>Ga0247831_1004383_pt1 | contig 18938 bp, 18 predicted proteins | sample LaCruzMarch2015__9_FD_192406 | JGI IMG/M metagenome (GOLD analysis project Ga0247831, IMG submission 192406) | Freshwater microbial communities from meromictic Lake La Cruz, Castile-La Mancha, Spain - LaCruzMarch2015_1m | ecosystem: Environmental > Aquatic > Freshwater > Lake | place: Spain... | reverse complement strand
TCCCAAGCCCTTCATCTGGACGGCATCCGCCAACGACATCCTCGCCAAAGTCACCCGCGCTCGTAGAACCCTTGATAAATTGCAGTCTGTTTGACGGACTACACTAGGATGGCGCAGGTGGCCGGGCTTTGGCTGCGCTGATCAAGACTTTGCCAGCCAGTCCTAACGCTGCACAGAGCTATCCCGGCATTCAGCGCCTGCTGACCCCTGCTCAATAGGCGGTGGCAGCATGTTGAGATAAAAGTGGCAGCAACCTCAGGTGCCCGTGCCAGAGGTGGAGGTCAATGTGGCAGCAACCCCAGGTCAATGTGGCGGACGGTGCAGGTGAACGTGGCAGCGACCGTGAGTGGACTGCACTAACCGTCTAGCGCAGTTTCTGGAGTCGGTTTTGCACCCAGGACAGGCCGTTCTTCACCTGCTCGTCATCCTTGTCGATGCTGGCCAAGTGCTGCCATTGCTTTTCCGCCGTGGCGAAGGCTTTGCGGGCGGCATCGCGCTGCTTGGTGGATTCCAGAATCTGCCCCTGCACGCCGTGCAGCGTGGCCAGTTGCACCTCCCATTCCTTGCGGGTGGAGGTGTGCTTGCTGTCGGGCAGCTTGTCGATGAGTGCCTGCAGGCTTTCCACCGCTTGCTTGATGATACCAAGCGCCTCCTTGGCCTTGCCGCCGTCGCCCATCAGCTCGGCTAATTCACCGCGCAGCTTGGCTTGCTGGTAGAGGTAGTTCCGATTCTCCACGTCCTCGGCGACGATCTCATTGATCAGCTCAATCGCGTCCTGCTTCTTGCGCACGGCTTCGGCGCTATTGCCGAGATCACGCTCAAGCCCGGCAATCTGGCCGTAATTGCGTGCCAGCAGATACTTGGCCTCGTTCCACTCTGGCTCTAGGCGAATGAGTTCCAGCAGCACTTTGATCGCTTCATAGTGCGCGTCGGTCGCTTCTTTGGAGCTGAAGTGGCGGCCCACTAGATCCGCTAGCTCGGTGTAGGCTTCGGCCAGCACCAGGGCCTGCTCCTGATTGCGCGGCGCACTCCCAGCGACCAAGTTCGCCATCTGCTCCACGCTAGTCACCAGCATCGCGGCGGCCTCATCCAGCTTGCCGGAGTCGCGCAGCGAAAGCCCGCGCTCCAGTTGCACACGGGCCAACAAAAAGCTCTCTTCAGGCATGAGCGAGCCGCCGATCACTTTTTCATCAAGCGCAGTGCTAGCGCGTGTTTGGGCATTGTTGCTTTCCTCCAAGCTGCCTTCGAGGCGACAGCGAGCCCCGTAGCTGAACCAGGCTTGGGCTGCCTCATAGCGCACATTGCGATCCTTGGGGTTGGCTTCGATGCCGGGGTCGAGATTCGCGGTGGCTTCCTTGAGCAGAGTGAGGGCGGTCTCATCGTCCCCGCGTGCGGCTCGCATGTTCGCAAGTAGCAGACTGAATCGGCCCAGCCATTGATGATAAAAGCTAGCGTGTGGGCTTTCAGGATCGCGGGCCAGCAGGGCGTGCAGTTCTATGCGCGCTTTGTCGAGAAACTGCGCAGCCTCGGTGGACTTGCGTTGCTTCAGGTAAATCATGCCCAAGTTGCCATAGGCGCGGGCGCGTTCAGGTGCTAGGGCTGACTCCTTTTCCAGTGTGGGCAGGCCCTCCTGCACGTAGGCAGCGGCGTCGCTGAGTTGCTGGCGGGAGAAGGCGACTTCCAAGTTGTTGCCGGTCGGCAGTTGCACCAATTGCGTGATTAGTTGATCCACCATCGTCTGCGCCCGTTGCAGGTTCTGATCGGAACCTTTCTTGGCGTCGGCGATCACCTTCAGCGAGGCTGCTTGCTCGCCGATTTTCGCATCGCGCGTCTCGGTTTGCGCCTTGGCCTCGGCGAGGTTGGACTCGATCGTGCCCTCGGCCTTCTTGGCGCGCCACAGTGTGGCGGCGGTATACATGGAGAGCAGCAGCAGCACGGCAGCCAAGCTCATCCAGAGGGTATTCAAGCTAGCGATCTTGCGTGATTGCCGACGCTTTTCGAGCGCGGTCTGTGCCCGGGATTCTTCGAGCAGGTAGTCGGCTTCCAATACCTCAAATTCGCGCGCGATCTCTCGCACATCTTTCCAGCGCACGAGGGGATCAAAGTCCAATGCGCGCTCAATGATCTGGCGGCGGCGCTCGTCCCACGGGGTCTGCGCAGGGGATGACCAAGTGATACGTGGTTGCGCCTTCACAGCCTGCATCAGCGACATGCTGTTGACAGCGTAGTTCAGGCCTCGGGCCACCTTTTGCTTCTGCAGGGCAGATTCAGTTGTCCATGCCTGGCCACCGCGTGGGAACTGGCCTGTGAGCAGGCGATAAGCGATGACGCCAAACGCATACACATCCCATGATGCCCCGAAGCCACCGAAGAAACCCTCGGGCTGCTCCATCTGCTCAGGGCACAGATACATGAAGTGGTCACGGAGCTCGATGTGGTGAATGCCACCGACCCAGCCCTGCCCAGCATCGGCGATGCGTGTGGCACCCTCGGGATCGTCCGTGACCAGCACGCTGCTGGTTTTGAGATTACCATGCGCGACGCCATGCTTGTGCATCCAGGCCACGCCGTCCGCTAGCTCATAAATGTAGCGCCAAGCTTGGTCGGGCGTCACACGCCCGCATAAGTTCTCCAGCGTGGTGCTTTGCCAGACCTTCCGCCCTTGGGCGTCCTTGGTCATCATGCCGACCAAGGGAGTGGAGGCAAAGTAAGGACTGTGGTCCAGATCAAAGGCGAGAACCGGCAGCACACCGCGATGGGCGGGCATGGCCTGGAGCGCACGCAGGGTCGTGCTCAGGCCCTTGCGATTGATGGACATGGAACTGAAGACCTTCACCGCGCAGGCTTTCCCGCTAGTGCTGATCGCGCGATAGACAGCGCCTACGCTGCCTCCACCGATCAAATCTTGAAGTTCATGTCCGGCGGTTTCTGGCAAACTCATTCACGAAATCCTCGGCTAGAAAGTTGGGAAAAGGGCGCGCAAGCCTGCTGCCACGGGCGCAGCAAAGAGAAGCGAACGGTGACTGTGCCGCAAACGCGTACGAGAGGCAATTTGAATCGCCAGCGTCGATGATGTTCAAACAGGCAGCATTTGATCGGCGCTAGCCCCGCTTCTTCCAATGACTGCCGCTCGATAGCCCTGGCTGATTGTTGCGCAGGTGCAGGTCGGTGTAGTCGGTTTTGCCGTGGGCTCCCACCATCCAAAGGCCGGTGGCTTTCTTCCACTGCTCGCTCATGGATTCGCCCGTGTGGCAGCCCCAACTTTGACAGTAGGCGTTGGAGGCGAAGGCTCCGCTGCGGATCTTCTTCAGGTCGTTCTGATGCAGCCATGCGGAGGACACGCCATAGATGTCCGAGCTGTAGTCGAACATGAAGCAGAACTTGTTGCTGTGCCCGAAGAACTCAAAGCCATTGATCTTCGTGCGGGAGCGATTTTGTCCTTGGTTGATGTAGCCGATGACTTCATCGCCTTTACTGAACCATACCACACGCAGGTTGTATTTGGCCTGTTTCTCTTGAATCCACGTGGTGTAGGGCTTGCCATCAGCCGCATTGCGGCGCAGGTAGCTGTCCCGATACACGAGCCAGGTGATCGGCAGGTTCGGTTGCTGGGCACGCAGATCTTTCACGCGCTGCACGGCGGTCGCGATGAAGTTGCCCCACCAACGATCGTGCTGCTCGCCATTGCGCCGTAGGTCCTCCCATTTCCGCAGGGCCGGCCCACCGCTGACAATGATGTATTCGGTCGATTGCGCTGAGGCGCTCACGACGAGCGCGAGCGAGCAGGCGATGATCCACTGAGTCAGACGGCGGTGCAGATTCATAGTGAGAGGATGGTTAAGCCGTTTCTTTGGCATCCGCCAGCAAGCTTTCACCACGAATGATGTCTTCCAAGGTCTGGCGTGAGCGCACGAGCGAGGCCTTGGCTCCATGCACCATGACTTCCGCGGCGAGCGGGCGGGTGTTGTAGTTACTCGCCATAGTGAAGCCATACGCACCGGCACTCATGACCGCGAGCAGGTCTCCTTCCTTCACCGGAGCCATCTCGCGATCCTGTGCCAGGAAGTCACCGGTCTCGCAGATGGGACCCACGATGTCAGCCTTCTCTAGCACGTCTGAGTTGGGCTTCTGCGTGGGCACGATCTGATGCCACCCTTCATAGAGGGTCGGGCGGATCAGGTCATTCATGCCGGCATCGACGATCTTGAAGGTCTTGGCGTTGCCCTTCTTTTCGTAGAGCACGCGCGTCAGCAGCACGCCTGCATTGCCGACCATGAAGCGGCCTGGCTCCAACAAGATGCGCAGGCCCAGCGTCTCCAGATGCGGAGAGATCGCATCCGCATAGGTCTGCACGCTCAGCGGTGCGTCCGTGCCCTGCTCGGCCCACCAACCGGAGTCGCCAGAGTCCAGGCTTTGCTTGTAAACAATGCCGATGCCACCGCCGATGCTGAAGAACTTGAGGCCATGACGCGCCTTCACTTCCTGCACCAGAGGCACGACTTTCTTCACTGCTTCGACAAAGGGATCCACGCTAGTGAGCTGCGAGCCGATATGCATTTGCAGGCCCTTGATTTCCAAGTTCGGGCAGTCCTTTGCTATCGCCGCATACGCATCCAGCACGCGATCGAAGTCGATGCCGAACTTGTTCTCGCTCTTGCCCGTGGTAATCTTCGCGTGCGTCTTCGCATCGACATTCGGATTCACACGCAGGGCGATGGGCGCGATCTTGCCCAACTCACCTGCGACCTTGTCGATGTAGCGCACCTCGGCTTCGGACTCCGCATTGAAGCAGTAGATTCCTGCCTTCAGCGCATACTCGATCTCATCCCGCGTTTTTCCCACGCCAGCGAAGGTGCAGTTCGCGGCTTGGCCACCGGCCTTCAGCACGCGGAAAAGCTCGCCACCGGATACGATGTCGAAACCGCCGCCGAGGTTGGCAATCGTGTTGAGCACGGCCAGATTGGAGTTCGCCTTCACTGCATAACAGACCAAATGGTCCACACGGTTCATCGCCGAGTCCAAACGCGTGAAGTGGTCTTCAATCGTGGCTTTGCTGTAGACATAAAGCGGCGTGCCGTGTTTCTCGGCGAGCGTTTCGAGATCAACGTTCTCCGCGTTCAAGCGGCCCTGGACGTAACGGAAGTGGTGCATGGAACCGTGCTCCATAGCCAGCCCACCGCGCAGCGCAAGAGGGTCCCAGCATGAAGGGGATGAATGGCGGGCAATAAAAAACCGCATGGCAGCAGGCTGCACATGCGGTCTTTAGACACGGTAAGAATCAGCGCTTTTTCGCAGCGGGCTTCTTCTTGGCAGTAGCTGCCTTTTTCGCGGGTGCCTTGGCCGCTGCTTTGGGCTTCGCAGGAGCGGTCTTCTTCGCAGATGCTGGCTTTGACTTGCTCTTGGCGACAGGCTTCTCGGACTTGCCCTTCGGCTTCGCTTCAGGCGCGGCTTTCACTGCTTTTGGTGCTTCCACCTCTGGCACTTCGATGACAACAGGAGCTTCTTTTGCCACGGGTGGCGCGACGATCAGCGGATTGGCTGCCGGCAGTGGCTGCACCATGGGGCGCGGCACAGGCAAGGAGCCCGGGGGCGGTGCGGCGAGTTCTGGGTTCTTCACGATCGCGGAGGGCGCGGTGTTCTTGCCTTTCTTCTTGTTCAGATTGGCATTGCGCAGCGCTTTCGGAATCGGATCTTCCTTCTTCTGCAAGGCGCGGCGCAGCTTGCGCAGTGCGATGTTCTGAAGCTGACGAATACGCTCGCGAGTCACGCCGAACTCCTGGCCGACTTCCTCCAACGTGCGTGCCTTCTGACCCATGAGGCCAAAGCGGGCATCGATGATCTTGCGCTCGCGCTCATCCAGAACGGTAAGCAAGCCATCGAGCTGGCCGTGCATGTTCTTGTGGCTCAGCATTTCAAACGGCGTCTGTGCCGTGTCGTCGCCGACGATTTCACCGAACTCGGTGCTGTCGTCTTCGCTGATGGGCGCATCCAAAGACGCCGGGCGCATGGACGCGACCTTCAGCTGGCTGAGCTTGGCGCGATCAATGCCAATTTCTTCGGACAGCTCGTCGTCGCTCGGTTCACGTCCCAGTTCTTCGCTCATGGACATGGCCACGCGGCGCATCTTGCTGATCTTGTCCACCATGTGGACGGGCAGACGGATCGTTTTGGACTGGTTCGCGAGCGCTCGTTTGATCGACTGCTTGATCCACCAGGCGGCGTAGGTGGAGAGTTTGCCGCCCTTGTTGGGGTCAAATCGTTCCACGGCCTTCATCAGGCCGATGTTGCCTTCCGAAATCAAGTCGAGCAGCGGCAGGCCGTAGTTGGCGTAGTCCTGCGCGATCTTCACGACCAGTCGCAGGTTGGCGCGGATCATATGCGACCGAGCCTCTGGGTCGCCCTTCTTGATCCGTTCGGCTAGCTCGACCTCCTGTTCGGGTGTCAGCAAGTCCGTCTTGCCGATCTCCCGCAGGTAGATCTTGATGCCTCCGTCGAGTTCCATGTTGGCCATATTGCTAGTTACGTGGGGAAAAACAGTTCAGTATCCCCAAGAGCCAAAATGATCAGCACATGGGGAACCTTGGTTTACATAATACAGGGCACTGTTCTACACTTTTTTTCAGCAACTTGTCTGCCACAAAGTGACAGACTGCATCCGGGCAAGGGCTGTGGACAGCTAAAATAAGGGGAAAACCAGGACACATGGCACCTGCCTTTGAACCAAAAAACTTTAGCTAGGTCAATCTGAATTTTAATAAATACAAAGCAAAGCCGAGGAGAATTCAAAAAAATGTATCCGATACTCATCTCCACTAAGTGCGCGGTACCTGCATTTGCGAGCTGCGCGTCTTGAGAAGAGTGTGAGCAGGCAGCACGCCTCCGAAGCTGCTCAGTGGATAAATGATGGAGCATCGGCCAATGATGGAGCCTGGGTTCAGCACGCTGTTGCAGCCAATCTCTGCGGCATCGCCCAAAATAGCCCCCATTTTTCTCAGCCCGGTCGCAAAAGTTTCATCGCCATCCCGCACTACAACCTGCCCGTGGTCCAGCCGGTAGTTCGACAGGATGACCCCTGCGCCTAGGTGCGCCTTATGGCCGAGGATCGAATCCCCCACATAATTGAAGTGCGGCACCTCAGCCTTGTCGAAGATGAGGCAGTTTTTGAATTCGCAGGAGTTCCCCAGCACCACGCCGTCGCCCACGATGACGTTGTCACGCACATAGCACCCGGCACGCACCTGACAATTTTTGCCAATCCAAGCCGGACCTTTGATCACCGCATTCGGCTCCACCACCGTGCCCTCGCCGATGAAGACATCAGGCCCGATGAAGGCTGAAGGCGCGACCTGTCCCAGAATCTGTGGCATCAGGTGCTGCTGCAAGTAATCGCCAATGCGGCTCAAGGCTGCCCACACAGGCTCGCCTTCCACAAACAGCGACGCATGGGCCGTGTGGCTGAGATCAAAAAAGTCGGCAGGGGCGAAGGTAGACATGGCTTGCAGCCAACATACGGTTTTGCGGCGGCAGCCAAAGTAGTTTCGACTTCCGTCGGAGCTACTTTGACAGTCCCAACCGAGCCAGGAGCTCTAGCGGCGACACGCCTTTCAAGTTGTCCAGGGCGAGGTCAGCCTCAGTCAGCTTTTCAATTGGATGCGTGCTGGCGATACCCACCACCTTCATGCCGCCGCTCTTGCCTGCTTGAATGCCGACGAAGGCATCTTCAAACACTACGCAGCGTTCCGGCTTACGATTCAGTTTCGCGGCACCTTTCAAGAAGACCTCCGGGTCCGGCTTGCCACGCTGCACATCATCGGCGGACACGATGGCATCGAACAAGCCTTCCAGCCCGGCCATCTCGATCACCGTGTCGATGTTTTTGCGTGGGGTGGACGAACCCACGCTTGCAGGGATGCCTGCGACACGGGCTGCCTTCAAGAAGTCCTTCACCCCTGGCAGCGCTTCGATGCCATCACGGCGCAAGATCTCGCGATACAGCTCTTCCTTGCGGTTGCCGAGCGCGATGATCTCCGCGTCCTTGCCTTCCAGGTGCGGCATCCACAGCGGAAAGATGTTTTGGTTCCTCATGCCAAAGGTCTGCTTCATGAAGCCCTCCGGCAGCGCCTGATCTATCTCTGCCGAGAGCAGCACCCAGCTTTCCTCATGCTGCGCATGAGAGTCGATCACCACGCCGTCCCAGTCGAATAAGAAGCCCACGTCCATGCCCTGTTATTGCGATGGGATGCGGTCGCGTTCAATGCGAAAGACAAATCTCGCGCGCGGCAAGCGCAACAGAAGCGCGCAAGAAAAGCACCAGTGAAGCCAAGGCAAGCGGAGCGAGTCGCGGGGCTGTGCGCTCCATTCCATAGGCATCGGGGCTCCTCCAGATGCCCAACTCTCACTCTCATGGAAGTCTTCGCCGTCACCGTCTTCGTCAGCCTTGCTTTTGCTGTTTTGTTTGCGGCGCTCTTCTTTGCGGAGCAATCCCAGCGCCAGCGCCGCAGCATCGAACAGGACGCGCTGCTGCCCTTGGATGAGGGAAGCCAAGGGCAAAGAGCAAAGGGCGAAGAGCCTGACCATGCCCTCGCTGAACTTCAAATCCTTCGCTCTTAGCCCTCATCCCTTTGCCCTCTTTTATGACCTCCAAAGTAACCATCGAATACAACGACCGGGTCGTGCGACAATTCATGATCGCCTCGGTCGTGTTTGGCGTTGTGGCCATGCTCGTGGGCGTCCTCATCGCCTCGCAGTTGAATTATCATGAGCTGAACTTGGCGAGCTGGCTGACCTTTGGTCGCCTGCGTCCACTGCACACGAATGCGGCGATCTTCGCCTTCGTGGGCAACATGATGTTCGCTGGTGTCTACTACTCCACTCAGCGTCTTTGCAAGGTTCGCATGGGCACGGATTTGCTGTCGGCGATTCATTTTTGGGGCTGGCAGCTCATCATTGTCGCTGCGGCTATCACGCTGCCACTAGGCCTCTCGCGCGGACAGGAATACGCAGAGCTGATCTGGCCGATCAATATCGCGGTGGCGCTGATCTGGGTGAAGTTTGCAGTGAACTTTTTCATCACCCTGCACAAGCGCAATGAACCAAGCCTCTACGTTGCTCTGTGGTTCTACATCGCCACCATCGTCACAGTGGCCATGCTTTACATTGTTAATCACCTGTCGATTCCAACGAGCTGGACACACAGCTATTCGATCTTCGCAGGTGTGCAGAACGCGCTGGTGCAGTGGTGGTATGGGCACAACGCTGTCGCCTTCTTCCTGACGACGCCCATCCTCGGCATCATGTATTACTTCATGCCGAAGGCGGCTGAGCGCCCGGTGTATTCCTACCGGCTTTCGATCGTGCACTTCTGGTCGCTGGTCTTCCTCTACATCTGGGCGGGCCCGCATCATCTGCTGAACACAGCGCTGCCGAAGTGGCTGCAAATGCTGGGCATGTTCTTCAGCCTCATGCTCTGGGCTCCTTCATGGGGCGGCATGTTGAATGGCTTGCTGACGTTGCGTGGCGCATGGGACAAGCTGCGCACCGATCCGGTGATCAAGTTCTTTGTCGCAGGCGTGACCTTTTACGGCATGTCCACTTTTGAAGGGCCGTTGCTCTCGATCCGTTCAGTTAATGCACTGTCTCACTACTCTGACTGGACCATCGGTCACGTGCACAGTGGAGCGCTTGGCTGGAATGGCTTTATGGCGGCAGGCATGTTCTACTACCTCGCGCCGCGCTTGTGGAAGACCAAGCTTTGGTCCATCCCAGCGGCCAATTTCCACTTCTGGATCGGCACCTTCGGCATCTTGCTTTACGTGGTGGCCATGTGGATCAGTGGTGTGATGCAGGGCTTGATGCTCAATGCCACCACGCCCGATGGCACCGCGCTTCAATACCCGGCCTTCCTCGACACGCTGCAAGCGATCCGCCCGATGATGGGTATGCGCGTGATCGGCGGTGCCATGTATCTCGTGGGCTTCCTCGTCATGGTGGTGAATCTGACCATGACCATCCTGAGTGGTAAGGCTTACAACGAGACCCGCGAGATCACGATTGAGTCCAGTGAGGAGAAAGACACGATGACCTGGAGGGAGACCTTCCAGAATGACCCCGTGCTCTACTCGTTTGGTGCGTTGCTGCTGCTCTGTGGCTGGTGGTTCATGCCCACAGGCGCAGCCACGGTGTCGCTGATTTGCTCGGTCATCTTTGGCTGGCTGTCCGTGGTTCGGTTCAAAGCTGCGAACAAGGCCTGGACGCACTGGTATGAGAAGCTGCTGCACAACTACCTGCCCTTCACCGTGCTGACCTTCGTCGCGGTGGTGATCGGGGGTCTGATTCAACTGATTCCCACGGTCACCGTGAATCGGGCGAAGAACATTGAGGATCGTCTGCAAAAGATCTACACGCCGCTGGAACTCGCTGGCCGTGATTTGTATGTCAGCGAGGGCTGCTACAACTGCCACTCGCAGATGATCCGCACCATGGTGCCCGATGTGCTGCGCTACGGTGATTACTCCCGCCTTGGCGAGAGCATCTATGACCATCCCTTCCAGTGGGGATCGAAGCGCACCGGTCCTGATCTCGCCCGCGAAGGCAAGGGCCCAGCCAAGAAGAGCGACTCCTGGCACTACAAGCATCTCGTCGATCCACGCTCCATGTCGCCCGGCTCCAACATGCCACCCTATGCCTTCCTCGCGGAGAAGACCTTCGATCAAAAAGCGTTGCCTTCGAAGATCGCGGTCATGACTCGTCTCGGCGTGCCTTATCCCGTGATGGAAGCGACCGAGATCAAGCTCAACGCCCTGCAACAAGGAGCCGAGATCGCCAAGCGCTTAGCCGATGAAGGTGTGGCCGTCACGCCCGACAAGCAAATCGTCGCCGTCATCGCCTACCTGCAAAAGCTCGGTCACTACGAAGTGCCGGAAGCGGCCAAGCCCGGCCCTGCGCCGCTGACGGTGCCTTTCCCTCTGACCCCAGGAAATCCCGACAACTACCGCTCGGCAGCCGTCACTCAGTAATCTCTAGCTCTCACCTGTATGTTTAACCGCGTCGCCTACGAACAATGGCATGACATCGTGCCCTTCATCGCCTTCGGCACCACCGCTCTGATCTTCCTGACCATGAGCGTGCGTGGACTGCTGCTGCGCAAAGACAAAGCCGAGCAGATGTCGCATATCCCCCTTGATGACTGAACCATGAGCACCAACCCCACTCCCCACTCTGGCGAGCCTGAGTTGCGGCCGCACACCTACGACGGCATTCAGGAGTATGACCAGAAGCTGCCGAACTGGTGGCTCTTTACGTTCTACATCATGATTGTCGCCTTCGTCATCTATTGGCTGGGCTACTATCAGATGGGCGTCGGCAGCACCGATACCCTTCAGGTGGACGCCGTGGTATCACAGATCGAAAAGGCACGCGAAAAAGAGCTGGAAGGCATCGACGATCCGAAACTCTGGGCCATGTCCAAGGACACCGACATCATCGCCGCAGGCAAGGCCACCTTCAACACCCCCGGCATGTGCGTCACCTGCCATGGTCCCGATCTGAGCGGCACCATCATGGGGGCCAAACTCCCCGGCCTGCCTCTGCACGATCAAGAGTGGAAGCATGGTGGCAAGCCCACGGAAGTCTTCAAGCTCGTCCGCAAAGGAGCCCCCGACATCACCAAAGGCATGCCCGCCTGGGAGCCCACGCTGGGCGTGAAACGCGTCGCCGAAGTCACCGCCTACGTGCTTAGTTTCCACAAGGAAGGCGACCCCGTCTCGCTAGCGGCGGATTCACCGCTGAAAGCCGCAGTCGAGGTGAAGAAGTAACTGCCGAATGTGAAAGCCGAGCCGAGAGGCTCGGCTTCTTTGTGGGCAGGAAAGGGGAGAGGTGTGCGAGGCTGCTGCGACTTCTGGCTCTAGAGGCTACCATGTCTCAAGGACGCGTGGGGACCAAAGCTCGGACGAGGGCGTGCCAGTCTTGACTTTCTTCGTAGCCGGAGAGTTCCAGCTCGTGCAGTAGCAGCTTGATGATCTGCTCCTTCACGTCCAGCGGCTTGTGGTAGATCACGGGCCAGAGGTCTTCGAGGTTTCGACGGAAATCAGTTACCTCGCCACTCATTTGCAGATGCCAGGCATAGGGGCACAGCAGGATGTCTTGGATCAGCTCGCTTTCCGTGGGATGCCCGCCGGAAAGATCCTGCACACGAAGGAACGCGCGGAGGTCTTTGCCTTCTATGCCGTCCACACCAAGCTTGCGGCGGCGGTGCAGCTTTCCCACCAGTGCGTCACGCACCTGTGGTATCATGACTCGGTGTGTGCGCGGCCATACCAGCTCTCCGTGGAGCGGAAGGCGCTGGGTGGGGTGATGTCGAGGTAGAAAATCCCACTGTCTTTACCACTCTTGCCAATGCCGATTTCCTCGGTCAGAGCTTTGAAAGGCAGGATGTCATTTGAACTCACGCGCAGGTCAGCATCGGCGCTGGTAAACGTGGGATCGAGCCGAAGATGGATGGTGGCGGAGCCAAAGACAACGATGAGATCGCTGTAGCCGGGGAATCGTTCCGCAACAGCCTGGAGGAAACGGTCAATCTTCTCGTCAATGGGCGTGTTCCAGTTCGGAGGTGTGTCGCTCCAGTTCATGGGGGTGCTACTGCCAGCGGAGTCTGAGGCCCTCTTTTTTTTCCAGTCGAATAAGGTTCATGGCCTGATTCACAAGGCGATTGCTGACGCCGGGGTCGCCGATCAACTCTTGGGCAAGGCGGGTCCACTTGGCCCGTGTGCGCAGGCGCTCACTGCTGAGGATGCGGGCGACGAGGAAGGCTTTGTGATAGTCGTAGTTTGCCGGACGAGCCAGATACAGCTCACGAATGCGCTGCCCACGCTCCACCGTAGGCGCGGCGATCTGCTCGCGCGTCAGGCGAGGCAGCTCGGCAAGCTCTGTGGCAGCGATTGCGGACACCAACGGTAGTGTGGCAGGATTTGAAAAAAGTCGAGTAGCGGCTGCGAGTGGACTCGATCCACCGTCCCGTAGTCTAAGAGTTCTGATTAACGAGTGGCGTCCGTTGTTGATCGAAGGCCGCAATTCACGCACGCAAGCGGCCAACTATAGCCGAGCCCTTCAGAACGGAACGACGAAGGTGGTTTGGGTCAGGTGCTTCACGCATCCGGCCCACACACTCTCACCATTCCATGCCACCTCTGAACACCACTAGCCTAGGCTCCATCCACGAAGACGGGACCAAGAAGATCCTCCACCCGGCGGATGTGGCTGGTCCTTTCACCTTCTGGCGTCGCGTGGTCGCCGCCGTGCTGTTGACGATCTACGTCGCATTGCCTTGGATTCCCGTGAACGGCCATCCCGCCGTGTTTTTGGATGTCGTGCGGCGGCACTTTCACTTCTTTGGTCTCACGTTGGCCACGCAGGACCTGTGGGTGTTCTTTTTCCTGATCACTGGGCTGGGCTTCTCGCTGTTCTTTGTCACCTCGGTGCTCGGGCGAATCTGGTGCGGTTGGACCTGTCCTTACACTATTTTTCTGGAGCATTTGTTTCGTCGGGTCGAGCGCCTTGTCGATGGCGATGCGCCTGCGCGCCGCCAGTTGGATGCCGCTCCCTGGACGACGGCGAAGATCATCAAACGCGTCGTCAAGCACACGCTTTACGTGTTGCTGGCAGCGATCATTGCCCACGTGTTTTTGTCCTACTTTGTGTCGCTGAAGGGGCTTTACACAATGATGCAGCACTCGCCCCAGGGGCACCTGGTAGCCTTCGGTGTCACGACCTTCCTCACCGTAGCGCTCTACTTTTGCTTTAGTTGGTTTCGCGAGCAGTTCTGCGTCATCCTGTGCCCGTATGGCCGCATGCAGTCGGCTTTGATTGACGACCACTCGGTCAGCATCGGTTACGATAGCAAGCGGGGTGAACCACGTGGCAAGGCCAGTGATCCGAGCGCGGGAGCCTGCATCAACTGCAACCGCTGCGTGCAAGTCTGCCCCACGGGCATCGACATCCGCAATGGCCTACAACTGGAGTGCATCGGCTGCGCCGCGTGCGTCGACGCGTGCAACGACATCATGGTCAAGCTGGACCGCCCGAAGGGTCTGGTGCGCTACGATTCGCTGACGGGATTGAAGGGCGGCAAGACCAAGTTCATTCGTGCCCGCACCGTCTTCTACACCTTACTCACACTGGTGGGTGCCACAGTGTTTTTCGTTCGTGCTCGCAGCATCGAACCCATGTTCGCTAATGCTTTGCGCATGTCAGGCTCGGCCTTTTACGTGTCGGAAAATGTCATCCGAAATCACTTTCAAGTGCGCGTCATTAACAAGCGCAACACACCTGCGAGCTACACCTTCACGGTGGAAGGCGACGTGCCTGCCGGGCTGAAGGTGGCGGGGAACGAATCGACCCTACACCTGCCAGCGCTGGGCGAGGTGTTGAAGCCGCTCGTCTTCACCCTGCCACAGGCCAGCTACGTGAAGCCGCTGAAAATGGTGGTGCGCGTAACCGAGGTCGGCACGGGCAAGAGCACTACCACCATGCCTTTGGAGTTTACCGGCCCCGATCCTCGAACCCTGAACTCCACCAACCTCGATGCCAGCCAATACCTCCAAAAATAAGGGCAGCGCCTGTCGCTGCGATCAGAACTTCGGCTGCTACTTGAAGAAGAAGCCCGCAACGGCTGCGCCAGCAGAGCCCAAGCTCGGCTTCTTCGGCAAGCGTCCGTGGCTCTATGTGGTCATCGCCTTCATGATCATGTTCACCGCCTGGGGTTTCATGTTCACGCTGGCCATCAAGTATCGTCCTGAGACCGTGCCGCTCGTCACGGTGCAGCTGCCGCATTGATTCCCATGCAACCCATCGACACTACCGCAGCCGCCTTCGTCGCCGGACTGGTGACAAGCTTGCACTGTGTCGGCATGTGCGGGCCGTTGGCTTGTTCGTGGGCGGTCGCGCGCGGCAGCAATACCACCTTTCTCCGCGACACGGCGCTGTATCACACGGCACGACTCATCGCTTATGGGATTGTCGGCACCTTGGCCGGGTGGCTGGGCACGGTGCCCATGATGTGGATGCGTGAGCACCATGGCGTGGCGGTCTTCCCTTGGCTGCTGGTGGTCGCCTTCGTGCTCGTCGGCATCGGCGCTGACGCTTGGCTGCCGAAGCCTGCGTTCCTGACGATGCCCATGGCGCGCCTGCGGCTGAAGGCGATCCAGTTGAGCAGTGGTGTCCGGGCAGGGTTGCTAGGCATCGCCACGCCGCTGCTGCCCTGCGGGCCACTGTATTTGATGTTTGGCCTCGCCATGACCAACGGCTCCGCCGTGAAAGGCGCGGAGTTCTCCATGGCCTTCGGCCTCGGCACCTTGCCCCTGCTCGCGCTGGCCCAGACCCAGATGCATCGTCTCGGCATCAAGCTCACGCCACGGACCTTGAAGCTTGTGCAGCGCGGTCTCGCCCTCGTTGCCGCCTTGGTGATGGCTTGGCGTTTGCGTGGCACACTGACGGGCGAACCGGCGAGTTGTTGCCATGCGTGACGTGGGAACGCACGTCCCCTGGCAAGTCCCGCACTAACGAGCGCAATCCGTGGCGAGCGACTGGGCGTTAACCGGGCGATGGTGCATTGATGGACTCTCACCCTTCCTGCCAGCACTGCGGCACGCCCGTGCCTTCCTCTCGCACCGATGGCTTTTGCTGTGCGGGCTGCGCTTATGTGTTTCAAATGCTGCACGAGCAGGGCTTCGAGCACTTCTATGATTTGAAGAACTCGCAGCCGTTGGCTCCGGTGTCGCCGGAGGCCTTGCGCGAGCAAGATTACGCGTGGCTGCAAACGCTAGCCGACCAGCGCGAGTGCGTGGAGGGCTGCTCGCTGGCCGAGTTGACCGTGTCCGTGCAGGGCTTGTCGTGCATCGGTTGTATCTGGCTCATTGAGCGCGTGTTCACCAAGCTCGGTGGCGCTCGCGTGCTGGTGGACATCACGTGTGGAGAGATCACGCTGAGCTGGGCCAAGGGGGCCTTCTCGCCCGTGCAGTTCGCACAGGAATTGCAGCGCTTCGGTTACCTGCTCGGTCCTCAGCGTGCCGATGCTGCCGCAAATCAAGATCGCGGGCTGGAGCGTCGCGCAGGCGTGTGCGGCGCGTTCGCGATGAATGCGATGGCGTTCTCCTTGCCTGCTTACTTCGGCATGCCGCCGGACTTCGCCTTTGCCAATGTCTTTGATCTCGTGGCCGCCGCGTCCGCCACCCTCGCCCTGCTGGTCGGCGGATCGTATTTTGCCGAGCGCTCGTGGCGCAGCCTGCGCATGGGCGTGCTGCACATCGACACGCCCATCACGCTCGGTATCCTCGCCGCGTATGCGGGTTCCGTCGGTGGTTGGCTCGCGGGTGTGCAGGGACTGAAGTATTTTGATTTCGTCGCCATGTTCATCTTCCTGATGCTCGGCGGGCGTTGGTTGCAGCAGGTCGCCGTGGCAAGAAATCGCCGCAAGCTGCTGCGCGATCCCTCCATTCCCGAGACGATCTTGATCGCTGGCAAGCCGGCGCTCGTGGCCGAGTTGAAGGCGGGTGATGCCTTTGAAATCATCCCTGGCCAAGCCGTGCCCGTGGCCTCGACCTTGGACGATGCCAGTGCCGTCGTCAGCCTGGAGTGGATCAATGGCGAGAGCGAAGCGCAGTCCCGCAGCGCTGGGCAGTTGTTGCCCTCGGGTGCCTTGAACATCAGCACCCGCAGCATCGCCGCGACCGCCTTGGAGACCTGGCAGCAATCGACCCTGCGCAAGCTGCTGGAGGCGCGCAAGCCGGGCGAACTGCGCGACCTGTGGCTGGAGAAGTTGCTGCGCGTTTACTTGATCGCCGTGGTCCTCATCGGCATCGCCGGAGCCATCGCGTGGTGGTCGATCACGGGCGATGGCAGCAAGGCGCTGCAAGTCATGATCTCCGTCTTCGTCGTGTCCTGCCCCTGTGCCTTGGGCGTCGCGGCACCCCTGGCGGATGACATCGCAGCCTCGCGGGCCGAGAAGCTGGGCGTCTTTGTGCGCTCGCTCGGTCTGTGGAAAAAGCTCAGCCGCGTGCGCAGCGTCGTCTTCGACAAGACCGGCACGCTGACCTTGGAGAATCCGATGCTGATCAATCCCGACTCGATCACCGGTTTGGATCACGCCGCTCACGCAGCGCTGCGTCACTTGGTCAGTGGCAATCTGCATCCCGTCAGCCGCAGCCTCTTCGATGCGATGGGCCCGGGCAAAGATCGGCAGGAAGCACGCGTCGAGGAAGAGATCGGCCAAGGCTTGTCGTTCGTCGATGCCGAGGGCGTGAAGTGGAGCTTGGGGCGGCCCCAGCGCGATGTCGCTGATGCCGTCTTCATGCGCGATGGCCAAGTCGTCGCAGGCTTCAGCTTCCGCGATCAACTCCGCGGTGAGTCCATTCAAGAAGTCGCCGCCTTGCAGAAGCGAGGCCGCAAGGTGGTCATCCTCAGTGGTGATCGCGAGAGCAAGGTCGCCGAGATCGCCGAGCAACTGCGCTTGAAGCCCGACCAGTGGCAGCACAGCCTGACACCCGATCAAAAGGCCGCCTGGGTCGCTACGCATGAGGCCGACCGCACGCTCTACGTCGGCGATGGCGCGAACGACAGTCTGGCCTTTGATGCCGCCCTGTGCGCAGGCAGCCCCGTCACCGGTCGCAGTTTCCTGGAGCACAAGGCCGACTTCTACTTCCTCGGTCACAGCCTCCGCTTGGTCACCGGCCTACTCGACATCGCCACCCTACATCGCAAGGCCGTGCATCGCGTGTTCGCCTTCGCATTGACTTACAACATCGCCACCGTCATCGCAGGCCTGATGGGCCACCTCAGCCCCTTGGCTGCCGCCGTGCTCATGCCGCTCAGTTCGGTGGCAACGCTATCCCTCGTCGCCCTGACCTTCCGACTCGATGCGGTGAAGCGCTCGAGTCGTGTTGAATCCGAGGTGGCTCTGCTCACCACGCCCCGTCCCGTGCCTTGATCAGGCGCTGCTCGGCTTGACGTTCGAGTGAGAGGTGGGTGCGTTCGGCAACGAGGAACTCCTGGTGGCGGACGGTGCCGCTTTTGTAGTGGCTGCGCACGCGGTCGCTGGCCCTCTGCACGGCGGCCACCGCATCATTTCTCAAGTTGTCAGCTGAATGAGATTGTAATGCTACAGTCAGTTAGAGATCGCCGCTGAGACCATGCAACATGATTCACCCGTCACTTTTCCACATTAACATCACTTTCCCCAAGCGGGGTTTGCAGTTTTTTCAGTCTTGTTAGGGTCTTGATACCAGTTCCATATGTCCATACCAACTGCTATCAGGGCGGCAGCAGCAAACCCCATTGCGCCGGCTTCAACTCTGTCCCCGGTAGTAATACCACCCCTCGGTTGACGAATGTATGGGTGAACATAGGTCTCAGCTCTTTGATAACCACGAACATCAGTCATTTTAGCTGCCAAGACTGCCGTTGAAACCGAATCCACAACCTTCACAAGATCGTCGGATGACGCACTGAGTCGAGTTGGGGGGCGTATCTGTGGCACTCCGCTAACTGCACTCTTGTTAGTTATAGGTTCTTGACTGATTCCCGCATAGACACTGTGCTCAACAATTGTTGAGCTAGTAGCGGGCATAGAATTAACAGAAGTGGCTGTTGAATGTGTGCTAGACGGTTCAGGGGGCACTTCGTTTTTTTGATTGGGCTGAATATCAGCGGGTGCTTGCTCCACCCTTATTTCAGAAGTAGCGGCCAGAGGTGACTCTTGATTGCTTGTCGCACTCTTGGTTACGCTAAAGCCTGATCCATACACAGATTTGATTGATCGGAAATTTGCCTCATTCGATGGTTGGTTCGGTATTGGAAGTGTCCGTGTGATCGTTAAAACATAAGTGCGGATGGTTGGCGCTCCAACGACAGGTTGGAGCGGTCTTGAAAGAGAACACAACCAACCATCC
>Ga0247831_1004378_pt1 | contig 18951 bp, 19 predicted proteins | sample LaCruzMarch2015__9_FD_192406 | JGI IMG/M metagenome (GOLD analysis project Ga0247831, IMG submission 192406) | Freshwater microbial communities from meromictic Lake La Cruz, Castile-La Mancha, Spain - LaCruzMarch2015_1m | ecosystem: Environmental > Aquatic > Freshwater > Lake | place: Spain... | reverse complement strand
AAGTTGCATTGAAATACAATTAGGTTGCATTGAACTACAAATAGGTTGCATTGAATTACAAAAACGTTGCATTGAAATACAAATAGGTTGCATTGAAGCACAATTACGTTGCATTGAAGAACAACTAGGCTGCATTGAAGTTTTTCAACGAATATTAACTGTCTTACAATGGGTGTACCTTCCTAAAATTACTGGACGTATATTTATAGTGTCGCAAGTAAGGTTGTAGACTACTACTTCTATTCTTGGAGTACATAGGCAGTAAATAATGCAAGGATGGAATAGTTTAATACATTTTATTCTCATGCAATTTAATGTTGGATTCGATTGAATTTTTATATCTTCGATAGTAAAAGTTATAAAACCTTATGAGCTTACTACCATTCACGTTATTTAAATTATATAAAAAAAATAATATGTATTAATTATGAGAGCTATCGTACATACAACTTATGGACCTCCCGATGTTGCCAAATTGATGACTGTATCCAAACCAATACCTAAAGACAATGAAATCTTGGTTAAAGTGTATTCATCTACTGTGAATAGAACTGATTCGGGTTTCAGAAGTGCCGAATATTTTATTTCAAGATTTTGGTCTGGACTGTTGCGACCAAAAAATCAAATATTGGGTTCAGAATTTGCTGGTATCGTAGAAGAAACAGGCCAAGGTGTAACAACTTTTAAAAAAGGTGATAAAGTGTTTGGTTACAATGACAAAACCTTTGGTGGACATGCCGAGTATTTAACCATTGCCGAAAATGATGCAGTCGCTACCATGCCAGCCAATTTAAGTTTTGATGAAGCTGCAGCACTGACAGAAGGAGGACATTATGCTTTGGTAGATATCAAAGCAGCAAATATTTTACCGGGGCAACATGTTTTGGTATATGGCGCAACTGGGGCAATTGGATCTGCGGCGGTACAATTACTCAAACACTTTGGTGCTAAAGTAACTGCAGTTTGCAATACAAAAAATATTGGTCTGGTAAAACAACTCGGTGCAGATACCGTAATTGATTATCAAACACAGGATTTTACAAAGACAAATAGTAAGTTTCATTTCATATTTGATGCCGTTGGAAAAAGCTCCTTTGGACAATGCAAACCACTATTAACTGAAAAAGGAATTTACATTTCAACCGAATTAGGTAAAAACGGAGAAAATATCCTTTTTGCATTAACAACACCAATTGGAGGTGGCAAAAAATTATTATTTCCAATTCCAACTATAACCAAAGAAGATGTGATTTTTTTAAAAGCACTTGCAGAAAAAGAAGAATTCAAACCAGTCATAGACCGCAGTTATAGTTTAGAACAAATAGTGGAAGCATACACATATGTTCAATCTGGTCAAAAAACCGGAAATGTAATTCTTAAAATTGTAGAATAATTTTTTTTAAATGAATATAACTTCCGTCTCTGCAGAGTGACCGTCTCGATACTCTGAGATTTAGCAACGGAATCATAATTATGAAATTAACTTTAAATAAAACTCTAATGCACATAAACAGAAATCTTAAACTTTTTTCTTCTGAGCTTAGAAATTATATATTGCGTTAAGTAAATAATGAAAATGAAAGATATTATATTTGATAAAAATGCAAATTCTTTATGATACAAATATTAATTTCGTTCTTGAAAAAGCAGAGTGCCGAAGCGGACAATCTGCGAGGACGGAAGCTCAAACCAAAGCCTCATTCTTGCGCCAATAGGGAATAAATTTTCAAAGATGAATGTAAAAGATGTTTTTTGGAATGCACTAATTTTTCTCACAATGTTATCAGACTATTTCAATGCTGGGAATTCAAGACTTTTTAATATTTTCATTTTTATATCATTTATTTGTATCGTAATTTATTTTGTTTACGAAATTGTTATAAAATGGCACTCAAATTCAAAGAATTCTGTTAAAACGAATGGTGAGGTTATTAATATAGTTGGAGATATGAATTATGATGAATGGATTGAGGTAGAAATTAAATTTACCTATAAAAATTCTATATTTTATCTAATCCAAAAATACTATTCAAATTATCCTAAATTAGGAGATAATATTGATGTTATTATTAGGAATGATGATCCATTTGATTCAATTATAAAGGAGAATTTATCTTATTCAACTTTCACAGGAATATTTTCAATAATCATGATAATTTATTTTGCTACAAAAGGTAACTCGTTTAGTTCAATATTTGATATACTTTGAATGGATTCTGATTTCATACTCGCAACCGCGTGAGGGATAGTAGCGGATACCCTCTCGTCCTGCAAGGCGAGAGAGTAGCAGCGGATAGCCCGACCCGCAGGGGCACGCCCAAATGAAAATGATGATTTGAAAACCTATTTACATCAAACCTAGAGTGATTTTGTAAAAATATCAGAAAATATAAATTTGCTTTCTATTACCTTTGCACCTTCTTAAATAAGCAATATGATACTTTCTGATAAAAAAATATTGGCAGAGATAGAAAAAGGAACTATTAAAATAGAACCTTATGATCGTACTTGCTTGGGAAGCAACTCGTATGACGTGCATTTGGGTAAGCATCTTGCGACCTACGTGGATAAAGAATTGGATGCTAAAAAACACAATACCATTGCTCATTTTGACATACCCGAAGAAGGTTTTGTGTTGCAACCGGGCGAATTGTACCTTGGTGTGACAGAAGAATATACCGAAACCCACGAACACGTACCATTTTTGGAAGGAAAATCTAGTACTGGACGTTTGGGTATAGACATACACGCTACTGCGGGCAAGGGCGATGTGGGTTTTTGTGGCAACTGGACCTTGGAAATTTCGGTGAAACTGCCTGTACGCGTTTATGCTGGTATGCCGGTTGGACAACTCATTTATTTCCCAGTAGATGGCGAAATAGAAGTAAAATACAACAATAAAGCTGGTGCAAAATACAGTGGTCAACCCAAAAAGCCGGTTGAAAGTATGATGTGGAAAAATAAGTTTTAAGTTGCCCTTATAATCTAAAATCTTATATTGAATAGATAGTTTATTCTTTATCTACCAAGACCAAAATTAGGTAGTGCACATTTCCTATTGTAAATTTGCTGTTTAATTTATTTGCACTATATATGAAAAAATCAAATATTCTTGCACTCATACTGATAGCAGGCGCTTTGGCAGCTATAATGAGTATGGTAGGCGATTTCAGCAGTTACGAAACCTTTGCCTCGGCACAGGAAAAGCCAGGTAAGGAGTTTCAAATTATAGGCATATTGGATACTTTAAACCACGAAATGGTTTATGACCCTATCAAAGATGCCAACAAATTTGAATTTTACGCTACCGATGAAGCTGGTATAACCCAAAAAGTAATCTTCAGTGGTACCAAACCTCAAGATTTTGAACGTAGTGAAAAACTAACCATGACTGGTAAAATGGAAAATGGAGAATTTCGTTGCAGCAAAATACTTATGAAGTGCCCATCTAAATACAATACAGACCAAGTCGCATTGGGTCAACCAAGCTAATTGGATTCTATAACATCATTAACCATTCTCGTACTTTAAAACTTTAAAAGTTGGATCAAAAATTTCTGAATGAACACCTTTTGCCGGGTCAAATAGGCCAACTTTTTGTCATCGTATCATTTGTAGCCGCTATTCTTTCAACACTTAGCTATTTTCTTTCAGCAAATTCGAAATTGTTGACGAACGAATTGCAATGGAAAAAATTGGGTCGGTATTCCTTTTACACGCATGCATTTAGTGTGTTTGGTATTTTTGCCACTTTGTTTTATATCATTTTCAATCATTATTTCGAGTATCACTATGCTTGGCAACATTCGAGCAAAGCCCTTCCCTTCAAGTATTTATTGTCTTGTTTTTGGGAAGGACAGGAAGGTAGCTTTTTGCTTTGGACCATTTGGCATTGTGTTTTGAGTTTTTTTGTGTTTAGAAAAGACAATAAATGGGAAGCGCCTGTCATGGCTGTTGTAGGTCTAGCGCAAATATTCCTTGCTTCAATGTTGCTTGGACTTCATTTTGGGGATTTTAAAATAGGTTCTACACCGTTTATGTTGCTTCGCGACCAAATGGCGAATGCACCTATTTTTTCACAACCCAACTACTTGAGTTTCATTCAGGATGGAAATGGCTTAAATCCATTGTTGCAAAATTATTGGATGGTCATACATCCTCCTATCTTGTTTTTAGGCTTTTCGGCTACATTGTTTCCATTTGCTTACACGGTGGCTTCTATTTTTAAAAAGGATTATGATGATATTGTAAAACCCATACTTCGATGGGCTGTATTTTGCTCCATGATACTTGGTACAGGTATCATGATGGGCGGAGCATGGGCTTACGAAAGTCTCAATTTTGGCGGATATTGGGCTTGGGATCCAGTAGAGAATGCATCTTTAGTGCCTTGGATTATCATGATAGCAGGTTTGCATACGACTATGATCTACAAAGCAACTGGCTATTCGCTCAAGACGACATTCTTGTTCTTTATCCTTTCTTTTGTGTTAGTGTTGTATTCTACGTTCTTGACGCGTACAGGTATATTGGGCGAAACTTCGGTGCATGCCTTTACTGGCGAAGGAGAATCCTTATTTTACCACCTATTGGTCTTTATGGGCTTGTTTTTGGGCTTGGCATTATTTTTATTTTTCAAAAATTTCAAGTCCATTCCTGATATTAAAAAAGAAGAAGAAGCTTTATCTTCTAGAGAGTTTTGGATGTTTATAGGCTCTTTGGTGCTTATGATTTCAGTGGTACAAATTACCTACACGACATCAATGCCAGTTTGGAACAAAATGTTTGGTACCCAACTTGCTATTACCGATCCGATAACCCATTACAATAAAATTCAAATCTGGATAACGACTTTGGTGGTTTTAGGCACTGCAACGATTTATTACTTTAAATTCAAGTCGAGTAATATGAAGGATGTTTTGAAAAAACTATCCATTCCTTTTCTCCTTGCAATAGTGGCTACATTCGGCGTTTGTTATTCGCAACAATTGACTACAGCACCGATTATCATATTTATGTTTTCGTCGGTTTTTGCTGTTTTAGCCAATTTATATTACTTAATAACGGTACTCAAAGGCAAAGCGATAAAATGGGGAGGATCTACTGCTCACATTGGTTTTGGATTAATGATGGTAGGTATTATATTATCCTCATACAACAAAGAAGTCATTTCGGTTAACAGACTAGGCGTAGACTTTGATATGGGTAAAAAAACGGCAGAAGAAAACAAAAAAGAAAGTCGCGAAAACTTACTTTTATTCCGTTCGATACCTGTAACGATGGCTGGATATACTATTACTTACATGGGCGATACCGTTGCCGAACCGAACCATTATTACAAAGTAAGGTATCAGAAATTTGATTCGGATACTGGGAAAGTGAAAGAAGAATTTGTGTTGGCACCAAATGCGCAGATTAATCCAAAAATGGGTTTAATTTCTAGTCCAGATACACGCCATTACTTGACACATGACGTATTTACGTATGTCACTTCAACAGTAGACAAATCGAAAGTAAAAGATACCTCTACCTATAAAGCTAAGAAAGTGGTCGCTGGGGATTCCATATATTTTGCATCAGGATTTATGATATTTGAAGGATTTGATACAAAAAAGATGTCTTCGAACTACAAACCTCAAACCGGAGACATAGCTGTTTCGGCAAAATTAAAGGTATACAACCTCGAAGGAATGACGCAAGAATCCTATCCAACTTATGTAGTGCGTAATCAATCAGAAGTGATTTTAGACGATACTGTTAAAGACTTTAATTTCTATACTCGTCTAAGCAAAATACTACCTGCTGAGAATGCAGCTATGATTGAATACAAACAACCAAGTGCAATGGATGACTATATTATCATGAAAGCTATCGTTTTTCCATATATAAACGTCTTATGGATTGGAACAATCTTGATGATTTTAGGCTTTTTGATTAGTTTATTCAAGAGAATTCAATCAAAATGATTTGTAAAAAGAAAATATTTTATATATTTACCCTATCGAAAGAATTATGAAAAGTATGAAAAAAATAATAATTACCGCTTTATCTACACTTACGCTGTTTTTGGCATTCGTTTTAAACTCATGTGAACCCGATAAATGCAAGCAAGTTAGTTGTGCTTATGGTGGAACTTGCAAAGATGGAACTTGCATTTGTCAGACAGGTTATGAAGGTGAACATTGTGAAACAATTACCAGAGATAAATTCAAGGGTATTTATAATGTCAACGAAGATGGAAGTTTGTCAAGTGCGGCTCAATATTCTTTAAGTATTGAAAATGGAACTAAAATTAATGAAGTTATCATAAAAAATATTCAAAACATTTTACCAGTTAGTGCTGAAGCTTATGGTGTTGTGTATAAAGATACATTGACTATTCCTTTACAAAACATTGTAAATAACACAAAAACAGTTGAAGGATGGGCTTATATCACTGATACAAATCCCTTGAACCAACACTATTATCAACATGCTGTAATGTCTGTTTATTACAAAGTAACAACAATAGCTACAGGACAGGTTGATGAGTTTGGTGGCGGTGGCGCTGGTCCATCTGTTTGGACAAAATAAATTTTAAAAAAAACTATACAATTTAGGCTGCCTTAAGGTAGCCTTTTTTATTTTAAATTATGTTTCAACTGTTTGGAAAATGAATCGTAAAAGCAATAAATGAATCATTAAATAATAATATTTTAAAAATATTGAAGTTATACAAAAGCATTATTGAAATAAATGAATTGTCAAATCAACATTCATTGTATGATTAAAAATTAAATAAAAAATAGTTAGAGGAATATTTTTATTTATGCATCGTAGTAACCTATATTTGCAGCGGAGAGATGGCAGAGTGGTCGATTGCGACGGTCTTGAAAACCGTTGACTGTCAAAGGTCCGGGGGTTCGAATCCCTCTCTCTCCGCACCGAAATAATTGAGCCCCTTTTAGGGGTTTTTTTATTGCTGAAAAATGAATGATTTGGATTTATTAAAAGAAATTTAAACAATGAAGAGTAAAATGACATTATCTAATTTGCTCTTGTTTAGTCAAGATGGATTTGAGTTGAAACACTGTAAGCAATATCACAAATGGCATCCAAGCAATGGCAAATCGATCTCCTTGGAAATAGGAAACGCCTGTAATTAAAAACGAATACACAGCATACACTAAAAGAATTAAAGATAGTATTTCAATTGGTCTTTCAAATTTTCTTTTTCTTAGAAGTACAAACACAAGAATAAAACCATTCAATATCATTATTATACTTAACAACATATTCCAGATACGTGATATGTCATACCAGCGTTTAGCTGTTTCAGGTTCAAGATTTAAACTTTGCGGCCATTCTAAAATTATTTCATTACCAGTATGAACATTTGAAATTAAATTTCCAAAAAATGCAACTGCAAAATTTAAAGGCATCTTTTGACGCAGAAGTTGACTTTCATGACTGACAAATTTATGAAAATCCAGCCAACTTTCAGGTGTATTCAAGCTATACCGAGACTGAGTGAAAATAGAATCTCTTAGTTGCATTAAATTGGCAAAATCAAGATTTGAATCATAAGCCAAAACAGAAGTATTTAAATAGCGGTAAGTAGTAATATCGTCAATAAAACTGAGCTTGAAGGTTTGATATTTCAACTTCATCATAGTCATTTGTAAACCCAAAGTGAGACTTATTATCAACATTATATAAATGGAAAATCTAAAGGTTTTTTTATTGAAAATAAAGAAAACTAAAATTGCCAAACAACTTAAAACAGCCAAATAAACAAAACCTGGCTTAAATAATGTAGCCAAGCATATTGCCAAAAACGATTTAAGTATAGCATAATCCTTTTTGTTAGTCAGGTATTGATCAAAATAATAAATACCATATACAATTAATAAAAGGTGTGGAACTTCAGTGAGTATAAAGAAACCATAAATAAAATAGGAAACATTCAATAACAAAACAGTAAAACAAAGCCATGCAATACTTTGATTGGTATGCTTTTTAATTAAAGTAAAAATGAGTATAAAACTCATGCACAACAGCATATGTTGAACAACCTGAACAATTATAATGAACAACTTTCCATATCCAAATGCAACATAGAAAGGCGATAACATCATTGAATAGCCTATACATCTTGTTGGGTGAACCTGAAATTGTTCAGACCACAATTTTACAGCATCAATATACGAAACAGTATCGTAAGCTTGAAAAAAAACAGGTTGATTTAAATGAAAAAAATCGAAATAGAAATTGTAAATCAATAACGCATAGCAATACGCTAAAATTAAACCTATGATTTGAACCCCATTTTTCAAGGATATAAAGATAAATCAAAAGAATGGTGAAATACTATACTTTGTGTAAACTCAGAATATACCAATTTTGCTACGTTATAGCATTGAAATTTTGTAACATTATTGCTTTTAGATGACTTACAAATTATTTTTACATTTAAAGATTGATCAACGCTTTGACCATTTTGATATGATGGATTCCTACTTCTTGAAATTCGGCTCCTATTGGCTTGTACTCTAATTTTTCATAAAATGGCTGAGCGGAAATTCGCGCATGAAGTTCAATTTTAAAATACTCATTTAAGCTGCAAAAATTCTCCGCATAACGAACCAACAATGCTCCAATACCATGTTTTTGATAGATTGATTTGACAGCCATTTGCCTAAACTTCACGGTATCTTTATCAATGATTTTAAGCATCAAACATGCTACAACTTGTTCTTGGTCTACAGCAGCTATGATGTATTGGTCCTTATCCTCAGATAAGTCCTCCTCAAACAAATTTAAGCCAATTGGTTTACGAAGAACTTCATTTCGCAGGTTTAATATGGCTGGATACAACTTCGATTCGTAATTGACAATACTTAACTCTAAACTCATGTGCTTAATTCAATGCGCCAAAGATAACATTCGATACCGATTTCACTTCTAACAAGGGGTGATTTTGTTCCAATGCATTGGGATGCGTATTGGTACAAATCACTTTTTGAATCAAACCATGCGAAGCTATTTTGTCAATGGCATGATTTGTAAACAAACCATGAGTTGTAATAGCATAAACCGTTTTGGCCCCTGCATTTGCATAAGCTTCAGCAGCTTGGATCAAGGATCCACCCGTTCGAATCATATCGTCATAAATAATTACAGTTTTATCTTTCACATCAGCATTGACTCCAGTTATTTCTGTAGAATGACCGCTAAATCGATGTTTGTACACAAAAGCTGACTTAACATGCATTTCATTGGCAAGGGATTCTACCCATTTGGCACGACCAGCATCTGTTGATGCGAGCACAAATTCTTCCCCACCCAATTGCTTGGCCACATCCATCACAATCGATTTGCAATACACATGTTTGCATCTTATATCACGATCAAAATAATATGGTAATCCTTCCGAATGCAAATCCATCAAATACACTTTATTTGCTTCAGCACATGGAGGCAAAGCCGAAAACAACAGTGCTCTATTTTTGGCTTTCACAATTTCGCCCGGTTTAACCTCACGCTCCATCGTAGAATAGCCAAAGTAAGGAATAACAATCTCCAAAGAATCAGCACCCGCATGGATGATGCCTTGCGCTAAATCGTACAATTCTAAAGTATTTTCATCATCGATAGTGCCTCCAAGAAGTACCACTTTTCTCCGATTGACTGTTGTTTCGATTCTATGATAAGTTTCTCCGTCCGGAAATTTGGTGTATTGTAATTCGCCTTTCATAAGTTCGTTGTGTTGCAACAAATCATCGGCTAAATATTGATAAGCAAAGGTCGAAAAAAGCAGTTTATCTGTCATCCTTTTTTTTGGTCAAATCTAATTCTTTTTTCGGAAGAAAATGTAGTTCTGAATGAATGCAAATTTCCAAATTAAAATCAAAATTTTAAATTCAAAAGTCTAAATCATTGTTTTTAAAAAATTGCTATCAACTTCAATAAATTGGGCAATTGAATAAATAACAAATCAGGTTAAAAATATGACTTAAAATGTTAATTATCAAGTACTTATAACTCTATACAGAGTGTGTATAACCTTTCATAAAAAACTAAAAAAAAACAACTCAACGTATTATCTTTGTAATCCTTTCAAATAGCCTCAAAACGCTATTATAGATCAATTTCAAATAAACATAAATTACCGTTAATTTAAAAACAACTATGCCAGAAGATAACGAAGAAAAGAAAATGCCTAATTATGGTGCCGACAGTATTCAGGTACTTGAAGGTTTAGAAGCCGTTCGTAAACGACCAGCCATGTATATTGGCGATATTGGGGTCAAAGGTCTGCATCATTTAGTCTATGAGGTTGTCGATAATTCAATCGATGAAGCACTAGCAGGTTATTGTAAAAATATTACTGTAAAAATCCTGGAAGGCAATTCAATTTCTGTAGAAGATGATGGTCGGGGTATTCCAACTGCAATGCATACGAAAGAAAAACGTAGTGCCTTAGAAGTTGTCATGACTGTACTTCACGCTGGTGGTAAATTTGACAAAGACACCTATAAAGTTTCGGGTGGTTTGCACGGTGTGGGTGTAAGTTGTGTCAATGCTTTAAGTAAATATTTGTTGGTGACCGTAAACCGTGATGGCAAACGATTTGAACAAGAATATAGCTGTGGTGCACCAAAATATCCAGTTCGCGAAATTGGCGATAGTGATACCACTGGTACCAAAGTTGTTTTCACTCCAGATGATAGTATTTTTATCACAAGTGATTATAATTTTGAAATTTTGGCATCTCGTCTTCGTGAATTATCATTTTTGAATCGTGGCGTTCGTATTCATTTGATTGATGAGCGAGAAAAAGAAGAAAATGGAGAATTTCCAATGACGACTTTTTATAGTGAAGGTGGAATCAGTGAATTCATTTTATTGTTAGATAAAAATGCCAAACGAGATGGCTTACTTCCGTCTCCTATCTATGTCGAAGATCATGATAAAGAGTCGAATGTAGCTGTGGAGCTCGCGATGATGTACAATACTTCTTATAGTGAAAATATTTTTTCGTACGTCAACAACATCAATACCATTGAAGGCGGAACCCACGTAGCTGGCTTTAGAAGAGCGATTACAAGGGTTTTCAAATCATATGGTGATAAAAACAAATTGTTTGAAAAAGCAAAAGTTGATATTCTTGGAGATGACTTTAGAGAAGGCTTAAGTGTAGTTGTATCAGTGAAAGTTCCAGAGCCTCAATTTGAAGGTCAAACTAAAACAAAATTAGGGAATAGTGAAGTTTCGGGTATTGTAGATTCTGCTGTTTCGAGAGTATTAGATGCCTATTTGGAAGAACATCCAAAAGAAGCTAAAATCATTATTGAAAAAGTAATCATTGCTGCACAAGCTCGTCAAGCCGCTCGTAAAGCTCGCGAACTCGTACAACGAAAAAATGTATTAACAGGAAGCGGCTTACCTGGTAAATTGGCCGATTGTAGCGACAACGATCCAGCAAAATGTGAGTTATACCTTGTCGAAGGAGATTCGGCGGGTGGTACGGCTAAGCAAGGACGTAATAGACAATATCAAGCCATTCTTCCACTTCGTGGTAAAATATTGAATGTGGAAAAAGCAATGCCACACAAAGTATTTGAAAACGAGGAAATTCGAAATATGTATACTGGTTTGGGTGTAACTATTGGAACGCCCGAAGATGCTAAAGCATTGAACACAACCAAATTACGTTACCACAAACTCATCATCATGACCGATGCCGATGTGGATGGTTCGCATATCTCAACTTTGATTTTGACGTTTTTGTATCGTTATATGAAGGAATTGGTAGAACAAGGATATGTTTATATCGCTCAACCACCTTTGTATTTGGTCAAAAAAGGTAAAGAACAAGAATATGCTTTTGATGAAGAAGCACGAAAAGCAGCAGTCCTTCGATTAGGCGGTGGCAAAGAAGATTCTGTACATATTCAACGATATAAAGGTCTTGGTGAGATGAATGCTGAACAACTTTGGGAAACTACCATGGATCCAGACAAGCGCACATTGAAACAAGTAACCATAGAAAGTGTAGCCGAAGCTGATCGCGTATTTTCGATGTTAATGGGCGAAGAAGTTCCTCCGCGTCGTGAATTTATCGAAAAACATGCTAAATACGCTAAAATAGACGTATAACTACAATTTTATTTTTTTAATTTTAAATTCCTTAAAACCTTCAATAGCAATATGCTTTTGAAGGTTTTTCATTTTTGGCATTATAATTGTGATCAACTTGCTGTTAATCAGTTTGTTATAAACAACTGACTCATTTTAATACAACCTGTATTGGTTTGAAAGTTAAGCGTATATTATTCTTTCAAAAAAGTTATCATCATTTGATGAGTTTTCCACAAAAAAGGGGCAAAGATTGACATTACACATTAAAATACTAATAATTTGTATAATTAACATATTTTTTGGCATGATTTTTAGATATATATGAATGTATAATTTTTACATTATGAAAAAATACATACTCCTACTATCTTCATTGTTCACTTTACATGTGCAAGGCATCCATGCGCAAACATGTACTTTTAGTGACAATGGCACATCAAACACTTACACCTTAGGAAACAACGATGTACTTTGTATCACTTCTGGTCAATTTTCTGGTACTATTTCTTCATTGCCTTCAAATGCAGAAATAGTAGTTTTAGCAGGTGCGACTTTTAACCCAACTTCTTTAATCAATGCTGCAGGACTGATTACAAACCATGGAACCGTTTTATTCAATACAACAAATTCACTATCCGATGGCTTTTCAATCGCAAACGATTCAGCTTCCTTGACCGAAATCAATGCGCCGCAGTCCTTTGGAGGTAGTTTTAATATAACTAACGATAAAGCAGGAGATATTTTAATCAATGTTCCTTTGACTTTGCAATCAGGTTCAAATTTTTCTAACGAAGGTATAGTTCGAGCAAATGCAGCATTTAATGCGGATGCTTCTACAACATTTAGCAACGATGGTGTTATGTTTATATATGGCAATGTAACTATTGGTGGTATCGCTTACAACGGCGGTATCATGCGTATTTATGGTGCTACGAATATGACGAACACGGCTACATTTATCAATAAATGTACATTTCTAACTGAAAATACATTGACAAACAATAGTTCAAAATTTGAGAACTATGGTTATATCCAAGTATTTACCAATGGTCCCCAAAATAATCGTATCGTCAACAATGCTGAAATGTATAATGATGAAGATGCGATAGTACAAACAACCATTTTTGACAATAATTCAATCGTTATTGGTGGTGGTCAATTTATTGCATTGGGTGAAACACATAACAATGGTAGCTTTGGATTTGATGGAGGTGGAATTAATTTTTACGATGCTACACCTACAAATTCTCAAGTATTTGACGACCAAAGTATGTTGCCGCATGTAACTGTTTCAAGACTACAAGTAGGCACATTTGATACAAATTATATTTCAAGCAATTGCAACAAAATTGCATTTCCGATAGCACCAAATATATCATTGCCTGTTATTTTAAATGAATTTAATGCTTTAAACAAAAATTGTACTCCAACACTTGAGTGGTCAACCTCCCAAGAGATAAACAGTGCATATTTTGACATAGAGCGCAAATCCACTCAAGATAACGGGTTTACTAAAGTAGGTCGTGTAGATGCACAAATCAATAGCTCTTCAACTAGCAATTACACCTTCGAAGATCAATCAGTCGAAAATGGACTATATCAATATAGACTAAAAATGGTTGATTTGGATGGCAATACATCTTACAGTCGCGTAGCTAGTGTGACTATGTTTTGCGGCAGCGAAACTGAGGTAAACCTCTACCCTAATCCAGCAACAACAATGTTGAATATCACGCTTCAAACCAATGAAGAAGATAGCTATCAATTTAGCATCCTCAATATGGTGGGGCAAAATGTATTGACCTTAACCCAACAGTTTAACAATGGTCAAAATACAGTTCAAGTGCCTGTAGAGCATTTAATTCATGGCCAATACATTGTAAAAATCACAAACAATTTGACATCAAAAACCATCAAATTTACAAAGAATTAACAAGGCTTACATACGATAAAATCGTATATTTAAAGGAAACAAAGTTATCTTTGAAGCCCTACAATTTATGTGTAAAAAAGTTTTGTCAAGTTGTCTACTGCTGTTTGTTAGCTTATTGAGCTTAGCAGATAATGCTATAAAAATTATCCCAGACTCTAGCAATAATTATATCAAAATTGAATTCAGTAGAAATCATGCAGATACTTACCAAATCATTTTGATGGACGAAACCGGGAAGGTATTGTACAAGTCCTCTACTTCTGTTACATCAGATGCTCAAATCATTTCTATTTTTTGGAAAGACTACAAACCAGGCTTTTACCATGTAGTCCTAAGGAGTAAAAAAGAGAAAATTAAGCTCCTTTTTATCAAAAAAGACGATGACTCAGTAAAATAATAATAAGTCTACTTTGAATCTTAATCCAATATAGCTTTAAAAAAGTTACTCTATATAAGCTCCTATTATTTTTCCCTTTTCAATTTCCACAGTGATATGGTCTTGAACCGTTGTTGAAAGTTGCAAGCCAATATAATCTGAAGAAATAGGAAAACGCTTATGTTGTCTATCTATCAACACAGCGATTTGGACTTTTTTAGCAATTGAATGCATAAATGGCTTTAAAGCGTACATCATTGTTTTGCCAGAATTTGCAACATCATCAACCAAGATGATAGATTTATTTGTAGGATCAAAATCCTTAACAAATGCAGCGTTTACAGGGTTATCTTTGTCTAATTTTAATGAAACCAGTTTAATTTCTAATGAACTGATGGCTTCAATTTTCTTTTTAAGTATTTTGGATAAATCTTCACCTCGGTCTATAATACCTATCAGTACAATTTCCTTTTCGTCAATATTATTTTCATAGATTTCGTAAGCTAAGCGGGTTAATCGCTGATCGGCTTGTTGTGCGTCGAGTAGTTGAATTTTTTTGGGCATAATGCAAATATAAAGCACAAAAATACTTATTAGAAATTGCAAACAACTATACTAAAATGCAAACATTACGTTTAAATTTGTGCTTGGTAGATTTCGTGTTTGCCAGTCTGAACTATTTAAAACACAATTATGCAGTATATTCAACAGATTGCCTTTATTATACTATCAGGAATAGCCATTTTTCTTTTTACCAAAAAGGTTGCCGAAATAAGAAGAAACATACTTCTTGGTAAAGATGAAGATTTGACTGATCAGAAAGATCAACGTTGGCGCAACTTGATGTTGAATGCCCTTGGGCAAAAAAAAATGTTCAAAAACCCAATGGTAGCTGTTTTACATTTCTTTGTTTATGCAGGTTTTATCATCATCAATATTGAAATACTCGAAATTATACTAGATGGCATTACAGGACATCATCGGTTGTTTCAACCTATGCTAGGCGGTTTATATACATTCCTTATTAATGTTTTTGAGATACTTGCATTTCTTGTCCTTGCTGCATGTGTCGTTTTTTTATTCAGAAGAAATGTAACCAAAGTCAAACGCCTCAATATGGGTGAATTGAAAGAAGGTTGGCCACGCAGTGATGCTAATTATATTTTATTGTTTGAAATTGTGTTAATGAGTTTATTTCTTATCATGAATGCTGTGGATTTAAATTTACAAGATTTAGGATCAGCACATTATGTACAAACTAGTTCATTTTGGATTTCATCCACTATACAACCATTATTCAGTGGTATGTCTGAAACAACGCTAATCGCTATCGAACGTTTTTGTTGGTGGGCTCACATTGCAGGCATTTTTGTATTTATGAATTACTTGCCTTACTCCAAACATTTACATGTCATTTTAGCTTTCCCTAATGCCTTTTATGCACGACTAGAAGCTAAAGGAAGCATGCAAAATATGCCTGAAATACAAAAAGAAGTCATGTATATGATGCAACCCGAATTGGCTCCAACAGATGTAGATCCAAATGCGGTAATGAAGTTTGGCGCTAAGGATGTACAGGATTTGAGCTGGAAAAATTTAATGGACGCATACAGTTGCACCGAATGTGGACGTTGTAGTAGCGCATGTCCTGCTAATCAAACAGGTAAAAAACTATCTCCTCGAAAAATCATGATGGATACACGCGACCGTCTTGAAGAGGTAGGTAAAAACATCAATGTCAATAAGGAATTTAAAGACGATGGCAAAACGTTGTTGCACGATTATATTACAGTAGAAGAATTGAGAGCATGTACAACTTGCAATGCTTGTGTAGAAGAATGTCCAGTAAGTATATCGCCTTTAGACATCATTATCCAACTCAGAAGAAATTTAGTGATGGAAGAAAGCAATTCGCCGCAAGAATGGAATGCGATGTTTAGCAATATCGAAAACAATATGGCACCATGGAAATTTAGTCCTGATGATAGAGATGCTTGGGTCAAAGGATAAAATTCTGAAACCATAGGTATAAAATAAGTTAATTTTGTAAAAGTATGAACACAAATCCTTTTAGCTTACCGATTAAAAACTACTTTAAAACTAAACCAGTTTTAAAGGCATATTTTTTTGGCTCTATCTTATCAAACAATTTCTCAGAAAAAAGTGATATTGATATTTTAGTAGAATTAGATTACATAAATGGTGGTGCGGATTTTTTTACATATTTAAAAATGCAAGAAGAATTAAATATTCTCACCAATAGAAAAGTTGATTTAGTGAGTTCAAATGGATTATCTAAATTCTTGAAAAAATCAATTGATTCACAAAAAGAATTAATATATGAACGAGAGAGATAAAATTCGAATTTTACATATAAATGAAGCTATTGATTTTATTCTTACTCATACAAAAGAAAATTATGAGAACACATTAATAAATGACTTAGTACTTCGTTTTGCAATTGAACGACAATTAGAAATTATAGGTGAAGCTGTGGGTTACTTATCAGATGAATTGAAAGATAGATATTCTGAAACAGAATGGAACAAAATAAAACAATTTAGAAATTTTTTAGCACATGAATATTTCGGAATTGATTATGCTTTAGTTTGGGACATTGTTATTCATAAAATACCTGCTTTGAAAGTAGTTATTGCCAAAATTATTCAAGAAAATAAATATTAGATTAATATATGAACGTTAAAACATACGCTGAATACCAATCAGAAGGATCATCACCAGAAATATTATTTTGGGTTGGATGTGCTGGTAGCTTTGATGCGCGAGCGCAAAAAGTAACAAAAGCTTTTGTAGAAATATTGAATCATGTCGGTATTCAATTTGCCATTTTAGGTAAAGAAGAAATGTGTACTGGCGATCCGGCACGTCGTGCTGGTAATGAATTTCTATTTCAAATGATGGCTTTCAACAATATTCAAACCATGAATATGTATGAAGTCAAAAAAATAGTAACGACTTGTCCGCATTGCTTCAACACGCTCAAAAATGAATATCCAGAATTGGGTGGCAATTACGAAGTGATATCGCATGCGGTATACTTGCAACAGTTGATCAATGAAGGCAAGCTAAAAATGAAAGAAAATGGCGAATTCAAAGGCAAACGTATCACCTATCATGATAGTTGTTACTTAGGTAGAGCTAATAATATTTACGAAGCACCAAGAGAAGTATTGCAAGCCTTAGATGGCGAATTGGTAGAACTTAAACGTTGTAGAACAAATGGACTTTGTTGCGGTGCTGGTGGCGCTCAAATGTTTAAAGAAGACGAAGCTGGAGATACCCGAATCAATATTGAAAGAACTAAAGATGTGTTAGAATCTGGCGCAACTGTAGTGGCATCTAATTGTCCATTTTGTCTTACAATGCTCAGCGATGGTATTAAAAACAATGAAAAAGAAAACGAAATTCAAGCTTTAGATATTGCGGAAATGATTGCTAAATCAATATAATTTCATAGTGAAGAAATGAAAACCACTTTTATATGAATGAAAATGTAGGACATATTTTTAGATTTTGGACATGGAAAAAGTTTGTTTTAAATTTCATATGCTTTGTATTATTATATTTGATTGGTCATCTTTTGATTGTTTTTATAGAAGGCTTCAAATACAAAAGTTTCAATTATGCAGATTTAGAAACATTCAAATTGATCCTTCTTAAATCACTTTTTTTATCTATATTAACTACAGTATGGACAAATGAACAGTTTTCGATATTAGAAAAAATATATCACTTCATAAAATTAAGATTTCACAATGACTAAAGAGCTTATAGAACAATTACCGACAGACTTCGCCCCTACTTCTCGTGTTTGGGTATTTCAAAGCAATAGACCATTTTCAGAAAAAGAAGAAATTGAAATCAATGAACAATTGTATAACTTTTATGTACAGTGGCAATCGCATGGCAATGATATCAAAGGATGGGCTAAACTAATGTACAGACAATTTGTTGTTGTAATGGCAGACGAAACAGCTTCAGGCGTTAGCGGCTGTAGTACTGATAGCATGACTCGGATTGTAAAAAGCCTTGAACGCCAATACACGGTCAATTTCTTTGACAGAATGACCATTACATTTTTAGTCGATGGCAAGGCGGAAGGACTGCCAATGAACCAACTAAAATATGCACTTGAGAAGGGGTTTATAGAAACTGATACGCTGCTATTCAATAACCTAGTAGATACCAAAGAAAAACTAGAATCCGAGTGGCTCATACCATTAAACAAAAGTTGGCTTTGGAATAGAATTGTAAATTAATCATTTTTTACTTACCTTTGCGCTCCTATTTCGGTCTCGTAGCTCAGTTGGATAGAGCAACAGCCTTCTAAGCTGTAGGTCTTTGGTTCGAATCCAAACGGGATCACTTAAACCGCTCATTGAGCGGTTTTTTTATGATTTCTATGTTTTATGTTTATATAATTTACAGTCAAAAAATAGACCGATTTTATGTTGGATATACTACCAACATTGAAATAAGAATTCATCAATATCATAAT
>Ga0247831_1004372_pt1 | contig 18976 bp, 16 predicted proteins | sample LaCruzMarch2015__9_FD_192406 | JGI IMG/M metagenome (GOLD analysis project Ga0247831, IMG submission 192406) | Freshwater microbial communities from meromictic Lake La Cruz, Castile-La Mancha, Spain - LaCruzMarch2015_1m | ecosystem: Environmental > Aquatic > Freshwater > Lake | place: Spain... | reverse complement strand
CCAGCTCGCGCTCGGCGGCCGCCTGGTCGACCTGCGAACGCCGACGACCGTCTACACCGAGTTGTTCCTGCCACTCCACGGCCGTCACCAGGCCGACAACGCGGCGGTGGCGCTCACCGCGGTCGAAGCGTTCTTCGCCGCACCGTTGGCCGACGACGTGGTGCGCGAGGGTCTGGCGCAGGCACGCATGCCGGGCCGCTTCGAGGTGCTCGCTCATCAGCCGCTCGTGATCGTCGACGGCGCCCACAACCCCGCGGGCGCCGATGTCGCATCGCAGGTCTTCTTCGAGGACTTCCAGCCCGCCGGCATGAGCTACCTCGTCGTCGGCTGCCTCAAGACGCGCGACGTGCGCGAGTTGCTGGCGGCGCTGCGGGTTGACGAGTTCGACGTGGTGCTCACCTGCACAGCGCCCTCGCCGCGCGGCCTCGACAGCTCGGTCGTGGCCGCTGCCGCCACCGAACTCGGCTGTGACGAGGTCATCGTGTGCAGCACGCCCGAGCAGGCGGTCGAACGCGCCCTGCGCCTCGCAGGCGGGGACGACGCAGTCCTCATCGCCGGCAGCCTCTACGTCGTCGGCGCCGCACGGCCCGCCGTTCGCCTCCTGCAACCCTGACTGCCGGCCTCGGCGCACCGGTAGCCTCTGGCCCCATGTCTGATCGCACCCTCGTCCTCCTCAAGCCCGATGCCGTCGAGCGTGGCCTCGTCGGCCAGATCCTCTCCCGCTTCGAGACCAAGGGTCTCAAGGTCGTGGCGATGGACCTTCGCAGCCTCGACGCCGACACGCTCGCCCGTCACTACGAGGAGCACGTCGGCAAGGGCTTCTACGCCGACCTCGTCACGTTCATGAGTCGTGGCCCGGTCGTGGCCCTCGCCCTCGAGGGCCCGGAGGACACGTGGGAGGTCGTGCGCGCCATGATGGGTGCCACCAACCCGCTGAAGTCGGCGCCCGGCACCATCCGTGGCGACTTCGGCACGCTGTTCACCGAGAACCTGGTGCACGGCAGCGACTCGTTGGCGTCGGCCACCCGCGAGTTGGGCATCTTCTTCCCGAACCTGTGACCACCACGCCAGGGGTTACACTGGCGTGCTGTCCTGAGGCGCCGTCGGCGTCCCATCCTTCGCTGACCGAGAGGTAGGTTCCGATGGCGCGAACCAATCCACTGGCGCTGGGCCGTGACCTCGCCATCGACCTCGGCACTGCCAACACGCTGATCTACGCACGTGGGCAGGGCATCGTCCTGAACGAGCCCTCGGTCGTGGCGATCGACATCACCGACGGCCGTCCGGTCGCCGTGGGCATCGAGGCCAAGCGCATGATGGGCCGCACTCCGGGTCGCATCAAGACCATCCGTCCACTGAAAGACGGTGTCATCGCCGACTTCGAGGTCTGCGAGAAGATGCTCCGCTTCTTCATCCAGAAGGTCCACGCCAGCAGGTGGAGCAAGCCGCGGATGGTCATTTGCGTGCCCTCGGGCATCACCGGTGTCGAGCAGCGTGCCGTGCAGGACGCTGCCGAGTACGCCGGAGCGCGCAAGCCGGTGCACATCATCGAAGAGCCGATGGCGGCGGCCATCGGTGCCGACCTGCCCGTGCACGAACCCAGTGGCAACATGATCGTCGACATCGGCGGCGGCACCACCGAGGTCGCAGTCATCTCGCTCGGCGGCATCGTCACGGCGCAGTCCGTGCGCGTCGCCGGTGACGAGCTCGACGAGGCCGTGCTGCAGTACGTGAAGAAGGAGTTCTCGCTTGCGATCGGCGATCGCACGGCCGAGGAGATCAAGATGCACATGGGTTCGGCGTGGCCCCTCGAGGACGAGCTCACCGCCGACATCCGCGGTCGCGACATGATCAGTGGCCTGCCTCGTACCGTGCCGCTCACCACCGAGCAGGTGCGCGAGGCCCTGGCCGAGCCGGTTGCTGCCATCATCGACGCGGTGAAGACCACGCTCGACAAGACCCCGCCCGAGCTCGCTGCCGACATCATGCAGCAGGGGATCACCCTCACCGGTGGCGGCGCGCTGCTGGCCGGCCTCGACCAGAGGCTGGCGCACGAGACGGGCATGCCGATCCGCATCGCCCATGAACCGCTGTTCAGTGTGGTCATCGGAAGTGGACGGGCGCTCGAGAACATCGACGCAATGCGGGGGCTGATGTCGCTGGGCGGCGACGAGTAGCACGCGGGCACCATGGCCATCTACTCGATGGGGCGCCGGCGGGTCATCATCCTGCTCGTCCTCACCTCGATCCTGCTGATCACGCTCGACACCCGCGGCAACGCGCTCATCGATCGGGCGCGCAGCACCCTCTCGCTGCTGCTCGAGCCGTTCGACGCGGCAGCGCGCACGATTTCCCGCCCGGTGCAGAACGCCTGGAGCGGCATCGTGAGCTACGACGACCTCCGTCGCGAGAACGAGGACCTGCGAGCCGAGATCGCCACCCAGCGAGGAGCCGAGATCGAGGCGCGGGCCGCGATCCTCGAGTTCCAGGAGCTGCTCACGTTGAACCGGCTCCTCGGCACAGGGTCGTACCCCACCGTCACCGCACAGGTGCAGGGCGAGCGCGCCAGCAACTTCCAGTACACGGTCGAGATCAACCGCGGCAGCACCGACGGCATCGAGGTCGGCATGCCCGTCGTCAACGGTGCGGGCCTGGTCGGCAAGATCAGCAGGGTCTTCCCGAACTCGGCGATCGTGCTGCTGATCGTCGATCCCGACTTCAACATCGGTGCCAAGGTGCTCACCCCGGCCGACGGTTCGAGTTTCGCGACCAGCCGCCCGTTGCGGCCCACCGAGGGCGGCACGGCCGGCACCTCGACCACCACCACGACGACCACCATCGCGATCCTCGGTTCCAGCGAGGTGACGGAAGCGCCCCCGCTCGGGCCGCTCGACCCGTTCGATCCCAGCGCGTCGACCACGGTGGCGCCCACGACCACCATCCCGATCCCCGGTTCCAACGAGGCGAAGGCCGGCGCCACCACGACATCGACAACAGTCCCGAGGCGCACGACCACGGGTCCGGTCACGGGCACCACGGTGCCGGTCGAGATCATCCGCGAGACGGGCACGATCACCGGCCAGGGCTCCGGTGAGCCACTCCTGCTCCGCTTCGTCGACGACTCCACGACCCAGGGCCGCGTGATGGTCGGGTCTCCGGTGCAGACAGCAGGTGGTCTGCGTTCGATTGCGCCCGCTGGTCTTCCCATCGGTGAGGTCAGTGCCATCCGCGAGCAGACCGGCACGCGTGCGCTGAAGGTGGAGGTGACGCTCGCTGCGGGCGACCTGACGAAGCTCAACTTCGTCCAGGTGCTGCGGTACTCGCCCACCTCGAGCGGCGGCTGAGGCATGCGCGCGTTCCTCACCGGTCCGCTGGTGCGACTGTTCCCCGTCGGGCTGTGCGTCCTCGCGATCCAGCGCACGGTGCTCACCGAGTTCCGCCCGTTCGGTGTCGTGCTGCAGATCGTGCTGGCGCTCGCTGCTGCCACCGGTGCGGGCGCCGGGCCCGAGCGGGGTGCCCTCGGCGGTTTCACGCTCGGCCTCATGTACGACCTCGCAACGGGCAGCCCCCTCGGCCTCACGGCGCTCGTGTACGCACTGGCCGGCTTCGTGGCGGGCTACGTGCTCACCCTCACGCCCACGCCGCCGTGGTGGCTCACGTCGATCTTCACCGCGATCGGTGCTGCGGTGGGCGAGACCGCGGTGCCGATCGGCCGTGCGCTGATCGGGCAGGACGGGTGGTTTACCACGCAGTTGTTCACCATCGTTCCTGTCGTCGCCGCGTTCGCGCTGCTGATGAGTCCGCTGTTCGTGCCGCTCGGACGCTGGTGCATGTGCGTGAAGAAGACCAAGTGGAAGGCGATGCACGAGTGATGAGCGGACCTACCCGCGACCACCTGGCGACCTCCATCGGGCACACTGTTGGCCATGGCTGTTGATCGTCGGAGCACCCGCTTGGGTGTGCTCGCCCTCGTCGGCCTCATTCTCGTCAGCGCGCTCGGCACGCGGCTGTGGTTCCTCCAGGCGGTCCAGGCCGAGGGCTTTCAGGCGTCGGTCGACCGGTCGAAGATCCGCACCGTGTCGATCGCGCCCGAGCGCGGCCGCATCTTCGACGCCGATGGTCGCGTGCTCGCCGACAACCAGCGTGTCCTCACCGTCACCGTCGAGCGAGCGGTCATGCGGCGCACAGCCAACCGGACGGCACTGTTCGAGCGGCTGTCCGGCCCGCTGGCCAAGCCGGTCGCTGACCTCGAGGAGCGCTACGAGAACGGCCTCAAGATGTCGGATCCGTTGCTCCCGATGCCACTCGTCCAGGACGTCGACGAGGGGGTCGTCCAGTTCCTGCTCGAGCGAGGTGAGGACTTCCCGGGCGTGAACGTGATCGAGGAGTACCGCCGCGTGTACCCCTACGCCCCGATCGCCAGCCATGTCATCGGCTACATGGGCCAGCTCAACGCCGACAACGTCGACGAGTACAAGGCGAGGGGTTACAACCTCAACGAACGCGTCGGGCAGTTCGGTGTCGAGGCGAGCATGGAGAGCGTGCTGCACGGCGCGTGGGGCAAGCAGGTGTGGGAGATCGACGCCGCCGGCAACACCGTCCGGTTGCTCGAGGAGGTCAAGCCGATCGCCGGCCACGACGTGCAACTCACGATCGACCTCGACCTCCAGCAGTACGCCGAGCAGGCACTCGAGACCAAGCTCCGCCAGCGACGCGACCTGCCCATCTCGAAGGAGGAGTGCAAGTGCGCCGACCTCGCCGCGCACAACCCGATCGACCCCAAGAAGGACGACGGCTCGCGTGTGTACTCGAGCTCGAAGGAGTTCGGGAACCAGGAGTGGGTGCAGTACAAGGCGCCCGCCGGCTCGGTGGTCGTCTTGAACCACGGCAACGGCGCCGTGCTCGCGATGGCGAGCTACCCGACGTTCGACAACCGGTGGTTCAACGCCGGCATCAGCAAGCAGAAGTTCGACCAGCTGTTCCCCGACACCGACGATCCCGATCAGTCGATCCTCGTGAACCGGGCCGTGCAGGGCCGGTACAACATCGGATCGACGATCAAGCCGTTCGTCGCATGGTCGGCGATGCACAGCGGGCTCATCAAGGCCGACGACATCTGGGAGGACAACGGCGTCTACAAGCTCGTCTCCATCGAGAAAGAGGTCTGTGCGTCGGGTGTCCGTTGCGAGTTCAAGAACGCGATCGACCCGTTCGGCCAGCCGAGTCGATACGGCGACGTTCGGGTGCCGGACGCTCTGGCGGTCAGCTCCGACACGTTCTTCTACCGACTCGGCGAACAGTTCTACACACTGCCCGGCCGCCGCGATGAGCTGAAGGCCGACCTCGGCGAGTTCGGCTTCGGCGCCGACACCGGCATCGATCTGCCCTACGAGTGGGACGGCCGCATCCCCGACGACGCCGTCAAGAAGGAACTCGTCGACGCCGGGGTGCTGGCCAAGGGCGAGGCGCCGAAGCTCGTCACGGGCGACCTCGTCCAGGTCTCGATCGGCCAGGGCCTGTTCGCTTCGACGCCGCTGCAACTCGGCGTCGCGTACGCAGCGCTGGCGAACGGTGGGTTCGTGATGAAGCCGCAGATCGTGCAGGCGATCTATGCGCCCCTCACACCGAACAAGGTCGACGCGCCCGGCTTCGCCGACCTCGGCGCAGGCACCGTCGAGCAGAGCTTCGCCAACCCGGAGATCCAACGGCAGATGGACATGCCGAACGAGGTGCGCCTGCCGATCATCGACGGCCTGCAGCGGGTGATCTGCCCCACGTACCGCGAGGGCAAGAAGTGCGGTGTCGAGTTCCCGAAGGGCCGATACCGCGCCACCACGGGCGAGTCCCTCTTCAAGGACTACCCGTACGAGAAGCTCCCCATCGCCGGGAAGACCGGCACGGCCCAGGGCGCAGGCCAGTTCCCGTGGAACGACTCGTCGGTGTTCGGAGCGTTCAGCCTCGATCCCGATCAGCCGTACACGGTCGTCGCGTACCTCGAGAAGAGCGGGTACGGCTCGAAGGCGGCCGCCCCGGTGTCCAAGTGCATCCTCACCGCGATCGCCGACGGAGGCACGCCGCCGGTCCTGCCGTCCGATCCGCTCGATCTGAACTCGCCGTACCCGGCGGTGCCGTCGGAGCTTGACGATGTCAGCTGTCTCGGCGGCTACGACGCAAGCGTCCGCGAGTGAGCTGCTGATGTCGCTCGCCTTCCGCCAGCGAAGGCCCGACTCGGGCCTCGGCAACATCCGGTCCAGCCCGAGTGACCCCCGACGCAACGTCGACTGGGTGCTCATGCTGGGCGTCGCTGCCCAGGCGACCATCGGCTGCTTCGTCATCTTCTCGGCGTCGCGCACGAAGCAGCCCGATCCGTTCCTGTACGTCACCCGCCAGGTGGTGTTCCTCATCGCCGCCGTCGTGGCGATGGTCATCGTGATGGCCGTCGACTACGAGGCCCTCCGCGAACGGGCTCGACTCTTCTACTTCCTGACGGTGGTGATGCTCGTGCTCGTCATTCTGGTCGGCGCGGTCAGCGGCGGCGCGGCGTTGAGTTTCGACCTCGGCCCCTTGAAGATCCAGCCGGCCGAGTTCGCGAAGGCGACGGTGCTGCTCGCGCTTGCGTCGTACCTGGCCGAGGAGCGCAGCGACGAGGTGTCGTACGCGCGCTTCCTCGGCGGTCTCATCCTCGTCGGTGTGCCGGGCGCCCTGATCATCCTCCAGCCAGACCTCGGCTCGGCTTCGGTCCTCGTCGCGATGGCGATGGGCGTGCTCCTGGTGGCCGGTGCGAGGCCTCGATACATCGCGCTCGTCACGGTGATGGCGGTGGCCACCGTCATCGCCGCCGTCATCAGCGGTGTCGTGAACCGGTACCAGCTCCGTCGCATCGAGGCGTTCTTCGACCAGAACTCCACCGACCCGGCGCTGGCCGAGTACATCTACCAACCCCGAAACGCCATGCGGGCGATCGCGATCGGTGGCATCACCGGCAAGGGGTGGCTCGAGGGTTCGCTCACCAATGCCCGCAACGACATCCCCGTGCAGTGGGCCGACTTTCCCTTCTCGGCGGTGGGCGAGCAGTTCGGCCTGGTCGGATGTGCCGTGGTGATCGGCCTGTTCGCGATCATCCTGCTGCGGATCTGGCGAATCGCGCACCTCTCGAAGGATCTGCTCGGCACGTACATCTGTGCGGGTGTGTTCACCATGATCCTGTGGCAGGTGTTCCAGAACGTGGCGATGACGCTCGGCATCATGCCGGTCACTGGCCTGCCGATGCCGTTCATCTCGTACGGCGGATCGAGCCTCGTCACCTTCATGGTCCTCATCGGGTTGGTGCAGAACATCCACATGCGCCGCTACCGATGACGTGACGCATGGCCGTCCCCGAGATGAAGTCCCGGTAGACTTCGTGCGAAATCGTACTTGCTGACGAAATGGTCAACATCGTGACCCTCGAATCGGGATCTGCATCCCGTCCCTGCCCGGCCTCGCTCGTGCGAGCCGATGGCCGGGCACTCCACCATCAATCGAACGACGAGCGAGCGGCAGCGGCATCGCGCCTGCTCACCCGTCGCTGTGCCCCCGGCTTCGGGGCGCACCGCAGAAGGGACTCCGTCCATGGACGACACGACACTGCCCGCCCCGGGCGACCTGCCGGCGCGGGGCGACGAGCGCGAGCCGGGCGACGCGACCACCGGGTCGGCTGACAGCCCCACGACACCTGCTGCGGCCGACACCGCAGATGGCGACGCCGTCCCCACCGGCCCGAAGAAGCGCCGCCGCGGGTCGCGTGGCGGCAAGGGTCGCAAGCGCCCCGCAGGCGTTGCCGGCACCGCGGACGACGACGACCGTGACGACGACGGCCGTGACGACGACGATGTCAGCGACGAGGTGAGCGACGAGGTGATCGACGAGGCGGCCCCGCCCCGCCCCCGAGCGCCCCGGGCGCCGCGCCCGGTCACCGTGGCCGACGATCAGCCCGAACTGCCCGAGCGCATCGGCGAGGGACGACCCTCGGCCGAGGCTGCCGAGCAGGCACTCGTCCGCCGCCCTCAGATCGGCGACACCCGTCCGGCCATCGGTGACACCCGTCCCGCCGTCGCTTCGCCTGCTGCTCGCGGTGGGCGCGGACCGAAGGCGCCCGGTGGTCCCGCCCCGTCGTCGTCGGCCCCGACCGCCGACGCCGACCGCGGCGGCCCGAAGAAGCGTCGTCGTGGCGGCAAGGGCCGTGGCGCTGGTGGCACCGGCGCCGTGGTCACGTCGTCCCGCTCCGGAGCCGTCGACGTCGACCCGGACGTGCTCGAGAAGCGCAAGGGCCGCGAGCGCAACGGCCGCCCGATCGGCCGGTACCTCATGGCCGTCCAGGTGCGCCCCACACTCACGCAGGTGGCCGTGCTCGAGGGCCGGAACCTGATCGAGCACTACGTCAGCCGACCGGCCGACGACGTCAGCCAGATCCACGGCAACATCTATCTCGGCAAGGTCCAGAACGTGCTGCCCGGCATGGAGGCGGCGTTCGTCGACATCGCCACGCCCAAGAACGCCGTGCTCTACCGGGGTGACGTCCAGTACGACTCCGAGGACATCGAGGAAAAGAGCAGCAACCTCCGCATCGAGCAGATGCTCAAGGCCAAGCAGCTCATCATCTGCCAGGTCACGAAGAACCCCATCGGCGCCAAGGGTGCGCGCCTCACCCAGGAGGTGTCGCTGCCCGGCCGGTTCGTCGTGCTCATCCCGAACTCGCACACCTACGGCATCTCCAAGCGCCTGCCTGACGACGTCCGCAAGCGACTCCGCAACATCCTCGACCGGGTGAAGCCGGCCGAGCACGGCCTCATCGTGCGCACGGCGGCCGAGAACGCCACCGAGCACGAGCTGCGCGCCGACATGACCCGCTTGCTCGATCAGTGGAACGCGATCGAGGCCAAGGCCAAGAAGGCGAACGGCCCCACGCTGCTGTACCGCGAGCCCGAGCTCGCCGTCCGCGTCATCCGCGAGGAGTTCAACGCCGAGTATCGGGGCGTCGTGATCGACGACCAGCGGCTCCATGACGACGTCAAGGACTACGTCACGGCGTTCAACCCCGAGCTCGCGGACCGGATCGAGCTCCACGACGCCGACGTCGACGGGCTGCCGTTGTTCGAGCGGCACCACATCCACGAGCAGCTGCACAAGGCGCTCGACCGCAAGGTGTGGCTGCCGAGCGGCGGGTCCCTGATCATCGAGCACACCGAGGCGCTCACCGTCATCGACGTGAACACCGGCAAGAACGTCGGCACCACGAACCTCGAAGAGACGGTGTTCCGCAACAACCTCGAAGCAGCGGACGAGGTCGCCAAGCAGCTTCGGTTGCGCGACATCGGCGGCATCGTCGTGATCGACTTCATCGACATGGAGATCCGCGACAACCGCAGGAAGGTCGTCGAGGCCTTCCGCAACGCACTGGCGCGCGACAAGACACGCACGCAGGTCTTCGACATCTCCGAGCTCGGGCTCGTGGAGATGACGCGCAAGCGAATTGGGGAGGGCCTGCTCACGAACTTCGCCGACCAGTGCCCGATCTGTGAAGGAAGAGGCATGGTCATCGATCATGCCCTGTTGGGCTGAGGCCCCTGAGCCGCTAGGGTAGGCAGCCGCTATGTACGCAGTGATCGAATCCGGCAACAAGCAGGAACGTGTAACCGAAGGGCAGCAGATCCATGTCGATCTGCTGCAGGCCGAGCAGGGAAGCGACGTGTCGCTCACCCCTGTCCTGGTCGTCGACGGTGACACGGTCCTGGCCACCCCTGACCAGCTGAAGGGTGCCGCTGTCACCGCGAAGGTCGTCGGCTGGGCCAAGGGCCCGAAGATCGACGGGTTCACGTACAAGCGGCGAACCAACCAGCGTCGTCGGTACGGCCACCGTCAGCAGTACACGGTCGTCGAGATCACGTCCATTACGAAGGGCTGAGCAGAGATGTCGAAGACAAAGGGTGGCGGTTCAACTCGCAACGGCCGCGATTCCAACGCACAGCGCCTTGGCGTGAAGGTGTTCGGCGGCTCGCAGCTCACTGCCGGCACGATCATCGTCCGCCAGCGTGGCACCAAGTTCCACCCCGGCAAGAACGTCGGCATCGGTGGCGACGACACGCTCTTCGCCCTGGTCGACGGTTCCGTCGCCTTCGGCGAGCGCAAGGGCCGCAAGGTCGTCGACGTCATCCCCACGGCCTGATCCGGCCGTAACAATGTCCGCTGCCGGCCCCGCACGACGGGCGCTGGCGCTCGTCGATCTCACCGAGCTCGGCGACTCTCCTTCTCCCGACGACATCGATCGCCTCTGCGATCGAGCCGTCGGCCCCCATGGCTCCACCGCCGCTGTCTGCGTCTGGCCTCGCTTTGCCACGCAGGCGGTGCAGCGACTTGCCGGTACCGGTGTCGCCGTGGCCACGGTCGTCAACTTCCCCACGGGAAGCGACGATGTCGAGGCCACGGTGGCTGAGACCCGCAGAGCCCTGGACGACGGCGTGGACGAGATCGATCTCGTCCTGCCGTACCGTTCGTTCCTCGCCGGACGTATCGACGTGGCGACGGCCATGGTCGATGCCGTCCGTGCCGAGGTCATCCCGCCGCGGCGCCTGAAGGTGATCCTCGAGACGGGCTCGTACCCGTCGATCGAGTCGATCAGCGCAGCGGCCCGGCTGGCCATCGACCATGGCGCCGACTTCGTCAAGACCTCCACCGGCAAGACCGCCGTGTCAGCCACCCCGGCAGCGGTCCGGGCGATGCTCGAGGCCATCCGCGACTCGGGTCGCGCCGTCGGCATCAAGCCGTCCGGAGGCATCCGCACACTCGACGACGCCAACGCCTACCTCGCTGTGGCCGACGAGGTCATGGGGCCGCAGTGGGCGACGCCTGCGACGTTCCGTTTCGGCGCGAGCGGGCTGCTCGATGCGCTCGAAGCGGCGATCGAGGGCACCGCACCTGACGCCGCCGACACCACGCGGTACTGACCGGGCCACCGACGGGTGATACTGGGGCGATGATGCTGCCGCAGGAGATCATCCGAGCCAAACGCGATGGCCACCGCCTCGACGCCGACGAGATCGACCGGTTCGTTGCCGGGCTCACCTCGGGCGCCGTCGCCGAGTCGCAGGCTGCGGCCTTCGCGATGGCCGTCTACTTCCGGGGGATGGATGTCGACGAGTGTGTCTCGCTCACCCGGGCCATGACCCACAGCGGGGTGCAACTCCGTTGGAACCTCGCTGGTCCGGTCGTCGACAAGCACTCCACCGGGGGTGTGGGTGACACCGTCAGCCTGATGCTGGCACCGATGGTGGCGGCCTGCGGTGGATACGTGCCGATGATCTCGGGGCGCGGGCTCGGCCACACCGGCGGCACCTACGACAAGTTCGAGAGCGTGCCGGGCTACCGGGCCACGCCATCACTGGCCGAGTTCCAGCGGGTCGTCGGCAAGGTCGGCTGCGCCGTCATCGGCCAGACCACCGATCTCGCGCCGGCCGACAAGCGGCTGTACGCGATCCGCGACGTCACGGCCACGGTCGAGAGCATCCCGCTCATCACCGCGTCGATCCTGTCGAAGAAGCTGGCGGCCGGTCTCGATGCGCTGGTGATGGACGTCAAGTGGGGGAGCGGCGCGTTCATGGCGAGCTTCCCTGACGCTCGGGCGCTCGCCGAGAGCATCGCGGGCGTCGCTGCGGGCGCGGGCATGCCCACCACGGCGCTCATCACCGACATGGATCAGCCGCTCGCCGGCACGGCGGGCAACGCCCTCGAAATCGCCTATGCGATCGAGTACCTCACCGGGGTGAAACGCGAACCGCGGATGCACGAGGTGGTCATGGCGCTGGCCGCCGAGATGCTCGTGCTCGGCAAACTGGCCCGCACTGCGGCGTCCGCCCGGACGACGTTGCAGACGGCGCTCGACAGCGGTGCAGCGGCCGAGCGGTTCCAGGCGATGGTGCGGGCGCTCGGCGGCCCGCGAGACCTGGTCACCAAGCCCTGGAAACACCTCGAGCGGGCACCCGTGGTGGTCGACGTGCATGCGCCGTCGGCGGGCATCGTCACCCGCATCGACACCCGCCGGGTCGGCCTTGCCGTGGTCGAGCTCGGCGGCGGCCGCACACGACCCCAGGATCCGGTCGACCATGCCGTCGGCCTGACGCAGTTGGCTGCGCTGGGCGAGCGCGTCGACGCGTCCCGCCCGCTTGCCACCGTGCACGCCCGCACCGAGGCCGCCGCGGGCCGCGCCGCTGCTGCGCTGACGGCTGCCTACACGGTCGGCCGGCGTGCTCGGGCCGAGGTGCCCGTGGTGCGCGACCGGATTACCCGCCGCTGAGCGGAGACGCTCAGCCGAGCGTGCCGATGCCCTTGGGCAAGCGCTCGGCGGGCCAGCCGAGCAGCGTGATTCCCTGACGGCAGGCGAACCGGTCGGTCATGCCGCCGACGTAGGCGACGGCGGCATGCACCGCATCGGTGCTGCCGGCGTCGACGCCGGCCACGCCGGGAAGCAGGTTGGGCCGGTCGGCGTAGTGCTCGACCAGTGCCCGCAGCAGCGCGATGACGCTGCTCGCCTGCGCGGTGGAGGCGGGGCGCAGGTACACGTGCTCGTAGTTGAACTGCCGGAACGCGCCGAGGGCCTCGGCCAGCGGCGCGGTCATGCCGATGCGACCGGACTGTGCGGCGGCGTCGATCATGCCGCGGATGAAGGCGCCGAGCTGCTGCGATCGGCGGATGCCGCATCGCTCGGCCACCAGGGCCGGCAGCATCTCGGGGGCGACGATGCCGGTGGCGACAGCGTCCTCGAAGTCGTGGCACACGTAGGCGATGCGGTCGGCCCAGCTGACGACCTCGCCCTCGGGGGTGGCGGGCGCCGGCCGGCTCCACGAGTGGTTGCGGATGCCGTCGAGGGTCTCGGTGCAGAGGTTCAGCGGCGTGAGCGTGACGTCGGCACCCCAGAGCGCATGGTCGAACCCACCCTCGACGTAGGGGCTGAGCGCGTCTTCGCTGGCGTGGCCACCGGGGCCGTGGCCGCAGTCGTGACCGAGGGCGATCGCCTCGGTGAGTGCGATGTTGAGGCCCAGCGCACGGGCCACCGAGGTGGCGACCTGGGCGACCTCGAGGGCGTGGGTGAGGCGGGTGCGCTGGTGGTCGTCGGGGAAGACGAACACCTGGGTCTTGCCGGCGAGGCGACGGAAGGCGCTGGCGTGGAGGATGCGGTCGCGGTCACGCTCGAAACAGGTGCGCCACTCGTCGGGTTCCTCGTCGACGCTGCGGTTCCCGGCACCGTGTGCCCGGGTGGCCAGCACGGCGAGCGCCGCGTCCTCGCGTTCTTCGCGTGCCCGCCGGTGGAGTTGCTCGGGTGAGCCGCTACCGGCCCACGAATCGGCGTGGGCGAGGCGCACGCCGTGGTCGGCGCCGTGGCCCGCCATGGTGGACGCCCAGCGCGACGCGCGCTCGGCGATGTCCGTGACCTTCGCTCCGTCCTCGTCGTGGCTCACGCGGCCAGGGTACCGAATGGGTACGGCGCGGAGAGCGGCTTCACGAGGCCGGTAGCCTCGGAGGGTCCTATGAGCCAGTTCATCGACGAGGTCCAACTCAACGTGCGCGGAGGCGACGGCGGCGCGGGCTGCGTGTCGTTCCGTCGTGAGGGTCCCGTCGCGTTCGGTGGTCCCAACGGTGGCGACGGTGGCGACGGTGGCGACATCTGGCTGGTCGCCGACCGCAACGTGTCGTCGCTCATCGCGTTCAAGGACCACCCGCACCGGCGGGCCAAGGACGGCGTCCACGGCAAGGGCAAGGATCAGCACGGCAAGCGTGGCGAGCCGCTCGAGATCGCGGTCCCCGAGGGAACCGTCGCCCACGACCTGTACACCGGCGAAGTGCTGGCCGACCTCCCGAACCACGGTGATCGCTGGCTCGCTGCGGCCGGTGGCCGCGGCGGACGCGGCAACGCGAAGTTCTGGTCGAACAAGCGCCGCGCCCCCGAGTTCGCCGAGCAGGGCGAGCACGGCCACGAACACTGGCTCCGCCTCGAGCTGAAGCTCATGGCCGACGTCGCTCTCGTCGGCTTCCCCAACGTCGGCAAGAGCACGCTCATCAGCGTCATCAGCGCCGCCCGCCCGAAGATCGCCGACTACCCGTTCACCACGCTCGTGCCGAACCTCGGTGTGGTCGCTGTCGACAGCGACACGAACTTCGTCGTGGCCGACGTGCCGGGCCTCATCGAGGGGGCGAGCGAAGGTCGCGGGCTCGGCCACCAGTTCCTGCGCCACATCGAACGCGCCCGCGTGCTCTGCGTCATGGTCGACCTCGCCCCGGCCGACGGCATCGGGCCCCACGAGCAAGAGGAGATCCTGCTGCGCGAGCTGGGTGCCTATCGGCCCGAGCTGCTCGAGCGGCCGCGCATCGTGGTGGGCACCAAGGCCGACATGGCCACCGAGGAGTGGGACGGCCTGTCCATCTCGGCGATCACGAACCAGGGCGTGCGTGACCTCGTCGGCCGGATGGCGTCGCTGGTGCACCAGGCGCGCCAGGAGCAGCCCGAGAGCGAGGGCCTCGTCATCATCCGGCCCGAGCCCGAGGGTGCCCGGGTCGAGCGCCTCGGCGACCACGAGTTCCGGCTCGTCGGCCGTCAGGTCGAGCGCGTGGTCGCGCTCAACGACGTCAGCACACCAGAGGTGCTCAACTTCATCGATCACCAGCTCAAGCGGCTGAACATCCCGAGGCTTCTGGCGCGCGCCGGGGCCATGGAGGGCGACATCATCTGGATCGCCGAGTTCAGCTTCGAGTACCAGCCGGACAGCTGACGCCGTGCGTATCGTCGTCAAGATCGGCACGTCGTCGCTCACCGACGAGCTCGGCGTCATCGACGAGTCGGTCATCGAGTCGCTCTGCGTCCAGCTCGTGGCCGTGCGTGCACTGGGCCACGAGGTCGTGGTCGTCAGCTCGGGCGCTGTGTCGGCCGGTGTGGCGGCGCTCGGCCTCGAGACCCGCCCCACCGATACGCCCACACTGCAGGCGCTGTCCGCCGCCGGGCAGAGCCGCCTCATGGAGGTCTACAACCGCCACCTCGGCAGCCGAGGCGTGGTGGCCGCTCAGGTGTTGCTCGTGCCGCACGACTTCATCGACCGGCGCCAGTACCTGCACGCCCGGCAGACCCTCACACGGTTGCTCGAGCTCGGGTGCGTGCCGATCATCAACGAGAACGACGCCATCGCGAACGACGAGATCCGCTACGGCGACAACGACCGGATCGCGGCGCTCGTGTCGCACAACCTCGCCGCCGACCTGCTCGTGTTGCTCACCGACACCGCCGGTCTCTACACCGCCGACCCGCGCACCGATCCGTCCGCGTCGCTGGTGTCGCGGGTGGCCGCCGACGACCCGTTGCCGTCGGTGTCGGCGGGGCAGCGTGGCTCGTCTCGGGGCAGTGGTGGCATGGCATCGAAGCTCTCGGCGGCGCGGATGGCGTCGTGGAGCGGGGTGCGTGCGGTCATCGCAGCATCCTCGCGGCCGGACGTGCTGGTCGATGCGGTGCACGACCTCGATGTCGGCTCGACGTTCATGCCCAACGATCGCAAGCTGTCGGCGCGCAAGCTCTGGATCGGCTGGGCCAGCCAGGTCGAGGGCTCGGTCGTGATCGACGACGGGGCGCGGCGAGCGCTGGTCGAGCGCGGCACATCGCTGCTGCCCGCCGGGGTCACGGCAGTGTCGGGCGATTTCGACGAGGAGTCGATCGTCAACGTCGTCAGCGCCGACGGCGTGGTCATCGCCCGGGGCATGACACTGTGCGACGCGGTCACCCTCCGGTCGATGATGGGCAAGCGAACCGCCGACCTACCCGCCGCGGTGGCGCACGAGGTGGTCCACCGCGACGACCTCGTCCTGCTCGTCAGCTGACGAGCAGGGTGGGCCGGGTCAGCCCTCGGTGGGCTTCGGCTGGTCGATCGAGGTCGGCTGTGCTCCGCCGGCGAGGCCCAACTCGTCGCGCATCTGGGCAAGGCGACCCTGTGCCTCGACGTTCGCGGTGGCCTGCTCGATCTCGAGGATGCTGGTCTGCACCGACGTCTCGCTCAGCTCGGCGTGGGCCTTGGCCTTCGCGTAGCGCGCCTCGATCTTCTCCTGCACCTGGGCGAGCGACGGCACGTCCTCGCCGACGCTCTCACCCAGCTGGGCCATGGCCGAGTTCATCTCCTCCTGCATGCGGGCCTGCTCGAGCTGGCTGAGGAGCTTGTTCTTCTCGGCGAGCTTCTGCTGCAGGAGGCGGCTGTTCTGGTGGACAGCGGCCTTCGCCTGGTCGGAGGCCTTGGTGACCTCGATGACCATGCTCTTCAGGCTCTCGACGTCGGCCTCGACCTGGATGAGCTGGGTGGTGATGGTCTCGGCCGCCGAGTTGTACTGCGCTGCCTTTGCGGCATCGCCGGCCTTCTGGGCGTCGGCCGACATGATGAGCGCCTGGCGGGCGTTGGCGTTGAGCTTCTCGAGCTCGTTCATCTTGCCGTTCAGCCGGATCTCGGCCTGCTTCTGACTGGCGATCACGTTGGTCGCCTGCTCGCGCAACCTGCGGTGCTGGGCCTGCGCCTCGGTGAGGGCCTGCTCGAGCTGGACCGCCGGGTCGGCGTTCTGCTCGAAGCTGCGGTTGGCCTTGGTTCCGAGGTACTTCCACCACTTCTTGATCGCCTTGAACATGGCGAGAGCCTAGGCGAAACGCGAACGGAGGCGGGTCCGTAGCTGCGTCAACTCCGGCACCCCGAGCACGGTGAGCAGCACCAGATAGACCGCGACGCCGGTGGTGCCGGCCACCGTCACCCGGGCCAGGGAGCCGAACCCCTCGTCGTCGCCGACGAAGCGGGCGACGACCCACATCACCTCGGCCATCACCACCGCGGCGAGCGCCATGCGCCACAGGCTGCCGAGGATGGCGACGGCCGAGAAGCCCCGCACCTTGTACGACAGCACCTGCAGCGCGAACACCGACGACACGGTGTACGCGATCGCGAAGGACGCGCCGAGTCCGAGCACGCCGAAGCGGCCGGCGAGCACCACGGCGAGGCCGATGTTGATGAGGTTCTCGAACACGTTGATGACGAACGGAGTGCGGGCATCCTCGTGTGCGAAGAAGGCGCGGAGCACGAACAGGTACACCGAGAAGCCGATCAGGCCGAGCGAGAAGCCGGCAAGGGCGCGGCTGGTGGTGACCGCGTCGCCGACGTCGAAGTTGCCGTGCTCGAGCGTCATGCCGATGAGCGGACGTCGCAGGACGAACATGCCGGCCGCGGCGGGAAAGGTGAGGAGTGCCACGAGGCGGACACCCATCGAGGTCCGCTCGATGAACGCCTGTCGATCGCGGCGGCGGACCGCGCTCGCCATCTCGGGCGTGAACGTCGTGACGATCGACATCGCCAGCAAACCATGGGGGAGGACGAAGAAGATGTATGCCTTGCTGTAGGCGTCGAGGCCGCCGCTGCCCGGCTGGGCCAGGTTCTGTACGACCACGATCGCAATCTGGTTCGCGAGCACGTACCCGAGCGTCCACGTCGACATCTGCAGCAATCGACGCACCGCCGGGTGGCGGAAGTCCGGCCGGAACTCGATCGAAACGTCCGCGGCGCGGAGCGCAGGCAGCACGGCGAGCGCCATCACAGCGATGCCGAGCGTGGCCCCGATGCCGAGGGTGAGGCGGAGCTGGCTGTTGGTGAGCACCTCACCCAACTGCGGCTCGCGGCCATTGACGGCACGGGGCACCAGCAGGAGCGAGGCGATGATGACGATGTTCGACAACACCGGAGCCCATGCCGCCGCGAAGAACCGCCGGCGCGCGTGCAACAGCGCGTTCGCGATCGCGCTGAGGCCGTAGAAGAAGACCTGGAGCAGGAAGATGCGCGAGAGCGTCGTGCCGACGGCGCGGTACTCGTCGGCGTTCACGCCGTCGGCGACGTCGAGCGAGTAGAGGCGGAAGATCAGCGGCGCGGCGGCGACGGCGACGATCGTGATCGCGGTGAGCGCGATCACCGACACGGTGACGACGGCCGACGTCGCACCGTCGTCGCGATTCTCGGCCTGCTTGGTGAACAGCGGCACGAGCGACGCCGACAGGATGCCGCCCAACAGCAGCTCGTAGACGATGTTCGGTGTCTGGTTCGCGCCGTTGTACGAGTCGGCCAGTGCCGTCTGTCCGACCACGATCGCGAAGACTGCGACGCGCACCAGACCGCTGACCCGCGACAGCGCAGTGCCGGTCGCGACGACGAGGTTGCTCCTGACGAGGTTGCTCACGAGGCGGTCGGGTCACCCGGTCGGTCGAGCTCGCCCACGGCCTGGGTGAGCGCCTGCAGTTGGACGACGACGTCGTCGACGGCGGTGCCGAGCTCGGCGGTGTGGTCGGCGCCGGCGCGCATCTCGGCGGCCTGGCTCGGGATCTCGCCGAGCCGGGTCTGCAGCACGTGGAGCCGCGCCTCGGCGTCGTCGCGTGAGGTGCGGATGCGGTCGAGCGAGGCGAGCTGGTTGCGCAGCGACGCGACGGTCACGTCGTCAGTGGCGCGCTCGAGCCGTGCCCGTAACCCCGACCCGTCGAGGCTGCGGATCGAGTCGTCGAGCGAGTCGCCGTGCCGGGCGATGTCCCAGCACTCGCGGACAGCCCGGTCGACTTGGTGACCGATCTCGGCCAGGCGTGCCCGGAGCGGTCCGGCGTCGAGCCCGCGGACGATGGCGTCGTAGCGCTTCTGCGCGCTGATCGCGGCGGCGACGTGGCGGCGCCACGGGTCGCCGAGCGTGAACGGATCGATGCGCCCGAGATCGACCGCCTGCAGCGACCCTGACTTCATCCGGCGGGCCCATCGGAGCGCGAACACGGCGAGCACGACACCCACGACGATCGCCACGAACTCCACGCCGCGAACCTTACGCGACCGACCCCTCCCCCCCCCCCCCCCCCCCCCCCCCCCCCCCCCCCCCCCCCCCCCCCCCCCGGGGGCCGCCGGGGGGT
>Ga0247831_1004359_pt1 | contig 19034 bp, 17 predicted proteins | sample LaCruzMarch2015__9_FD_192406 | JGI IMG/M metagenome (GOLD analysis project Ga0247831, IMG submission 192406) | Freshwater microbial communities from meromictic Lake La Cruz, Castile-La Mancha, Spain - LaCruzMarch2015_1m | ecosystem: Environmental > Aquatic > Freshwater > Lake | place: Spain... | reverse complement strand
TAGCAAAGCCAAAAGAAACCGTAACACTAGATTTTACAGCTCCTGCTGCAGGTTCTTATAATTATATTTGCACCTATCCTGGACATTTTCCAACAATGATTGGTAAATTAATTGTAGAATAAGCTATTTAGAAGTTAACAATTTACTTCTTGAAACTTTTTTAAAATAGGAGTCTGTCTTTAATGGTAGATTCCTATTTTTGTACTATGTCATTCTTGGGAAATTTTACTAATCGTTATCCTTTACTAAAAAATAGGTATTTACTTACTTTTATTATTTTTTTAGCATGGATCATGTTTTTCGATAACAACAATATGATTAGTCAGTTTGAAGAACGCAACGTATTGTTTAAATTGAAAAAAGAGAAACGTTATTATAAAAAAGAAATAATTAGTACCCAGAAAGATTTAACAGCTTTGCTTACTAGTAATAGCCACTTAGAGCAGTATGCCAGAGAAAAGTATCAAATGAAGAAAGACAACGAAGAAATTTGGTTGGTGATTGATACAACAATAGTTAAAACAAGTAAAATAGAATAATCGTTAACAATTCGTTAATAGTTAGCCTTAAACTGTGTTTTGTTGCTAAATATTTTTCTTTATATTTGCGAAAAGTATAAAGCACTCTTATGACGGATAAGACATTACAGGAAACATTCGATGAACAAGGACATCACATTAGTCCAGTTTTACCAAGCGAAATAATTAATTACCTTATAGATATTGATGGCACCATTTGCGACGACGTTCCAAATGAAGAGCCAGAACGAATGGTAACTGCAGAACCATATCCTGACGCATTAGAAACTTTGAATCGTTGGTATGAACAAGGTCACATCATTACTTTCTTTACCTCTAGAACTGAAGATTTAAGGGAAATTACCGAAGTGTGGCTAAAAAAACACAATTTCAAATATCACGGAATATTGTTAGGTAAACCTCGCGGAGGAAACTACCATTGGATAGATAATCATATTGTGAGAGGCACGCGATTCAAAGGAAAGTTTACCGAAATGGAAACGGTAATGAAAGAAATTTTGGTGTTTAAGGAGTAAGAATTAATTACTTCAATAAAAGAGAAATTTAATTAATGTAAATAGGTGATTTTCTATTTTAAAATTAAATATTAAAGTTTATTTACTTTTCTGTAAATAGATTTTGAGATATCATCTGAATTGAAATTTACCAAAATTCCTAACTTAATATTTGAAAGTTTTAGATAGGTAATTACTTGTTTATGATGTACTTCAGCTAATTTTTCTACTGATTTAATTTCAATAATTACTTTTTCATTTACTAGTAAATCAAGCCGAAATCCAATATCAAATAATTTATCATCATAAATAACAGGAAGAGCAACCTCCATTTTTACAATTAATCCTTGTTTTTCTAATTCATATCTCAAAATATGTTGATAAACACTTTCTAACAAACCAGGGCCGAGTTGATTATATACTTCGAATATACAACCTCTGTTTTATAAGACAATTCATTTTCCGTCATTCAACAAAAATAAAGAAAAATCTAGTTTTTACTTTCTTTGTTATAATTCAATTTTTTCTGCGTAAATCAGCATCATCAGCGGGAGAAAAAAATTCCCGCAGATTTCGCAAATCTCGCAGATTGTTTATTTTTTATTGAATGCATTCTGCGAAAATCAGCGCCATCAGCGGGAGAATAAATTTCCCGCAGATTTCACAAATCTCGCAGATTTTTTTTTGTTATTGAATGCCTTTTGCGCAAATCAGCGTTATCCGCGGGAGAAAAAATTTCCCGCAGATCTCGCAAATCTCGCAGATTGTTTATTTTTTATTGAATGCCTTCTGCGTAAATCAGCGTTATCCGCGGGAGAAAAAATTTCCCGCAGATCTCGCAGATTGTTTATTTGTTATTGAATGCTTTCTGCGTAAATCAGCGTCATCCGCGGGAGAAAAATTTTCCCGTAGATCTCACAGATTGCGCAGATTTTTTTCGCAGATTGTTTATTTGTTATTGAATGCTTTCTGCGCAAATCAGCGTCATCCTCGGGAGAAAAGATTTCCCGCAGATCTCGCAGATTGCGCAGATTGTTTATTTGTTATTGAATGCTTTCCGCGCAAATCAGCGTCATCCGCGGGAGAAAAGATTTCCCGCAGATCTCGCGAATCGCGCAGATTTTTTTCGCAGATTTTTTATTTTAATTTTCTCTAAAGACTTTCCGCGCAAATCAGCGTCATCCGCGGGAGAAAAGATTTCCCGCAGATCTCGCGAATCGCGCAGATTTTTTTCGCAGATTTTTTATTTTAATTTTCTCTAAAGGCTTTCTGCGTAAATCAGCGTAATCTGCGGGAGATTATTAATACACCATTAACTTCTGTATCGCATTTCCTTTTGAAGTACTCGCCTTTACCAAGTAAACACCTGCTTCCCAATTTTCAGAATTGATGTAAAACCTATTTTCTCCTGCATTTGTTGTTCCTTTATAAATGTTGGTAACCAATCTTCCATTGATATCATAAACTTCTAATGTGAGCGATAAATTCCCCAGGCTTTTTACCGGAATACATGTAATACCATGAGAAGGATTTGGAAATAATGCAATTTCAAATAATTGTTCAATTGCTTTGGTTTGTGTTATTACATTAGAAGAATCCAAAACATCAAAACTCCATAAACCAGTTGGAGCTGTAATAGGTCTTACTTGCGTTTTGCCACTTAGTGCAAATCCCTGAATGTAATATTGTATATGTGTTCCGGCAAATTGTGCGGGAATGGCAGCTTCCCATAAATCAGTAGAATCTGCACTTAAAGTCATGGGCATAGTCGTAAAACTTGCCGTAGAATCTGTTCTATAAAACAATTGTGCCTGTTGAATGCCACTTCTATGTTTTACAATTCCTTTCACTAAATAAGAGTTCTGTGTGTCATAAGTATCATTCAAAGCCTGGTGTGAAATCAACAAAGGATCATTTACTCCAACACTATGTGTAATGCAATGTATGGCGCCACTAGCTCCGATTATATCATTACAATCTAACATTTGAATGCGATAACCCGGTAGGTTTTCTTTATATTTTCTATAAGCAATGGTATCAAACTCTTCTCTATAACTTGTCAATAAAACCGTTTTATTTACGAATACTGAATTGGAATAAGTCAAGTAATCTCCTCCATTAACGTTATCTGGAAAATTACCAAATGCATCTTCAGGAGATGGAACCCTAACTACTTTATATGGAGTTCCAAAAACAGAATTGTAGTTATCTAAAACATACAATAAATTGGCCTCAATCTGCGGTCCATCGGCCACTCCTGTTGGGTATTGTGTCATTAAAATAGTTTCTTCATCAAACAACTTCATGTGCATATCAATATGATGTATACCGTCAAAAGGCAATGTTTCCATTTTTATGTACCTCGAAATGCCCATGTAATCTTGCATAATTGCATCAATTTGAGCTTCAGTCTTAGTTGGATTTTCATCTAAAACCAAATTAGAAGAAAATCCAGTTCCAAAACCATCACTCATAAAATTACCGCCTGTATGAACCACTCTATTAGGTTCAACTGTGTTTTGAACTAAATTTAAATTCAACAAACGTGCATAGCTTCTTGGCAAAGAATCATCAGCAAGACGAGATGGTCGGTTGTATTTCCAATCAACCAAAAACAAAGAATCAACCTCATTCATATACACCGAATTTGCGCCATAGTCTCTTATCCAAATTGAATTTAATGGCAATTTTGTAAAAATAACGTTTGGGCCAACGATTACATTATAAGTGTTTAATAACTCATTTGTAACCGTATTTGCAGTAGAACTTGTATTTGCGGGAATGTGCACAATTACTTTACATTCTTCCTGTGCATATTTTATAATTTCAGCTAATAAAGGTTTGTAAGAAGTCCACGAAATGACCAATGCTTGTATTTCTTCCCATTCTGCCATGGTTCTAATCTCACCTGCTGGTGGCTGATCTAGTATTAATTGTGATTTTACTTTTTGAAAACCTGATGAAATAAGCAATGCAAATAGGGCAAGATATCTGAAAGACATGCGTTAAATGTTTTGAAAATTTTGATTCGGAAAGATAAAATTTATTTCCTTTAAACCTTTTAATAAAAATTGCTTCTTTCACACCAGCTTATGATAACCGAACAACAAAAAATACAACATCTATTACGCCGCTCCGGATTTGGCGATTCCATTAAGAATTTAGTTTCCGAGAGTTTTGAAACCAATTTTAATTCGGTTTTTACATCAAATTCTAAATTCGAAGAGATATATCTTCCAGACGAAGAGCGTATTACAACAGGTGAGCTGCTAAAAATGACTCCCGAAGAACGCAAAGAAATCTTAGATGATTTAGCTGCAAATATCAAAAAATTAAACCTCGAATGGCTCAAAATAATGGGTAGCGCTAAAGGGCAACTAAGAGAAAAAATGGCTTTCTTCTGGCATGGACATTTTGCTGTGCGCGTGAGGGGTTTTGCTCAAGTAGAGTCTTATATCAATACAGTTCGCAAATATGCTTTGGGTAATTTTAGTGATTTATTGATGGCTGTTTCCAAAGAGCCAGCTATGTTGCGTTTTTTGAATAATGTGCAAAATAAAAAGAATAGTCCAAACGAGAACTTTGCAAGAGAAGTGATGGAATTATTCACTTTAGGACGCGGAAATTATTCCGAAAACGATATTAAAGAAGCTGCGCGCGCCTTTACTGGTTGGGGAATTGATGAAGATGATACATTTCTTTTAAAAGAAAATCAACATGATTATGGCAGTAAAACCATTTTTGGGAAAACCGGAAATTGGAGTGGGGAAGATGTTATTAAAATGATTTTAGCCCGAAAAGAAACTGCACTTTTTGTTGTTAGAAAAATCTACAGGTTTTTTGTAAATGAAAATGTTGATGAAAACCAAGTGAAACTTTTGGCTGATAAGTTCTTCAACGACAATTATAACATTACCAATTTGATGAAAAGCATTTTTGAATCGGATTGGTTTTATGAACCCAAAAATATTTCATGTAATATTAAAAGTCCTATTGAATTGCTGGTTGGCCTCAATAAAACCTTTGGAATTTCTTATGATAATCCACAAGCTTTGTTGGTGGTGCAGCGCGTTTTGGGGCAAATGTTATTTTTTCCTCCAAATGTTGCAGGCTGGGCAGGAGGTAGAAATTGGATAGACAATTCTACATTGATTACCAGAATGAATCTGCCGAAAAGACTTGCAGAAGCTGCAGACTTTGAAGTAGCCGTTAAAGATGATATGAATGATGAGTCACCTGGAGCAATGAGAAAGGCTTCCAATAGAAATACGCTCATCTGCAGTTTTAATTGGGAATTGTTTTATCAGCGATTTCAACAAACAAAAGAGGAAGACTTGTGGAAAACAATGTGTGATTATTTGCTTTCTTCCATCAACTTACCAATTGAACCTGAAAATTTGAAAATTCAAAAATTCGATTCAAAATCATCAAAAATCAAAGCATACTCGCTTTATATCGTTCGTTTACCTGAATACCAATTAACCTAATATGAACAGACGCAGATTTATTAAATATTCAGGATTAACAAGCACTGCAGCTTTGGTTCCTGGTTTTATTCAAGCTTTAGTTGCTCCTTTCAACCAGCTTGCTTTTCAAGGAAAAAGACTCGTCATAGTTCAACTATCTGGCGGTAACGATGGTCTCAATGCCTTGGTGCCATTCAGAGACGATAATTATTACAAATTAAGACCGAAATTAGGAATCAAGGCAGATTCATTATTGAAAATTTCACAAGAAGCTGGTTTTCATCCTGCTTTGCAGGGGTTTAAACAATTGTTTGATAAAGGGTATTTGAGCATTTATAATTCAGTTGGTTATCCAAATCCTGATCGTTCTCATTTTAGGTCAATGGATATTTGGCATACCGGCAGCAACTCCGACGAGTATTTTAACACAGGCTGGATTGGAAGAATGTTAGACGCCAATTGCCCTGGAAGCGAAAAGCCATACTACGTAATTGAAGCAGACGATACGCTTTCTTTGGCCATGAAAGGTGCTGATAAAAGTGGTTTTGCGGTGCGAGACCCAGAAAAATTAAGAAATGCATTAAGAGATCCTATTTATGATGATATTCAAAAGAATAATACTCATTTAGAAACTCAAAGTCAATTAGGATTTTTGTATAAGACATTGGCAGAAACTACTTCTTCGGCAGATTACATCTATTCGAAATCAAAAATTTATCAATCAACCAAACTATATCCGCAACATGAGATTGGAAAAAGCCTAAAAGAAATCGCTGAATTAATCAATTCGGGAATTGAATCGAAGGTTTTTTATACTTCCATGTCAGGTTTTGATACGCATGTTAGGCAGTTAGAAACTCAAAATCGCTTGTTTGGAATCGTTGGAAGTGCCATAGAAACCTTAGTAGATGATTTAATAGCATCTAATAATTTCAATGACACTGTAATTATGGTTTTTTCAGAATTTGGAAGAAGGGTTAAACAAAATGCATCTGGGGGAACTGACCATGGCACAGCAAACAATGTTTATATTATTAACGGAGCATTGAAAGAGCAAGGAATATGCAATCCTATTTCAGATTTGACGATATTGGAAGATGGAGATTTGATACATCAATTAGACTTTCGACAAATCTATGCAACGCTTATTGAAAAGGGTATAGGCTTCGACCATACCAAAACTTTGATGAGAAAATTCGAATTACTCGATTTTATTTAATAAAATTAGTTGCAAATCACTTATATTTTTGTATCCTCGCATAATGATTATTATAAATGAATAGTAGTGTAATTTATGAGCGAATTAAAAAAAATACAATTAGAATATATATTGAGAACATCGCCTAATGTGTTATTCTCTTTTTTAACAGAAGCCAGTGGACTTTCTGAATGGTTTTGCGATGATGTAAATAATCGGGGAGGAGTTATAACTTTTAAATGGAGTGGAGATTCAGAAGAACATGCTAAGTTAATTTCTTTGAAAGAAAATAAGTATGTAAAATACAAATGGTTAGATGGCCCAGAAAGTGCATATTTTGAATTTTTACTTGAAGTAGATGAAATTACTGGTGAATTAGCATTGATAGTTACAGATTTTGCTGAGCCTGAAGATGAAGAAGAATTAATTTTAACCTGGAATAGTGCCATTCAAAAATTACACAGTGTTATAGGTTCTTGATTAGTACCTTTGTCAATTATTTTGCGATTTGAAACAAATTGATAGATTAATTCTAAGATCTTATTTAGGTCCTTTTGTACTTACTTTTTTTATTTCTCTTTTCATTCTGTTAATGCAGTTTGTGTGGAAATATGTCGATGATTTGGTTGGTAAAGGATTAGAATGGTTAATCATAGGGAAACTTTTGGTTCTTGTTTCCGCCACCATGGTTTCTTTGGCTCTGCCTCTCGCAATTTTACTTTCCTCATTAATGACTTTTGGAAATCTTGGAGAGTATATGGAACTTACTGCTCTTAAGGCTTCTGGAATTTCACTTCAAAGAGCTATGCGTTCTGTGTTTATTTTTTGTTTAATAATGAGTGGCTTAGCATTTTATTTTTCTAATAACGTGCTACCAATTGCCAATTTAAAAATGCGCACTTTGTTGCATGATATTCAAAACAAACGCCCGGAACTTAATATTAAACCAGGTATTTTTAACAGTGATATTCAAAATTTTGTAATTAGAATTGGTAAAAAAAGCAATGATGGTAAGCAATTAGAACAAATAATGATTTACGATCATACCAATCATGCAGGAAACGATAGACTTATACTTGCTGAAAAAGGGGTAATGAAATTGTCTGACGATAAGCGCTTTTTAGAATTAAAATTGGTAAATGGAAAAACCTACACAGAGGCTGAACCAAATAAAGTGAGACGCGGAAAATATCCATTTTTGAGGGAAAACTTTTCTGAAGACTTGATAAGATTCGATCTTTCTATTTTCGATTTGAGTAAATCTGATGAAAACCTTTTTAAAAAGAATTATCAAATGCTTAACCTAACTCAACTTAGTAACGAAGCAGATACGCTTAATATGCAATTGATAAAAGAAAAAACTTATTTAATAGAATCAATATTCAATGGGCCATTTTTTAAAAATGGAGAAAAGTACTCAACAATAAACAATGTTGTAAAAAAGATAAATCCCAAAGATTCCATTAGGCAAGATTCAATGGCCCGAATTTTACAGATAAAATTGAAAATGAGAAAAAATATGGACTTAATCTTAAATGGTAAAAAACCTTTTGAAGATACATTATCGGCTGAAAAAGAAGGTTTTGTAAAGTTGCCATCAGTGAGTGTTAAAACAAAACCTATTGCATTAATTGACAAGAAATTTGTTTTAAAAAATTATAGTAAAGCAGACCAAATAAGAATTTATGAAAACGCTGAAAAACTTTTGAGAAGTAACAAAAGCACCTTAGATTATTCGATTGAAAATTTTAGTCAGGAACAAGAAAGAATCAACAAGCATCAAATTGAATGGCATAGAAAATTTACTTTGTCTTTCGCTTGCATATTGCTTTTTTTAATTGGAGCTCCACTTGGAGCTATTGTTAAAAAAGGAGGTCTCGGAATGCCCGTAGTTATTTCATTGGCTTTTTTCATTACTTATCACATGGTTTCTATTACAGGTGAAAAACTAGCACGAGAAGGCGTCACAACTCCTTTTTGGGGAATGTGGTTGTCTGCTATTGTTTTGCTACCAATCGGCTTGTTTCTTACTTATAAGGCTACAACAGATTCTAAATTGTTTGAAAGCGAAGCTTATTTAAAGTTATTCAAGAGAATCTTATTTTTTAAAATAAATAAAACAAGCAATTAATGAGGGTTTTGCAGTTATGTTCTAAACCATTGTTTGCGCCATTTGATGGTGGAAAACTTGCTATGATTGATACTGCAAATGGCCTAAAAGAGAATGGTATTGAAGTAATTCAATGGATGATTTATACACGGTTTCATACTTTTCCTGAAGAGATTTCTATCGAAGAAAGCAAAACTATTGAAAAATCGTTTATAGATACTTCAATAAATTGGAAATCAGCTTTTTTAAATTTATTCAAGAGTCAATCTTATAATATTCAAAGATTTGATAATAAGAATGCAAATAATGAATTGATTGATGTAATTGAAAAACATAAGCCAGACCTAATACAAGCTGAATCAATTTATTGTTTAACTGCTATTGAAAAAATAAAAGATAAATTTAATATACCTATAGTTTTAAGAGCGCATAATGTAGAGCATTTAATTTGGAAAAGGGCGGCATTAGTGACTAAAAATCCTATTAAAAGATTGTATTTAAATTTAATTGCCAAAAGACTGCAAAAAGATGAATTAAGAATTGCCCAAAAAGTGGATGCAATTGCTGTTTTGTCAGCTGTTGATTTTAAATATTTTAACTTTCATTTTCCATCAAAAAACATCGAAATAATTGGTATTGGGACAAATTTGAGAAAAACGATTAATCCAACTTTTCCAATTTCGAATATATTTCATATTGGGGGAATGGATTGGAAACCCAATAAAGATGGGATGAATTGGTTTTTGAAGAATTGCTGGCCTAAGATTCATACTGCTTATCCTCAATTAAAGTGCATTTTAGCTGGGTTAAGTATGCCTGAGGAATTTTGTAAATTGAATGATGTAAATGTGAAAATTGAAGAAGCGAAAAATGCAGCGTATTTTATGAATCAACATCAAATTCTGTTTGTTCCTTTATTAAGTGGAAGCGGCATTCGTGTGAAAATAATTGAAGCGATGGCATTAGGTAAAGTTGTTATTGCTACTAGTATTGCTGCAGAAGGATTAGGTGTTACAAATTTCGGTAACATTCTAATTGCAAATTCTGCAGAAGATTTTTTTGAGCAAGTTACTTTATGCATTGAAAAGCCAGATGTATGCCTTAAAATCTCGGAAAATGCTGCTATCTTTGCCCAAGAAAATTTCAACACCCTCAAAAACAGTCAAAAATTAATTGCATTGTACAATAGATTGCTGAAGAATTGAAGATTTTAGTTGCACTTTCAAGATTTCCTTTTCCAACAGATAAAGGGGACAAACTAAGGGTTTGGTTTCAAATCCAAAGCCTATGTAAACACCATGAGGTTCATTTGTTTTGTTTAAACGATGAATTATTAAGAAAAGAACATATTGAAACAGTAGCTAACATTTGCGCATCTGTAACGATTGTAAATATTTCAAAACCAGGTATTTTATACAGATTATTTAAAAACATATTCTCGAAATTGCCTTTTCAGGTTGCGTGGTTCACAAGTTTAAATGCGAAGCTAAAGTTTCAACAATTAACCGAACAAGTAAAGCCAGATGCAATTTATTGTCAATTGGCAAGAATGGCTGAATATTGTAAGAATTTACCACAAAAAATAAAAATTCTAGATTATCAAGATGCCTTTTCAAAAGGTTTAGAAAGACGCATTGAACATGAGCCTCTTTGGAAGAAATGGATAGTTAAAATGGAGTTTAATCGTTTAAAGAAATATGAAACTGACATTTTCGATAAGTTTTCCCAATGCACCATCATTTCAAAACAAGATGCTGAATTAATTGAGCACCCAAGGCAAAAAGATTTAGTGATAATTAAAAATGGAGTAGATAGCGACTATTTTAAGCCTGAACCTAATGCAAAAACAATAGATCTTTTGTTTACCGGGAATATGCAATATGAGCCCAATGTAAACTGCGTTTTATATATTATGAATGAGGTAATGCCGATTTTAACAAAAGAATTTCCTTTCATTCAATTGGTTGTAGCAGGTAAAAATCCAGCAAAAGAACTAACAGATTTAACTTCTAAGAGTATTCAGTTAACCGGTTGGGTAAACGACCTAAGGGTTTATTTTAAGCAAGCGCGTTTATTAGTGGCGCCTATGCAAATTGGTGTGGGTATGCAAAATAAATTGTTGGAAGCAATGTCTATGGGCATACCAGTTATTACTAGCACGCTTGCTAACAATGCTATAGGGGCAACTCACGGAAAACATATTTGGATAGCTGATACACCTCAGAAAGTGGCAGAATCAATTTCATTTCTATTAAATAATACAGAATTGGCAATGAAAATTGGTCAAAATGCACGTGAATGGATGGTGGCACAATACAGTTGGGACAAACAAAATGAGCAGTTACTGCGTTTGTTTCAAGTTCCTAACAAAATAATTTATTACAATTAAAATGTCTCAACTAAATACAATTGAAGAAGCAATTAGTGACCTGAAAGAAGGGAAAATTATAATTGTTGTAGATGATGAAAATCGTGAAAATGAAGGTGACTTTATAGTTGCTGCCCGACATGCTACGCCTGAAATAGTAAATTTCATGGCAAAAGAGGGGAGAGGCCTTATTTGTGTTGCCTTAACTGAAGAACGTTGCGAAGAATTGGAGTTAAATATGATGGTGAGCAACAATACTTCATCTCATACAACGGCTTTTACTGTTTCTATTGATTTAATTGGTGATGGATGTACAACTGGAATATCAGCATCAGACCGTTCTAAAACTATTAAGGCCTTAGTAAATACAGCAATAACTCCAAATGATTTTGGCAGACCAGGACATATTTTCCCACTGAAAGCAAAAAATGGCGGGGTTTTAAGACGTTCCGGACATACTGAAGCCACCATAGATTTTGCAAGATTAGCTGGATTTGAACCTGCTGGTGCTTTAGTAGAGATAATGAATGAAGATGGAACAATGGCAAGACTTCCTGAATTATTAGAAATGGCTCGAAAATTTAATTTGAAGATTGTTTCTATTGAAGATTTAATAAAGTATAGACTTGCAAACGATAGTTTAATAAAGAGAGAAGTAGATGTTGAATTACCTACAGAAAGAGGCGATTTTAGAATGATTGCCTATACACAAACAAATACTGGTCAGCCTCATCTTGCTTTAGTAAAAGGTGAATGGCAGCAAGACGAATCTGTTTTAGTAAGAGTTCATAGTTCATGTTTAACTGGAGACATTTTTGGCTCTTGTCGCTGCGAATGTGGACCTCAATTGCATGCCGCAATGGATTTGATAGAAAAAGAAGGAAAAGGAATCATCGTTTATATGAATCAAGAAGGCAGGGGAATAGGTTTATTGAATAAATTGAAAGCCTATAAATTGCAGGAAGAAGGTTTAGATACAGTTCAGGCCAACGAAAAATTAGGATTCAAAATGGATGAAAGAGACTATGGTGTTGGTGCTCAGATTATCAGAGACTTAGGTGTAAGTAAGATAAAACTGATGACAAACAATCCAACGAAGAGGGCAGGTTTAATAGGTTATGGCTTAGAAATAGTTGAGAATGTTCCCATTGTGATTCCCTCTAATCCCCACAATGAATTTTATTTAGCAACAAAAAGAGATAAAATGGGACACTCATTTTCTCAATAATATTTTATATATATTCCCAAAAAAAGTTTCAAACTTTCGTATGCGCCGCAATTTACCATTTTACTTAACAACAATTATTGGCGCTGCGGCTGTAATGTATTTTATTCACATTAAAGGTAAACTACTCGAATCGTCTGTACTATCCAGCCCTTACTTTGAAAGCAGTAGAAATTTAAGTTGGATTGAAAGTGTAAAAGAGGTCTTCCTACACAATTTAACACATCCATTAGCCATATTAATTCTCCAGATTGCTGCTATCATAGTAGTTTCAAGATTGTTTGGTTTATTGTTTATTCGTTTTGGTCAACCTTCGGTTATTGGAGAAATTTGTGCAGGAATTATTTTAGGTCCAACCATATTAGGTCATTTTTGGCCAGAATATTCTCTCTTACTTTTTCCTATAAAATCTTTAGGAAACTTGCAAATTTTGAGTCAAGTTGGATTGATTCTCTTCATGTTTGTGGTAGGAATGGAACTTGATTTGAAAGTTCTGAAAAATAAAATGCATGAAGCAGTTGTTATATCCCATGCAAGCATAGTGATTCCATACACTTTAGGAATGGCCTTGGCTTATTTTCTTTATGTTGAATTTGCTCCACCTAATATTCATTTCTTGTCTTTTGGCTTGTTTATGGGAATTGCCATGAGCATTACTGCATTTCCTGTTTTGGCAAGAATTATCCAAGAACGAGGGCTGTCTAGAACACGTTTGGGAGCCATTGCTATAACAAGTGCAGCGGCCGACGATATTACTGCTTGGTGTTTATTAGCAGCAGTTATTGCCATTGTTAAAGCAGCTTCGCTTGTAAGTGCAGCTTTAACAATAGGTTTTTCTGTAATTTATGTAGTTGTAATGATTTTTGTAATCAGTCCGTTTTTTAAACGATTGGGTACTATTTATTCAAATAAAGAAACCATTTCAAAAGGTGTTGTTGCAGTTATATTTATAATGCTTTTAACATCTGCTTATGTTACTGAAATAATTGGTATTCATGCATTGTTCGGAGCTTTTTTGGCAGGTGTGATTATGCCTCCAAATGTAAATTTCAGGAAAATATTTATTGATAAAATCGAAGACATTGCATTAGTGTTGCTTTTGCCACTATTCTTTGTTTTTACTGGTTTAAGGACTCAAATTGGTTTGTTAAATGATGCACATTTATGGTTTGTTTGTGCAATCGTAATTGCAGTCGCAATTGCTGGTAAGTTCTTAGGATCAGCCATAGCGGCTAAAATCATAGGTCAATCTTGGAAAGATAGCTTAAGTATTGGAGCGCTGATGAATACAAGAGGATTAATGGAATTAATCGTATTAAATATTGGTTATGATTTAGGAATTCTAACTCCAACAGTATTTGCCATGATGGTGATAATGGCATTGTTTACAACCTTTATGACAGGTCCATCACTAACAGCAATTAACTGGATATTTCGTAATAAATATGAAACACCAGAGATTCAGCCACTTGTAAAGTTTCCGCCTGCTTACAAAGTTCTGATTTCATTTGGTTTAGCAAGTAGTGGTAGAAAATTGTTAAGGTTAGCTGTTCAATTGGGTGGGAAATCTGCCAATGAAATTAAGTATGACGCCATTCACCTAACACAAAGTGCTGATGTTAGTCTTTTGAATGTTGAAGAGTTTGAAAAGCAAAGTTTCAGACCGATTAAAATTGAAGCTGAAAAATTAAATATCAACCTTCAAACTCATTACAAACTTACCATTGATTTGCATAAGGAAGTAAACAATTTTATTGAAAAAGAGGAGGTTAATTTGTTATTAATTGGAGCAGGAAAATCAATTTATTCTGGTTCCTTATTGGGAAATTTGGTAGGTGTTACCAAAGCTGCACTTTCTCCTGAAAACTTAATTAATACAATCACAGGTTCAAAACCATTATTTCAATCGAACGACTTTATTGATGAAAAATCAAGGCAATTTTTAATGGAATCACAATGCGATGTTGGGGTTTTATTAGATAGAGATTTTGGTGATGCGGGTGCTATTTTTCTTCCTTTGTTTGGAGAAGAAGATGCCTATTTACTAAACTATGCAAAGAGATTTATGAAGAACTCCAATTCAGAATTTATTATAATGGATGTTTCTCAACAGATGGTACAAGGTTCTATAATGCATGAAAAATACAAAAGATTAGAAAAAGAGTTTCCAAAAAACATCTCAATGGTGCAAGAAAAAATTGTTGGAAAAGATTTTCTTTCTCAACAAGAATTAATGCTCATCAATTACTCAAGTTGGAAAGGATTAGCTGAAAGTAAAAGCATATGGTTAGAAAATGTTCCTAGCGTGCTGATTATAAAGTCGCGTTTGCAATCAGAATAAGTTTTTCACTAAATTCTATTTTGTGATGAATGCCAATTTGAATTTTCTAAGGGAAATCCATCCAATTATAGCAATTAGAAATAAACATCCAAGTAAAACAATAGAAGTTCTCATTGAACCAGTTAGTTGCTCCAATAAACCATAAAAGAAAGTGCCTAAAACAACTGCCATTTTCTCACAAACATCATAAAAACTGAAATATGAGGTATTGTCATTACTTGTCGGAATCAATTTAGCATAAGTAGAACGTGCCAATGCTTGTACTCCACCCATTACAAAACCTACAAAACTTGCAAGAATAATAAATGTAAATTCAGAATTTACAAAGTATGCTCCTACGCATATCAAAAACCAAATTGTACAGCAAAATATTAAAGCTTCGATGTTTCCATATTTTTTAGACATTTTAGCTATAGCAATTGCACCTATAACTCCAACTATTTGAATGATTAAAATGGTAGGAATTAAAACTTCGTCGGTTAAACCCAATTCCTTTTTCCCAAAATTGGCTGCCATGTACATTACAGTAAGCACACCCATCATGGTGAAGAAAAAAGAAATTAAAAATATCTTCAAGTAATTATATTGATTGAATTGATGCCAAACCGTTTTTAATTCTTTGTATCCATGCATTAAAAGCCTTTTTGATTTGTTTTCTTTTATTAAGCGTTTAGGTAAATAATAAAAAGTGTATTGCGCAAATAAAATCCACCAAATACCTACTGATAGAAAGCTAATGCGGGCCGCTGAACCATTCTTTGCTAGCCCGAAAATTTCTGGTTGTAATAACATTACTAAATTAAAAATCAATAAAACAACTCCACCAATATATCCTAAAGCAAAACCTTGGGCTGAAATTTTATCTTCATCACCTAGTTGAGCAATTTCAGGTAACCAAGCATTGTAGAATACCAAACTGCCACTATATCCAATACTTGCCAATGCAAATGAAATAATGCCAAATTCTAAATTAGATTTATTGAAAAAAAATAAAGAAGCACAACCCAAAGCACCGATATAGGTGAAAATTTGCATGAACAATTTCCTTCTTCCTGTATAATCTGCAATGGATGATAGCAATGGAGATAATGCAGCAACCACTAAAAAAGAGAACGAAACTGTCCAAGCATACAAAGTAGTATTGACAATTGAAAATCCAAAGAAATCAACTTTACTTTCAGTGTCACCAGCTGCTACAGCCGCATAATAAGCTGGCAATATTGCTGAGGTGATACTTAATTGATAAACGGAATTGGCCCAATCATATACTGTCCAAGCACGAATTATCTTTTTGTTGCCCCTTAAAGTTGAAATTTCCATTTAGATTTGTGAAGTACGCAAATAAACGAAATTTCAAATCAATTGGCCAAGATACTTGAAAAGTAAGGAGTTGAATTGAGACTTTAGAACAACAAAAACTGATGCCCATCAGCTTTCATTTGATCATACTTCGACTTATCTAAGACGTAAAGCAAAGGTGCTTTTCCACTTTCTTCCCAGGGAAATTGTTGCTCTCCTGTTTCGATTAAAATTTCCTGACTTAACAATTTTCTTCTGAAATTTCTTTTATCCAACTCGTGACCCAAAGAAGCTTCGTAAAGCTCCTGAACCATTTTAAGCGTAAATTTTTCGGGAAGCAATTCTAAGCCAGCCAATTGAGAACTCATTTTAGCTAAGAGTCTTCGGTGTGCGGCTTCTACAATTTCATTATGGTCAAATGCCAAATGAGGAATCATGCTCAAATCGCACCAACTAGAAGTATGTATATTGTCTTTTGAGTTGAGTTTACAGTCATTCACATTTACAAAACAATAGTAACCAATGCTGATAACACGTCCCATCGGATGTCTAGTTGGGTCAGCAAAAGCCCTGATTTGTTTTTTATAAAAGTGTGAAGTACCTGTAGCTTGTTGAATAATTCCATTGATACGATCTTCTATCACCACATTTGGGTAAACAAGTCCAGCGGGTAATGCAAACTGGTTCATAAAAGGTTCGCGTGAACGTTTTACTAAAAGTACTTTAATGCGTTTATCTTGAAAACCGAAAATTACGGCGGTAACCGAAAATGCAGATTGGAAAAATGGATTGAGTTCATCACCCATTTCTGGAATAGGAAAGTGTTGTTGAACCATTTCTTTGTTATTTATTTAGCAAAATTACGTATATATAATTACATAAGTGTTATATAATTGTTAAAAATATTAACAATACTATTTTAAATGATTTGTTAGATTATGAAATTGCTAATTAATAAATTTCAACAGTAAAATCTTGTAAGTGTGAAATTTCTGCTAAGCTTATTCCAGTAACTTGTTGCATTTTACCAACTGATGCAGATTCATCATTTCTATACACGTCATCAAATTTCATATCTTTATTTTGAGGAGCTGCAGCAGCTTTAGAAATTTGTGGAATGTTGTCTTCAGCATTTCCAGCGCTTTCAGTTTCTTTAAAAATTGGAGAAGGCATATCCATTTGTTCTTTTTCTAAACTACTTTGTTCTATTTCAGAAAGTGTAGTCTTAGTAACCAATGTGTCTGCATTTGCCTCAGTATATACTTCAGAAATATCATTTAATTTTGGGGTTTCTAATTGTATTGAATTATTTGGTTTTTGATCACTTTCAATTTTTTGAACAACTTGTTTATCATCTAGACTATTTACATTTTCAGAAAGTTTGTAAAATAGAACAAATGCTAAAGTTAAAGAGGCCGCAATACCCAAATAAAACCACCTATTGATAGCAATGATTTTGTTTTTGGTAACAACCTTTTGAGGTGTTGCAAATTCGGCCATCAATCTGTCTTTAATTGAATGATTGGGAATCTCTTCGCTTTCTTCAATTTCCTGCATTTGAAGAAACATTTCTCTCATAGAATTATATTCTTGTTGGGATATTTTTTCAATCTTGAGTTGTTCTTTTTCTGCATCATTTAAATCTTCAAAAGACTTTTGAATTAAAATTTCTTCGAAGTTTTCTATAAGGAATGAATTGTTTTTCATGATTATGCGTATTTAAATTGTGGAAGTTTGGTTGCAATTTTTCTTAAAGTGTAGAACAATCTGCTTTTTACAGTTCCTTCGCTACATTCGAAAATGGCACTTATTTCTTTTAAAGAAAGTTCATCAAAATACCGCATCATAAATGTACTTCTGTGAGGTTCATTGATGGTTTGTAAGACTTCTTTTAACTTGTGAATAAAATCTTTCCTGTCAATTTTTTCTGTAATTTTTACATGATTATCAGCCAATTCAGCTGTTTTATCTAATGATATTTTAGTACCTCTTGTACTATTTTTGCGGTATTCCATTTTGCATAAATTATTAGCTACGGTGTAAACCCATGGACGAAAAGATCTTGAAACATCAAATAATTCTGGTTGCCGCGCTATTTTCATAAATAGTTCTTGTAAGCAATCTTCTGCTAAATCGTGATTGTTCCAAAGCATTCTTTTGAAATAGGACAATAATTTTCCACTATATCTATCATAAAGCAGAGAAAAAGCATGCTGGTCGCGTTGTATAATGCGTTCCATTAATGCCTCGTCCGACAATGGTTGTAAGGCTGGCATGCTCATTTGTTAGAAATATTAGAAGTGAATAGTTTTATTTTATCTTCTATTTGCAATAACTTTTGTTTTTCGAGATTACTGAGTTGATTGCTTTGCTGTAAGACTTTAATACCGGGCAAGAAGTTGATTAATGATGGGGCGTAATTGTCAGCTTGCCAAGAACTTTTAGAAATCAATTGTTCAAATAAAGGATTATTAAAATAGAAACTTTTAAGCTTATCAATATTATTTATGGATTGTTTAGATAAACAGGTGAAATTTCCACATACGAACAAATTAGAAGACCATTTATTAATGAGTGATTTTCTCAATGATAATGTTGTGTAAACTGGCTTTTCACTTGAAAGTACTATTTCGAATAAATCATTTTCATCAATATTGCCTTTAGGAATTGTTAAGGAAGAATTCCAGGATTTTAACTGCTTTGTAAGCCAGGATTTATCAGCAATCATGGCCAAAGAAACCACATAAATGTTTTTATTTTCAATGGCAAACCACAAAGGATACGTATCAAATTCTCCATTTGTAATTAGTAAGCTGTTTTCGGGAATAGCACTTATGATTAATGCTGCATTCAACTTACTTAGTTCAGACATTCCTCCTGTTTTATTTAATTGAGAAATGGCCTGGTTTCTAATATTTAAATTTCCACTTCTTTCAGCCAACCAAGCTGCTTCTGTTATTAAAAGAGAATTTTGCGGGTCAATTTGCTGTGCAT
>Ga0247831_1004357_pt1 | contig 19041 bp, 11 predicted proteins | sample LaCruzMarch2015__9_FD_192406 | JGI IMG/M metagenome (GOLD analysis project Ga0247831, IMG submission 192406) | Freshwater microbial communities from meromictic Lake La Cruz, Castile-La Mancha, Spain - LaCruzMarch2015_1m | ecosystem: Environmental > Aquatic > Freshwater > Lake | place: Spain... | reverse complement strand
TGCCGGTATTGTGAAACCGGTTTGCGCCAACCGGTTAAGTCCGTGTCGCCGCAATAGGAGCCATGCCATGGAAACATCTCTCCTTCCCAGTGCTTTTTAGCATCCTGTCCTGGCGGATACACGCGGCCAATGCCGGCTTCACCGAGATAATCGAGCGCGCTCCAGACAAAATCCCCTATTATGTAGGGATGCATCAGCATCATCGTCCAGTTGGTAAACGCCTCGTTTTGATAGGATTCAGAAGCCATGATAACACGCCCAGGCACTCGTTTATGATCGGCTTGAGCGTGCTGTAGTTCGTAGTTGTAGCCCGCTACATCCAGCGTCGCGAAGAGGGGGTCCAGTTGCGGCCACTTCTCGGTGGCCCCCAGACCGTTTACGCCGGCTGTGATCGGTCTAGTAGAATCTAGCATGCGGATACGGTTAGAGAGCTCGCCAGCGATGCTTTGGCCCTGCACGGTTCCGCGTTCAAACATCTCATTTCCCGTGCTCCACATTATTACTGAAGGGTGATGGCGATCGCGGCGAACCCATGCCTCGACGTCTTTATCCCATGATTCTTCAAAGAATGCGCTGTAGTCGTATTTGTTTTTTGGTTTCTTCCAGCCGTCAAATACTTCATTGACGACAAGCAGCCCGAGACGATCGCAGGCATTGAGAAAGGATGCGGAAGGAGGGTTATGCGCTGTCCGCACCGCATTAAAACCTGCCACTTTTAGTAATTCCACTTTACGCTCCTCGGCCCGGTCAAAGGATGCGCTTCCGAGTAATCCATTATCATGGTGAAGATTGCCTCCAAATAATTTGACTGGTTGGTTGTTTAATAAAAAACCGTGCTCGGCAGATACGCGCAAAGTGCGAATCCCGAACCGGGTGGAAGTTTCATCAAGGAGGTTTCCGTCATAACCCCGCACGCGAGTTCGAACGCTATATAGATTTGGAGATTCCGGACTCCAGCTCAACGGCTTGCCCATCTTCACGTCCAGAGACCCCTTCCAGCGTTGTTCTGTTTCTAAAGTCGCCTTGGTTTGAGCCGCTCCAACCACGCGGTCGCGTGAATCGAGAATATGGCACTCAAGTGTTACGGCCCGAGTTTCAGAAGTTGAGTTTACGATTTCAGCGTGCACACCTAGCCGGGCATATTGGGCGGTTAGTTCTTCGGTTGTTACCCATATTCCCCCTGGCGGCATGTGCACTGGGTCGGTGACACGTAAACGGGCCGGCCGGTAGAGTCCGGACCCTGAATACCAACGACTGTTGGGCTGTGTCGAGTTGTCCACTCGAACAGTCAGGACGTTTCCCTTCCCGATTTTTAGCTGCCGATTCAGGTTAAAATGGAATGGCGTATAACCGTATATCCAATTTCCCAGTTTCGAGCCATTCAACCAGACTTGCGCGCCCATGGCCGCGCCTTCGAATTCGATTTCAACGCATTTGCCATTCCACGATTGTGGCGCGAAAAACGAAAGACGATACCAACCCACGCCGGTTGGGAAATAGCCTCCGTGACCCGCTGCTGGAGCCGAGGCATTCTTTGGCCCAGGAATGCTCCAGTCGTGAGGCAGGATCACGGGTGTCCAGTTTGAGTCTTCGAAGTCCTCGGCTTCTGCACCCCATGCTTCCCCTTGATGAAAACGCCACCCAGTATATAAGTTGGTTTCCCGCGGCGGAGCCGCTGATGCCAGCAGCAAGCAACTTGAAAAACCAAGCAGGTGGATGTAAAGCAGACGAAACGAATACAGTGCCATATACGGGTAAGTTAAAGTGGCGGTGGCGTATTGCTAGCGCTTCCCCCAAGGACCTGTTTTATAGTTATTCTTGGCTCCGTATCGTGGAAGGTTTCTCAACTCCGAAGATTTGTTTTAAATACGCGGCATTAGCTTTGAAATTGAATACTACTTCGCGCGGCTGCGAGGCATCCCGCGAGCGTTCGATAACCAACCACCCGCTCCAATTCATCGCCTTCAAGGTCGCCTTGATTTTTGGCAGGTCCACTTGTGGATCGTTTTGCAACCAAGCACCATCGCTGTTTGTCGCGTGAATCTGCACGATGCGATGTCGACCTAGCGCCTTAAGTTCCAGGCATATGTCGCGTCCGTTTTGAAGCGCATTAGCAAAGTTAAAGTAGCTTTTTACTGCGTGAGAACCGATTTCATCGAGCAGTGCGGATTCTGCTTTGGCATCAAGCGAGGTTTCGATGCCAATAATTACGTCCGCCGCCTCGGCTTGGCGCCCGGCGGCTTGGAGGCGCTTAACGATGGCCTCACGCAATTCGGGGTGCTTCACCAGATCTCCTCGCACTCCAAGCGGCAGATAGAGCACGGAAACCCCCATCCCTTTCGCGGTTTCGATCGCTTCTTGCACCATGTGGTCAACGCCTTCGCGTTCCGCGAAGGACTGGGCGTAGAATGCCGACATTGCGATGGAACTTATTTCCAGGCCAAGTTCCCGCGCCTTGGCGAGAAATTGTCCACGCATCGCAGGATCGCAGAGTTTATTATCGAAAGAATGCCGGTCGCCTAGCCCGCCCATATCCACCTCGACTCCGTCGGCCCCGATATCTTTCGCGAGCTGGAAAGCGCCGATTTTCTGGCGCTTGAGAATCATCCAGTCGCAGACCGCTACACGGTAGTAGGGAGTTTCCGCTGCCGAGGCCGAAATAGTGAGAGCCAGCAGGCCGGCCAGCCAGGCTGGCGGTTTCATGTCGCGGCGGCGCGACGTTGCGCCAACTCGTTCCTAATCCGCGGTTCCAGCCTTTCAAAGCGCCGGTAAAAAAGAACCGGAATCAAGCTAAGGATAAAGCAGGCGGCGGGCAGCCACAGGACGCCGGTGATAATTGATTTTAGCGCGGCGGGAGTTTGTTCGCTCTTGGGCACATACCCTGCGGCATCCAACAGCCACATCGGAAGCGCCCCGCCCAGCCCGGCGCCGGCTTTCAGGCAGAAGGCCGCACCGACAGCGGTCAGCAAACCGGCCGCCCGCAATCCCGTCTTCCATTCCCCGTAATCTACACTTTCAGAAAGCACCGAAAACGGCATGGCCATGGCTGCTCCGCTGGCAACGAAGCACAGCGTCCATCCCCCCATCACCAGACCAACTGACGGCACCGCGCCACGCATTCCCATCCATAGAATAAGTTGGCCGAGCACCATGCCGGCTAGCCCCATTATCCACATGGTGCTTTTGGAAACCCGACGGCAAAACCAAGGCAGCAGCAAGGCGCTGGCGAGCGAGGCGAAGTCCAGACTGTTGGCGAGCTTCAGCAAGTCGGGGCGATGGAGCACGTATTCAAAAAAATGCGGTGCAACCGTTACTCTGGCGATGAAACCCACCCAGAAAAACAAGCTACTAGCAAAGATGATAAACCAGGGCCAGTTGCCGCGCAAAGCGCCCAAGCCACCTCGAAGGGACATCGGTTTGGTCTCAACCGGAACGGTCTCCTTTAGATTCCGGAAAGCGAAAAGGAATAAACCTACGGACAGCACGGCAAAGATCGGCACCGCCATCATAAAGCCCCGTCGGTCGTCGCCCTTGCCCAGCAGGTGAACGAGCTCCAGGCCGGTAAGGTTCACCAGCAGCACTCCGAGTTTCGAGCCGAACATCCGGAAAGTGGTCAAGGTGAGGCGCTCCGCTGGATCGGGCGTGAGGGCGGACAAGATGGAGGTAACCGGGGTATTGATACCGGTGTAGAGGACATTGCACCCGATATAGGTAATGGCGGCGTAGGCTATCTTGGCGCCATAGCTTAGGTCGGGGGTGAGAAAGGAGAGAACCCCGAAAAGTGCAAACGGCCCACAAAGCCAGAGAAACCATGGCCGGCTCTTGCCCCAGCGACTGCGCGTGTGATCAAAAATCAGTCCCCAGATCGGCGCATCAATCGCATCAATCCATCGTGCCGCGAGCAGGATTGTGCCTACGGCGGCCGCCGAGATGCGAACCGTATCGGTGAGGTAAAAAGGCAGATACCACATGATCCAGCAGAAGAGCATCTGGCCGGCGACATCGCTGGCTGCATAACTCAGGCGGACGGTGGTGGAGGTTTTACTCATGAGGCGGGATTATCAGGCAGGCTTCGCCTCAGGCCGGGAAGAGTCCTGCCAATTTATAACGCGCGAGCATTTCGCGGACTTTAACCGGCTGACCGGTGGCGGCGGTCTCATCCATCGCTTGCATGAGCGCCACGGTGACGATGCCTTCGGTCGCATCCGGCTTTGGCGAGATGCCTTTGGCCAGGCAGCATGCGAAGTAGTCGAGGTAGTTTTGGTATTCCCCTGCATGGTGGGAGTGGCCCCCGAAACGGAAAAAATGAGCGTCCTGGTCTTCAAAGGTCTCCATCGCCGACCTCGTGTCGGTTTTCCAGGAATAGCGGAGGTCGTAGTAATCCCCTTGGCTGGCGCCCTTGGTGCCGCGCAGCACACAGCTCATGTTGCTGTCACGCGCATTTGGCACGACGGGACCGGAGTAGGCACCGCTGACTCTTGCCACCCGCCCCTCGGCATCGCGCATGACAAACTGGAAAGTATCGGCATGGACCAAGCCATGTTTTTGCCCATTTGGGCTGAGCAAGGCGTAACCGGAGACCTCGGTAATTCGTGGCAAATACCACCGCACAAAGTCCACCGGGTGGCTTAGCCCGCCATAGAGCCATTTGAACTCCGCCTTGCGGGCCCAGGGCTTCGCGAGGAACCAGCGGTGATCAGCGTTATAGCTGGCCTCGACGCAGATTAGTTCGCCCAAGATCCCTTCTTCAAAGTGTTCGCGTTGCCGGGCAAAGGGCGCGAAGTGGCGCGAGCTCTGGCCAACCATCACTTGCCGTCCGCTCTTTTTCACGGCTGCGAGCACTTTTTTAGCCGAGGCCAGACTGTCAATGAAGGGCTTGGTGCAGATCACGTGCTTACCGGCCTGAAGTGCGCGAATGACGTGTTCCGCATGCAAGTGGTCGGGTGTGTAGATGCCGACGGCGTCGATGCCTGGGTCGGCAAGCATGTCGTCATAATTCTTTGTGAAGGCCTTCGCAGGCAGGCTGAACTCGGCGAGTCGCTCGCGGCCCAGTTGTTCGTTTACGTCACACAAGGACACCACGTGCCAGGCAGGGCTGCCAAGCGCGCCCGATACGATGCTGCGGCCTTCGCCTAGTCCAAGAACGCCCAAACCAAGTTTTTTCATGGGGTAAAAATCAGGAGGCAAAACGCCGACGACCGCCGGATTAGATGCCAGGTTACTATAAGCTATGACGATACAAACAAAGCTAGTCATTTGCCGACTAAAATCACCTTTATACTAAGCTTTGCCGGGAAAATCCTTCCCATTTATCCGCGTTGCGAGCATGGCTTTCACGATGAAAATGCGCCTTCTCCCCCGGGTGCTCACCGCCTTATGTTTGGGTGCCGGGCTTTGCTGGTCAGCCTATGCGGCCGAGTTTTGGGTCGCCCCGACTGGCCGCGACAGCGCCGATGGCACCACTGAGGATCCGCTCTCGCTTACCGGGGCTCAACGCCGAGCCAGGGAATTGCGCCGGCTTGCGCTTTCTCCGCTGACCCAGCCCGTGCGAATTATTCTGCGCGGTGGTGATTACCCCCTCGATTCAGCTTGGTGCGTTCGCCCGGAGGATTCCGGCACTGCCGGGAGCCCGACCGTTTTTGAAGCAGCCCCCGGTGAAATTCCGGTCCTTCAAGGCGGCTTGGGCATTTCCGTTTGGTCAAAACTGGATACGCCGGTTCCTGGTCTTTCTAGCGCCGCCCTCGGAGCAGTCTGGGTAGCTGAGGCCCCGCTCATAGGCGGTCGCGTAAGGGAGTTCCGCCAACTCTGGATTAATGGCCCAAAGTGCGTCCGCGCCCGCACGCCCAATGCCGGTGAGATGGAGCGGTTGTTGGCTTGGGATAAAAGCAACGAGACCGCTTCGATCCCCGCCCCAGCCGGTTTGACCGGTGATCTAAGCGGTCTGGAAATGGTCATTTACCAGCAATGGGAAATCGCCCTGTTGCGCATTCGTGAATTTACGCTGCAGGATGAGTGCGCCCGCGTGCGTTTTCACCAGCCCGAGAGCAGGATCCAGTTTGAACACCCCTGGCCCGCTCCGATCATGACCGAGGGCTACCGCGCGCCGTTTTTTCTGCAAAACGCCCTTTGCCTGCTGGATACCCCCGGGGAGTGGTTCCATGATGTTACAGCCCGGCGTATCTATTATTGGCCCCGACCCGGTGAGGATATGCTTTGCGCAAATGCGATCGTGCCGGTGCAAGAGACTTTACTCGATCTTTCCGGCACATTGGATCGGCCGATCCGTCATTTAGTATTCAGGGGCTTGAGCTTCGCCCATACGGCGTGGATGCGTCCGGCGTTGTTTGGCCACGTGCCTCATCAGGCCGGCTTTTACATGACTGAGGCTTATAAGATGCTACCACCGGGCACGCCCGAGAAAAAGGCGCTCGAAAACCAGGCTTGGGTCGGGCGACCGCCGGGTGCGGTTCGTATCTGGGCGGCACAGGATGTCCGGTTTGAGCGTTGTCACTTCGCGCATTTGGCCTCTGCCGGACTCGATGCTGAGCACGGCCTTCGCAATCTTACGGTGGAGGGTTGTGTTTTCCGGGATATCGCCGGCAACGGCCTACAACTCGGCAAGTTCCAAGACGGCGGGAGCGAGACCCACTTGCCGTATAATCCTGCCGACGATCGCGAGGTCTCCGCGCGCTTGCGCATAGCTAACAATGTGATCACCGACTGCGCCAACGAGGACTGGGGTTGTGTTGGCATCGCCGCCGGCTATCTTCGCGAATCCTCCATTGAGCACAACGACCTGAGCGAGTTGCCATATTCAGGCATCAGTCTCGGCTGGGGCTGGACCTACCTAAGCACCGCGCAACGGGACAACCTTATTCATGCGAACCGCATCACTCGCTATGGTAAATCGCTCTACGATTTTGGGGGTATTTATCATCTTTCCGCGTCGCCCGGCACCAAAATTACCGAAAACGCAGTCGGTGAAGTAACGCTAAATCCCTATGCCGAAAAACCCCACTGGGGGCATCTTTACTTAGACGAAGGCTCATCCTATATCACGGTGCGCGACAATTGGACCGCAACCGAGCAGCGCTTGTTTAACACCAAAGGTTTTGGCGTAACTTGGGAAAATAACGGACCAGACGCAGCCGATGCCATTAGGCAGGCTGCCGGGATTGAGCCCTCTTATCAGGATATAATGGTAATACCTCCGCGATCATTCGCCAAATGATTTTCATACCAAATGTTTGGGGTTACCTGTAGTATTCCCTGGGTTTTGTTTATAGATTTCTTTAATCTTTGGATATGGGTTCGGGTTGGCCGGGCAATAAATGATGCTAAATGCGATTCTGGTTTGCTTCGTTTTTAAGGCTTACTGGGGCTGCAGGTTTTTAATGCCGGGCCCCAAGGCTTTGGGCTTATCCTTATATGACAACACCTGAAGGGGATTTCCGACGCAGGTGGCTTGTCAGCCAAGCCAGTCCAGTCACCCTGCGTGGTGCTTTGATTCTGAAGTATGTCTCAAATTCACGCGTTTTAAGAAACTTTTTTCCGGATCCTAAGCATCATGCCACGTGTTTGCCTCTGGTTGCCGGTGGTGTGTCGAGGAAACGGTTGACCATTATGTCATGTCTTATAGATTCCCAAAAGAATCCCAATACATCCTTCTGAGCGACCCCAGCTCCTACCCCCCCTAAACGTTTTGAAATCTTTCAGGACAATCGTCCCTACCTGTTATGCTTAGTTTCTCCAGTCGTTTTGCCACGCGATCCCGCCGCCACGCCTTCACTTTGATCGAGCTGCTCACGGTGATTGCCATTATTGGTATTCTAGCCGCAATCATCATCCCGACGGTGGGGAAGGTCAAGCGCACGGCTAAAAAAGCCCAATGCGTGTCCCGCATGAGACAATGGGGCAGCGCCATTGCTTTGCAGGCAAATGATGCGAAATCCAGAGTTATATTGGATTTCGCCAAAGACTCTACCGGCACCGGCAGTTATATTTTAGATACCTATTTCAATAGCGGTGGCAATACCGTGGTGGAGGATACCAGCGGTAAAACCACCGATAATAAATATGCCACCCGCGCCTTTTGGGGTTGCCCCACGGGAATCAATGGCGGTGCTACTCTTACCGCTCCTCAGTATGGGTTCGTGGTGCCCAGCGGTGTGAGCACCACCAAGCCGGCAATTATGTTATTTGGGGTGTCTGTTTCTAAATACTATTCTCTCACCGAGGTATCTTCGCCCTCTAAATTGGTATTGATGATCGAAGTAAAGAATGGTGCGAATCGCGTCGAAGTTAGGGAGGGTGATGTGAAGAGTGCATTGGAGGCATCCAACGGCGTTCGTTCCATGCAGCAGGAGGAGGGCTATGTGCGGCATGGTGGCACGGCTTTGGCGCTTTTCCTCGACGGTCATGTTTCCGGCCTGAGTCTCGTGGACACGGACTACACTGCATCCAAAGAGAAATTGGATCGCTCCTTTTCCTTGCGGTAGATTATGGATAGTAAGGAATTGTTTATTAGCGACAATTTTTACACTCTCAACCTTTGGTGGGCGTTGGGTTGAAGATGTAGCTCGTTACATTTTCCGAAGGGTGACCACACATTCCAAGTGGCGGGTTTGAGGGAAGAGGTCGAAGGGCTGCACGGCCGTCAGGGCATAACCGGCGGCGGTGAAAGCGCGGAGGTCGCGCATCTGGGTGGCCGGGTCGCAGGAGATGTAGATCACGGCGCGCGGTCCATACGCGAAAAGCTGGGTTAAAAAGGCCTCGTCGCATCCTTTGCGAGGAGGGTCGATCAGCACGACTGTATCGTTGGCGGGAAAAGTCAGCCCGGCAAAAATCGCGGCGGCGTCTCCAGCTTGGAAGTTTACATTCCCCAGCTCATTGGCCTCGGCGTTTTGCTTGGCAAAAACAATGCTGCTTTCGCTTATCTCGATACCGGCGACCCGCTCGAAGGCGGGCGCGCAGGTAAGGGCGAAAAGGCCGCTGCCGCAGTAGGCATCCACGAGGAAACGTGCGCCGGTGCCGGCGGCCTGTTCGCGGGCGTAGCCAGTAAAGGTCGGCAGGATGAAGGGGTTGTTCTGGAAAAAATCGCGGGCCAGGAAGCGCAGCTTTAGGTTTCCCACAGTCTCCGTGACGATGTCGTCGTAGTTAGTCGTCACCTGTCCGGAGGCGTCACGCAGCAGCAAGGTGCCGCCACGCGCATAGGCGCCCTCGGCGGCGCGTGCCCGCACGTGCTCGCGGCTTTCCGTTAGCCGGTGATTGATCGGTCCGGTGGCGATGGGGCAGGCGGGGACGTCGAGGATATCGAAGCGGGTGCCTTGGCGGAGAAAGCCGATGGGCATTCCGGCCGCCTCGGTGGCGGAGCGGGGGGCGTTGAAGTGAGGGGTGATCTTCGAGCGATAGCCGTATTCGGCGGGGGAGCCGATCACGGGGGCGACGGGAAATTCGAGCCCGGCCATGTGCAGCAGGAGTTCCTCCACTTGCCGGCGTTTCCAGACGAGTTGCGCTTCGTAGGCGAGGTTTTGGTATTGGCAACCACCGCAACTGCCAAAAAGCGGGCATAGGGGCCGGATGCGCTCGGGCGAGGGGGTGAGGACTTCTGCCAGGTCCGCCTCAGAGTAGTTCTTGTGGTTGCGGAAAATGCGGGCTCGGACGCGTTCGCCGGGCAGGGTGAAGGGCACCATTACCACCCAGCGTGAGTCCGGATCGGCGGGGTGGGGCACGCGGGCGAGACCTACGCCCAAGTTGGTGAGCGTAGCGATCTCCAGCTCCAGCACGGCATGGTAGGGGAAGGGGTCGGCGTTGAATTTCTTTTGGGGTTTGGCCACGGCAAAGGGAGAGAACACGCGAACCGAACGGAGAGTAAAAGGATTTTGTCTTTCGCGTCGCTTCGGTGTGTTTTGCCAGCTCCGTGTTTAACGCCGTCGAACTCATCACTAGCCTCCAGAACCCCCGCGTGAAGCAACTCGTGAAGCTGCGCGACCGCCGTCCGCGTGACGAAGCGGGGGTCTTTTTGGTTGAGGGTTACCGCCAGATTCGGCGGGCGCTGGAAAAAAACGTCACGCTGACCGAGCTCTATATCTGCCCGGAGTGGTATCCCGGAGATCAAGGTAACGAGCCCGCGCTCATTGCGGAGGCGCAGGCCGCGGGCGCGAAGGTGTTTCAGTTGAACCGGGATGCGTTTGCGAAGGTCGCCTACCGGGAGCGACCGGATGGCTTGCTTGCGGTGGCGCCGCAGTGGCGGCGGACTCTGGCGGACTTGGACGCTTTGCTCGCGGAAAAAATCAATGGCTCCCGGCCGGATCCCTTTTTGCTGGTGGTCGAAGCGATCGAGAAGCCGGGTAATCTTGGCACCATCTTGCGCAGTGCGGATGCAGCCGGCGCGGATGCATTGATCGTCTGCGATCCGGTGACGGACCTTTTTAACCCCAACGTCGTGCGCGCTTCGACGGGTGTGCTGTTCTCGGTGCCGGTGATCGTGGCCGGCAGCGACGAGGTGCGGGCCTGGTTGCGCGCTCGCAGCATCCGGGCGGTGGCGACGACGCCGTCCGCGACGAAACTTCACACTGCTGCCGATTTGCGTGGGCCGCTGGCCATCGTGATGGGCAGTGAGCAGTATGGGTTGAGTGATTTTTGGCTGCGTGAGGCGGAAGAGTGCGTGCGCATACCGATGGCCGGGCAGGCGGATTCACTCAACGTCGCCATGGCCACGATCATCACGCTCTTCGAGGCGGTGCGTCAGCGTGACGCGTCTGGATAGGGTCCCCGCGGCACGTGCACCATTAACCCGGACTCACCACCGACTGCGATTCAGCCTCGGCCCATTACGATTAAACTTTCTTTTACCCCTCAGTCCTATGCCACGATTTCACCTTTTATTTTTTTTGACTACGTTGGTGTCGCTTTTCGGCACCTCCACCGACGAGCTTTACCTTTCCGGTCGAGGTAGCGACGACGCCCAGCCTTGGGACTTTTACTGCACCGCCGGTCGCAACAGTGGTGTCTGGACGACAATCCCCGTCCCTTCGTGCTGGGAAACGCGGGGTTTCGGCGCCTACGACTACGGTGTCGAGCTACGCCCAAGCAAACGCATGCCGCTGATGCCGACGGCCCCGGCTGAGCAGGGGCTTTACCGACGCGAGTTCACGGTTCCCGCGGAGTGGCGCGGGCGGTCGGTTCGCTTGGTTTTCGAGGGCGTGCTCACCGACACCGAGGTGAAACTCAACGGCCAGTCGGCCGGCCCGGTGCATCAGGGTGGTTTTTATCCGTTCAAATACGACGTCACGCCGCTTCTGCGCTTTGATGGTCCGAACCTGCTCGAAGTCACCGTCAGCAAACGGTCGGCCAACGCCAGCGTGAACACCGCCGAGCGCATCGGCGACTACTGGAATTTCGGCGGGATTTTCCGTCCGGTGCGGCTCGAGGCTTTTCCGGAGCAGTTCATTGATCGCGTGGCGATCGACGCGCGCGCGGACGGTTCGTTTCGCGCCGATGTCTTCCCAGGAGGCGTCCTGCCCGCCGGGACGGAGATCGCCGTCCAGATAAAGTCGCTCGACGGCGCCCCGGTCGGTCCGCCCGCGTCCCTCGCGGTCGTGTCCGGTTCCGGGCCCGCGACCCTGCGTTTGCAGGTGCCGGCGCCCGCTACCTGGAGCGCCGAGACGCCGCGACTTTATCTCGCCGAGTTTACGCTGCGCGCGGGCAGTGCCGGGGCCTTGACGCACGCCGTGACACAGCGTTTCGGCTTCCGCACCTTCGAGTTGCGGCCGAACGAGGGACTTTATGTCAACGGCCGGAAAATCACCTTGAAGGGAGTTAATCGCCACAGCTTCCGGCCCGAGACCGGTCGCACCCTCTCGCTCGCGGACAACCGCGAGGACGTCCACCTGTTGAAGGAGGCCAACATGAATGCCGTGCGCATGTCGCACTATCCGCCCGACGCCGAGTTTCTCGATCTTTGCGACGAAGCCGGACTCTACGTGTTGAACGAGCTCGCCGGCTGGCAGGGCTGCTACGACACGCCGACCGGCAGCAAGCTGATCGAGGGGCTGGTGTCGCGCGACGTGAACCACCCGAGCATCCTGTTTTGGGACAACGGAAACGAGGGCGGCGAGAACACCGAGAACGACGACGAATTCGCCAAACACGATCCGCAGGCCAGGCCCGTCCTGCACCCGTGGGCGCGGTCCTTCCGCGGGATGAACACCAGTCACTACCGCGAATACGCCGAGACGGTGAAATTTTCCGACGGTCCGGATATCTTCATGCCCACGGAGTTTCTTCACGGTTTGTTCGACGGCGGCCATGGAGCCGGACTCGAGGACTACTGGGCGGTCATGGGGGAAAAACCGCACGCCGCCGGCGGGTTCCTGTGGGTCTGGGCGGACGAGGTGGTGGCGCGTTCCGACCAAGGCGGCCGTCTTGATGCGCGGCGCGATCTCGCGCCCGACGGCATGGTGGGGCCGCATGGCGAGAAGGAGGGCAGCTTCAACACCGTGCGCGATATCTGGTCCCCGGTGCAGGTGCCGCTGCGCGAGCTTCCCGAGGATTTCTCCGGCACCCTGCCGGTGCGCAACCGCCACGACCACCTCCATCTCGACGCGGTGACCTTCGAGTGGCGGCTGATGAACTTCGCCCCCCCCGGTGCGCTCCTCCACCATCGCACGCTGCTGGCGCACGGCCGTTTTCAAGGCCCCGATCTCGCGCCTCGGACCGATGGCGAATTGAAGATCCCGCTTCCGACCGATTGGCGCGGGGCGGACCTGCTTTACCTCACCGCCTTCGATTCGCGTCAGCGCGAGATTTGGACCTGGAACTGGCGTTGGAAACACGGCGCCGCCGCGATCGGAAACTCGGTCGTCGTAAAGGAGGCGGTTACCTTGAGCGACGGGAATGACGTGGTGGTCGTCACCTCCGGCCGAAACGCCGTGCGCTTCAGCAAGACCACCGGCCTGCTCGAAGGATTGGAGCGCGACGGTCGCCCCGTCTCTTTATCCCAAGGGCCGCGTCTGACTGCCTATCGTCGCGTCGCGCGCAGCTTCGTGCCGGTCGTTTCGACCAACGGCAAACTCCTCAGCTTCGAACCTCGGCGCGAGGGCGACGCCGTCGTCGTTTCCGCCACTTACGACGGCGCGTTCCGGCGCGTGCGCTGGACCGTCGGAACCGATGGCGATGTGCGGCTCGATTATGAGTTCAACGGCCCCGGTTTGGTGGACATTCTCGGCGTGGATTTTGCCTACCCAGAGGAAAAGATGAAATCGAAGGAGTGGCTCGGCGGCGGACCCTACCGGGTGTGGGCGAATCGCCTGCGCGGTGTGCAGCTCGCGCGTTGGGAAAACGACTACAACGACCCGATACCCGGCATCAGCTGGGCCTACCCCGAGTTCAAGGGCTGGTTCTCCGGCTGGGAGTGGATGGCTTTCGCCACCACCGAGGGTCGCTTCGCCTTTATCAACGACGGCGGCCAGCCCTACGCCGGGGTTTACGCGCCGAGGGACGGCAAAAACAATCCCGTGCTCGCCCTGCCTCGCCTTGGCCTTGGCGTATATCAGGTTATCCCCGCTATCGGCACCAAGCAGTCCCTACCCGACGCGCTCGGCCCCCAAGGTCAGCCGCAGAACGTCACCGGCCTGATCAAGGGCTCGCTCGTCATTCGTCTGCTCGATCTGCCGTGAGACTTCGTTGGTTTCTTGGCGTATTCTGCTGGGTGGCGGCCTGCATCTCTGCGTCGCCCGCCGCGGAAAATCCCCGCCACGAGACGAGTCTCGACCAAGGCTGGCTCACAACCGCTGGGGACTACGTTCCGGAGAAACCCGCCGACTTCGCGCAACCGGGGATCGATACAGCCGGGTGGTCGCGCGTGGACGTGCCGCACAATTGGGACGACTACGCCGGCCTGCGCCGCCTCGTGCACGGCAACCGCCACGGCACCGCGTGGTATCGGCGCGAGTTCACGGTGGATGCCGCCGAGCGCGGCCGGCGGGTTTATCTTTTCTTCGAGGGGGTGGGTTCCTACGCGACCGTCTGGGTCAATGGCCGTCCGGCGGGCACGCACGCCGGCGGACGCACCACCTTCACGCTGGATGTGACCGACCTGGTTGATATCGGCGGCGCGAACTTGCTCGCGGTGCGCGCCGACCATCCCGCCGGCATCACCGATCTGCCGTGGGTTTGCGGCGGATGCTCGGAGGCGCCCGGGTTTTCGGAGGGCAGCCAGCCGATGGGTGTCTTCCGGCCGGTCACGCTGGTCACCACCGAGCAGGTGCGGGTGACGCCTTTTGGCGTCCACGTGTGGAACGACGCCGACGCGACCGAGGCGCGGGCCACGGTGCGTTTCACTGCCGAGATCGCCATCCACGGCGCGACGCGCGACCTCGCCGTGGACTCGCGGGTTCTCGATCCGTCCGGCCGCGAGGTCGCGACGCTGCGTGCGGAAAGCCAGGTCGCCACCGGCGCATCCACGAACACGGGCGTGGTGGTGCTGCCCAAGGTATCGCTCTGGTCGCTAACCTCGCCCTCGCTCTACACGCTGGAGACGACGATTCGCGAGAGGGGGCGCGTGTTGGATCGCGTGACGACGAGCTTCGGCATCCGCACCCTGCGCTGGCCGGATCCCGATGCGCCGGCCAGCTCGCCATTTTTGTTGAACGGGGCGCCGGTGTTCATCAACGGCACGTGCGAATACGAGCACCAGCTCGGCGCGAGCCATGCGTTTTCGGAGAAGCAGATCCGAGCCCGCGTGCGCCAGATCCAGGCGACGGGTTTCAATGCCTTCCGCGATGCCCACCAGCCGCACAACCTTCGTTACCAAGGCTACTGGGACCGCGAGGGTCTGTTGTGGTGGCCGCAGTTCGCCTCGCAGATCTGGTTCGATACGCCGGAGTTTCGGGCGACATTCAAGCAACTGCTGCGCGAGTGGGTGGTCGAGCGCCGCAACAGCCCCTCGCTCGTGCTCTGGGGCCTCGCCAACGAAAGCAAATTGCCTCCGGAATTCGCCGCCGAATGTGTCGCGCTCATCCGCGAGCTAGACCCCACGACCTCGTCGCAGCGTCTCGTCACTACCTGCAACAGCGGCAAGGGCACCGATTGGAACGTCCCGCAAAACTGGACCGGCACCTACGGCGGCGATCCCGCGACCTACGCGGACGACCTTCGCCGCCAGCGCCTCGTCGGCGAATACGGCGCGTGGCGCAGTCTCGGCCTCCACAGCGAGGGCGGCTTTATCATGGACGGCATCCGCGGCGAGTCGCGCCACGATGCCCTCATGGCCCAGAAAATCCGTTTGGCCGAGTCCGTGCGCGCCGAGGTGCCGGGACATTTTCACTGGCTCTTCGCCACCCACGAAAACCCCGGTCGCGCCATCGGCTCGCGCGGCCAGCAGGGCAGCGACGGTTGGGCGCCGCTCGACCGGCTCGGTCCGGCCAACAACAAGGGTTTGCTCACGCTCTGGGGCGAGCCGACCGACGCGTTTTTCCTGTATCGCGGTAGCTACGCGCCGAAGACCGACCCGATGGTCTACATCGTATCGCACAACTGGCCCGACCGCTGGGAAAGCCCGGGTTTAAAGAGCGGGCTCGAGGTCTATTCCAACTGCGACGAGGTCGAGTTGTTCAACGACGTCGGGGCTCGCTCCCTCGGCGTGCGGCGCAACGGCGGCCCCGGCGTTCCGTTTCGCTGGGACGAGGTCGAAATCACGACAAACGTGCTCTACGCCGAGGGCCGCGTGGCGGGTCGCACGGTTGCGCGCGACGCCGTCGTGCTCGACCATCTGCCCGAGGCGCCGGGGCGCCGGCAACTCAACGGCCCCGTCGTGGTCGGCACGGCGGGCGAGCCCGGTTGGAACTACCTGTATCGCGTCAACTGCGGCGGTCCCGACTACACCGACAGCCACGGCCAGACCTGGTTTGCCGACCGAGATCTCGCGCCGGGGGACTCGTGGGGCACGCGTTCCTGGGCCGCCGATTATGCGGGCGTGCCGCCGCGTTTCGGCGGCCAGCGCGAACTCCACGAACCGGTGCGCGGCACCGCCGACGAGGGGCTTTTCCAGACTTTCCGTTATGGACGGCATCGGCTGTCCCTCGAATTCGCGGTGCCCGACGGGGATTATCGCATCGAGCTTTATTTCGCCGAGCCGTGGTATGGTCGCGGCGGAGGCGATGCGACCGGCTGGCGGCTTTTCGACGTCGCGGTGAATGGCGAGACCGTCTTGCGCGACGTCGATCTTTGGCGCGAGGCGGGTTATGCCACGGCGGTCAAAAAGGTCGTCACCGCGCGGGCGCGCGATGGCCGCCTGGTGATCGGTTTCCCTCGGGTCGCCTCGTATCAGGCGGTGATCGGCGCCGTGGCGATCGCCTCGCTCGATCCTACGGCCCGTCCTCCGGTGCCTCAGGCGGCGACCCCGACTCCGGCCCCGGCCGTCGCCATCCTTGACCCGGCTTCGGGTGACGTGGCTCCCACGGGCCGGCTTTATCCGATCGAGTTGGCGAAGCGCAGCGGCCCGGCGTTGACCTGGAACGTCGCGTTCGGGCTCGGCGGGAGCCATGATTTCACCCTTCATTACACCAATCTGGGTGAAACCGCCGACGCGGAGTTTCGGGTCAACGCAGCCGACGGAACCGTCATGGACCTGCGGGTGGTTCGTTTTCGTTCCACACCCTCCGTCGGGGATGCGACGGGCGAGTTGCGCGTCGAGGGCGTCGGCATGAACGCGGGCGACTACACGGTCACGGTGGTGCCGCCCGCGTCGTCTCGCGTCCGGATCGAGGCTTTGCGCACCGACTAGGCCGAATGGTCTCGCGGGCGGGTGGGGGAAGCGCTGGGCGACTTGCGGTCGCGGGCGACCGTGAGTCCGTGGCTCAAGCCTTGAGCTCGATCTGCTCGACCAACTCCACGCCATAGGCCTCGAGGCCCACGACTTTGCGGGGGTGGCGGGTGAGCAGGCGGATTTTCCGGAGGCCGAGGGCGCGGAGAATCTGGGCGCCCAGACCGTAATCGCGCAGGTCCATGGCCGGGCCGGCACCGGGGGCCGCGCTGGCTTGACCGGAGCGGGTGGCCTCGAGTCGTCGCAGCAGCGCTTCGCCGGAATTCAGGGGCGCCATGTAGAGCACCGCGCCGCAACCTTCGGCGGCGATGGCGCGCAGGCTCGCCTCGAGCGCCCCGGCGAGCGGGCCGTGGTCGCCGGCGTGGAAGACATCGGTGAACACATTCGCGCTGTGGACGCGGACCAGCGGCGCGTCGTGTGTTTCCGGCGCGCCGGTTGTGAGTGCCAAGTGGTGGCGTTGGTCGAGCCGGCTGCGGAAAACGTGGACCGTGAATTCGCCATGGGGGGTCGTGAGCGGGTGCACGGCGATCTTCTCGACGAGTTTGTCCTGACGGAGCCGGTAGGCGATGAGCTGCTCGATCGAGATCATCTTCAGACCGAAACGTTTCTTGAACTCCTCAAGCTGGGGAATCCGCTGCATCGTGCCGTCGTCGTTCACCAGTTCGCAGAGGATTCCGCAGGGCTCCAGGCCGGCGAGGAGGCAGAGGTCCACCGCCGCCTCGGTGTGGCCCGCCCGCTCCAGCACGCCGCCGGCCCGGGCGCGCAGGGGGAAGACGTGGCCGGGCTGCACAAGCTGGTCGGCGCGCGAGTCGGGATCGGCCAGGATCTTGATCGCGACGGTGCGGTCGTAGGCGCTGACGCCGGTGCTGATGCCTTCGGCGGCATCCACCGTGACGGCGAAGTCGGTGCGCTGGACCTCCCGGTTGCGCGCGACCATGGGGCCGAGGCCGAGGCGATCGAGCTGGGCGCCGAGCATGGGCACGCAGACGATGCCACTGCCGTGGCGTATCATGAGGTTAATCGTCTCGGGCGTGGCCTTAGAGGCGGCCATGATCAGGTCGCCCTCGTTTTCACGATCCTCGTCGTCAGAGACGATGATGGGCTGGCCGGCGGCGATGGCCGCGATGGCGTCTTCAATGGAATCAAAGGGGGCGGTGGCGTCGGACAAGTGGGAAGCGGTTAAGGGTGTGAACTCTGAGCGTGTAGCCGTCGGGGGCAAGTCCCGTGGTCAGTTGAAGGCAAGCCGAGGGTAATTGCCTCGGCCACGTGCTGCCTCACGGTTTGGCGGCGTGTTGCAACCGATAGGCTCGCGGGGTGCAGCCGCAGGAACGGCGGAAGGCTTCGTTAAAACGACTGATTGAGTTGAACCCCGAGCCAAATGCCACGTCGACTATCTTCTCGTCGGTGGTTGCGAGGAGACGTTGGGCGTGGGAAACCCGATGATGGGTCAGGTATTCGATGAGCGTGGTGCCAAAGGCTTTTTTGAAGAGCCCCATCGCGTAGTTGGGATGCAGCCCCATTTCCTTCCCGATTTCAGCCGCAGTGAGTTGCTCGGTGTAGCGTCGGGCGATCAGGCAAGCCATCTGCTCGACCTTGCTCAGCGCGCTTCCATGCAGCCCGGCGGGGCGGCTGCGGCGCGCACGTGTGGTTTCTCGCGCCACCGGCAGCGCACTGATCATGCGCCGCAAACGCGCTTCCATCTCGAGCATCACGACCCGGCTCACCTCATCACCAGGTTTCGCGAGGTCTTCCTCCCACTGGGTAAAGAGCTCCTTATCGTGCCGGATACGGCTGGCGCTGAGTTTTTGGCAGACCACCTCGCCCCGCAGCAGCCGTTGCACAAACGCATCCGGCAACTGGCATTGGAGGAACCAGGCGAAGGGAATCGTCACCACGAAGTAGTTTATCCCCGGGGAAAATCCCAAGATCTGATGCGGGATCGCCGCCCAGAAGACCCCCATCTGCCCGCCTTCGATGCGCACCTTCTGCCCGCCGAGCAGGTAGGACACCCAGCCCTCGGTGAGCACATTCACCTCGATTTCGTCGTGGTGGTCGGGCCGCTTCATCGGCGAGGGCGTCCAGCGCACGCAGGAGAAGCCGTAGGGAGTAAAATCAGGGCGGTTCGGGTCGAAGGAAACCATGGTGAAACTTAGGATTCAGGGAGTATTGAAGAAATTTTCGGCAAATGCAGCAAATCATTATTACTTTCTTGTCCA
>Ga0247831_1004355_pt1 | contig 19042 bp, 15 predicted proteins | sample LaCruzMarch2015__9_FD_192406 | JGI IMG/M metagenome (GOLD analysis project Ga0247831, IMG submission 192406) | Freshwater microbial communities from meromictic Lake La Cruz, Castile-La Mancha, Spain - LaCruzMarch2015_1m | ecosystem: Environmental > Aquatic > Freshwater > Lake | place: Spain... | reverse complement strand
TCCTTTGATTTTCATGATTGCGCATTTTGGAAACCGGTGTCAATATGCATGAACAATACAAAATCAACGATCATGTTCAGTTTGGCCAAGTTCAGACTGGATCGTAAAACAGGGGAGAAGCGGCATGGACCGCAGACAGCTTTTGGGTGCAACATCAGCGGCAGTTGTGGGTTTGATTGCCAGCCCCAGCATGGCGCAGACCTTAGCAAATGCTGCGGTAGAGAAGGCTTTCCCGGGTGCCGTTGGCTGGGCCGCAAACACCGTTGGCGGGCGAGGTGGACAAATCCTGCGCGTGACGAGTTTGGCGAAGGATGGCCCCGGTTCCTTCAAAGTGGCCGTTGAGACCAAGGGACCCCGAATCATCGTGTTCGAAGTCGGAGGGGTCATTGATCTGGAAGCCACCACCTTGAGAATCACTGAATCCTTCTTGACCATTGCAGGCCAGACCGCACCTTCGCCCGGCATCACCTTCATCCGGGGCGGCTTAGATGTGACCGCTTCCCACGTCATCGTGCGCCACATTCGGGTCCGCGCAGGTGAGGCTGGTAAGCCGAAAATGAGTGGGAGCGACTTTGATTCCTTCTCGACCATTGGTGCCCGCAATGTGATCGTCGATCAGTGCAGCATGACCTGGGGTACCGATGAGAATCTGTCGGCATCGGGTCCACGCTTTACAGGCAAAACCCCGGCTGAATGGCGGGCTGGAACCTCGCGTCAGATCACTTATTCCAACAATTTGCTGGCCGAAAGCTTGGCGAATTCGACCCATGCCAAGGGCGAGCATTCGAAGGGCTCACTCATCCATGACAATGCTAATGACATCCTAATCTACCGCAACGTCTATGCCCATAATGTGGAGCGCAATCCCTTGTTCAAGGGTGGCGTGCATGGGGCGATCATCAATAATCTGATCTATAATCCCGGCCATCGTGCCATCCACTACAATCTGATGGCCAATGAATGGGGTGCGCAGCCGTTCCAAAATGGCCGCATGACCGTGATCGGCAATGCGATGCGCGGTGGGCACAATACGATTGCTGGCCTGCCGCTGGTGATGCTGGGCGGGCATGGCGATCTCGATCTCTTCCTGCGGGACAATATTGCCCAAGACATGAATGGCAAAACGCTGCCACAAACGGGCCGATATACCTCAGGGACGGCGAAGATTAATCCAAGTACCAAACCACTGGACTTGCCAGCGGGCCTCAGGATTGTCCCAGCAGCAGCTTTGGAAGCCGATCTTTTGACCACAGTGGGCGCGCGGCCTTGGGACCGTGATGCGCACGATGTGCGGATTCTGGCCGATATCGCCGAAGGGCGCGGCAAAGTTATCGATAGTGAGAGCGAGGTCGGTGGTTATCCGGTTCAAAAGCCCACTTATCGCGCCTTTGTGCCCGACGATTGGGACTTGGCGACCATGGAGCCTCTTCGCCCAGATGTGCTTGATTCTGGAGCGAAATCGCGTGGGACTTAAGGTTTAGGAAAGCCGTGATCTTGCGCCCAATTTAGCACAAGCTCGGGCCATAGGGCCAAGGGCGTGCCTGCAATCCCACGCAGACCAAAGCCGTGACCACCTCTCTCAAACAGGTGCAGACTGACCGAGACCTTGCCGCGCCGGGCTGCTTCATAGAGCATCAAGGCGTTTTCAACCGGCACAGCGGGGTCGTCTCCTGCATGGAGAATGAACAAGGGTGGTGCGTCGGCCCGAACGGAGGTCTCCAACGAATAGGCTGCAATTGCCGCCGGAGTGGGGGTAAGTCCGATCATATTCTCGCGCGACTTGGGGTGCCTGAAGGGCTCAGTCATGGTCGCAACAGGATACATGAGGACAGCTAGATTTGGCTTGGCAGAAAGCCTGTCGACACTGTCCAACGGCGGCGTGATGGCTTGATCGAACTTGAGCGCAAGGGAGCCTGCGACATGACCGCCTGCGGAAAAGCCCATCGCCATGACTTTGTTGGCGTCAATGCCATCTTGTGCCGCCCGCGAGCGGATGACGCGCATGGCCCTTTGGGCATCTTGTAAGGGCGTATCTGGTCCCGCGGCCCAGCCTTGGTGGGGCAGGCGATAGCGCAGGACGTAGACCTGATAACCCTCAGCGGCAAAGCGCTTAGCGCCCTCATAGCCTTCCTTGTCAATCACTACCCAAGAATAGCCGCCACCGGGTATAATCAAAATCGCTGCCCCATTGGGCTTCTTGGGGCGAAAGTGGCTGAGGTTGGGTTGGGCGACTTGATGGGCCGCGCGGTCGATCAGGTTGAACGGATTGCTGCGGAAGACAATTTCTTCTTTGGGCGGGGGCTTAGGCGCACCCGGGGCTGCGCCGGGCCACAGATCGATCATGGCGTCTGGTTCAATCTGAACAGCACTTGTTTGTGCGCTTGAGGCGGCCGGGAGGCCAAAGTGCGCAACAAGCACGCAAACGAAAACCGAAACCAATTGTGCGAGGCGAAAAGGGCGCGCTACTAGATTCATCTTATGTTCCATCCTTCGATCCTGACCCGGCTTATCCGCTAGATGGAGAAGGCCGAATTCTCTCTGACAAGTACAAATGGGTCAAAGGATGAGAGACAGGCACATCAGCCCGCGACCTTTTGACCGTTTGGATTGCTTTTCCGCTCTATCTTATTCACTTAGCGTGGGCATTGCTCTAAAAACCTCCCGAGTACAGACTGTTGCGTTTGCCTTACTTTGTTTTGACCTGCGTGGTAAGGATGAAGGGCGCGTCGTGGTTTTCTTGATAGACAGCGCGCCCTAGAAAGTAGCTCCCAAACCCCATGTCTTCTTCGGACAATTCTTCACGCAAGCCTTCAGCGAGCCCGTTAGGCTCTGCCAGCGGCAAAACCCCGGCGACAGCGGGGACCTTGAGTGAAGGGGAGCGTGATCGCTTTGCCGATCTGATGGAAGCCGTGGCGACCCATAAAGATAAAGCGGCCTATGGTGAGTTGTTCGCTTATTACGGCCCACGCGTGAAGGCCTATCTCATGCGTCTGGGGGCGGACAATGCACTCGCGGAAGAATTGGCCCAAGATGTGATGGTCACGGTCTGGCGCAAGGCCGATCTGTTTGATCGCACGCAAGCGTCCGTCTCAACTTGGCTGTTTCGGGTGGCGCGCAACAAGCGCATCGATGCTATCCGCCGCACGACCAAGCCAGAGCTTGATCCCAATGACCCCTTGCTCTTGCCATCTGCGCCGCCAGCTGCGGATCAGGTGATCACAGGTGCCGAGCGTGACCAATTGGTCCGCGCTGCCATTGTCGAATTGCCAGAAGAACAGCGTCAATTGTTGCAGCAAGCCTTTTATGATGGCCTCTCGCACCGCGAGATCGCTGAGCAGACTGGCACCCCACTCGGCACCGTCAAATCCCGACTTCGATTGGCTTTTTTGAAGCTAAGGTCCAAACTGGACAGCCCAGACTGATCGATTGCGGTAAGTCCGCCTTGACGTTAGGAAATGGCAACCAATATCGGTTATCGTGGAAACGTGAACGAGCCTGAGCTCGATTGCGCTACGACGTGGAATAGACCTTTAGGGTTTGGATTAGGGAAGAATATGATCAGCGCATATCCTGATGACTTCCTAACGGCAGACCCCTCGCTGCGTCTTCTCGTCGAGACCCAAGCTGCCTTAAAAGGCGTCCGCTCGTTCTCCCTCGATTTTGGTGACGTGGTTGGCGGTGTCTCCCTAGAAGCTCAAGGCCCGGTCGACGTTTCCGATCATTTCTTGGCAGACGTTTTAGCCCGCATTGACGCGTTAGAAGACAGCCATGCCCAAGCGCGCGAGGCTGTGCATGCGGCTGGCCGCGCTTTAGATGAACTTTTAGGCCTGCCCCAGCCTTTGCGCGACATTAGCCTAGATTCCGCCGCTCAGGAGGGTTGGACTTTTGCGGGTCCGGGCGTCAAATCCATGGCTTTAGAGACTGGAGGTACGCTACGTGCCAAGCTGTTGCGGATCGAGCCCGGCCATGGCGCACCCCATCATGACCACACCGGCACCGAGTACACGTTGGTGGTCTGCGGTGCCTTTCAAGATGGCACCGGCATGTTTGGCCCTGGCGATCTCTCGATTAAGCGCCCTGGCCAAATGCACCATCCGGTGGCCTTGCCGGGCGGCGTTTGCTTGGCTTTGACCGTGGAAGAAGGCGATATCGCTTTGACCGGTGCGTTGGGCATGCTGCAGCGCCTATTCACCCGCCACTAAACCCCCCAAGACGTCTACCACCGCCGCACCAGCCTCTTGACCCTTGGCTCGGACAGGGCAATGAAGCCCCATGCATCATGTGACCTCCACATGATTGGAATTAGTGTCAGCGGTAGGAGCTCTCATGAGCAGCGAAACGAAAGAAACTGGCTATCCAACCGGAACCCTGATGAAGGGCAAGCGCGGCCTTGTTATGGGCGTGGCCAATGACAAGTCGATCGCTTGGGGTATTGCCAGCCAATTGGCCGCCCAAGGCGCCGAACTGGCCTTTACCTATCAAGGCGAAGCGCTGGAAAAGCGCATGCGGCCTTTGGCTGAAAGCGTTGGTTCTGACCTGATCTTGCCGTGTGATGTCACCGATGATGCAGCCTTGGACACGGTTTTCGCCGCCATTAAGGAAAAATGGGGCGGCCTAGACTTCTTGGTTCACGCCATTGCTTTTTCCGATAAAAATGAGCTGAAGGGCTCGTTTGTGGAGAATACAACGCGCGAAAACTTCCTCCGCACCATGGATATTTCGGCCTTCTCGTGGGTGGCTTGTGCCAAGCGCGCCGCCCCCTTGATGTCGCCCGGCGGCTCGATGATCACTTTGTCTTATCTGGGGGCCGAGCGTGTCTTGCCATCTTACAATGTGATGGGCGTCGCCAAGGCAGCGCTGGAAGCTGCCACCCGCTATATCGCCCGCGACTTGGGCCCCAGCGGCATTCGCGTCAACGCTATCAGCGCAGGTCCCATGCGCACCTTGGCCTTAGCCGGTATCCAAGGCGGCCGTGGCCTCGTCAATACCGGCCGCGAGTGGTCCTTGATGAAGGAAGATACCAGCATGGAAGGCATTGCAGGCTGTGCCTTGTGGCTGTTGTCCGATATCGGCCGCTCCACCACCGCTGAAGTGGTCCATGTCGACGCAGGCTTCCACGTTGTCGGCGTGCCGGATGGTTTGAACGACGGCTAAGTTGTCGGGAGTGACCCATGATCACCCAAAGCGACGATTATTTCATCAAGGGATGTGGTCGTTGTGGGCGATTTGAGACGCCAGACTGTTCGGTCCACCTATGGGGGCAGGGCCTCGCCGCGCTTCGGGAACTCTGCTTGGAAGCTGGGCTGACCGAAACGGTGAAATGGGGCCACCCGTGCTATCAAGAGGGGGATCGCAATATCGCTCTCTTGGGCGCGCATCGCGACAGCTTTATCCTGACCTTCTCCAATGCCGCGCTCTTAAAGGATCCAGAGCAAATCCTAGAGCGCGCTGGCCCCAACACTCAGACGGCCGACCTTGTACGGTTTAAAGATGTGGCAGAAGTGCAGGCCTTAGCCCCCACGCTGAAAGCCTATTTGGCTGAGGCGATTGGCTATGCCCGGGCGGGCCTTAAGCCCGTCAAAACCCAAGCAGAATTCGACTTACCCGATGAGCTGATCGAGGCCCTCGACGCCGATCCAGAGCTAGCTCAAGCCTTCCACGATCTGACCCCGGGCCGACAGCGCAGCTATGCCATCGCGCTCAACACCACCCGAAACCCGACCACCCGCCGGGCGCGGCTTGATAAGTTTCGTCCCAAAATCTTGCGCGGTAAGGGGGCTTTGGAGCGGGAGTAGCTGTGTGCTTGGCGTAACGCCCCATGCTTTGAACGACCTAAATGGAGCGCGCAGCACGAGCTGCGCACCTGTACGCCGCGGGCAGGCGCAGCTAATGCTGCGCGGTCCTATCGCGGCATGCCTGACGCATTGCAAGAGCCCTAAAACGCCTTCGTCAGCCCAAACTGCACCTGCCGTGGTGCGCCCGGCAAAATGCCGCGGGAGCGGTCGACGATTGTGCGGGCGTCGCCGGCATTTTTGACGGCGATATAGGCACCCAGCGGCCAGCTTTCTGGGTGGATGTTCAGCGTTAGGTTCCAGATGTCGGCGGCCTTGATCAAGCCGCGTTGCCCGTCCGCCGTTGGGGCGACGGTGTTGAGGTCATCGGTGAACATCTCGTCAGTGCGGACATATTCGACTTGAAATTCCCCCATCGTGCCGAGGCGATAGCCAATGGCCGCATTGATCAGCCATTCGGGCGCATAGGGCAGGCGGTTGCCGGTCACCGACCGCGTTGTGTTGCCCGAGACACCCGAGAAACGTGTGCCGACATAGCTGGCGTCGGCCACATGGGTCAGCGCTGCGCGGAAATAAAGGTCATTGCCTGTCGTCATCAGGCCCATATCGGCGAGTGAGCCACGCAATGAAGCCTCCAAGCCTTGGTGTAGCGTCTTACCGGCGCTCGTCAGCGTGGCACCGGCCCCGCCCGCGACAGAGCTTGGGACAATCTGATTGTCAAAGTCCATGCGGAACCAAGTCAAATCGACCGCTACACCCTTGGTGACATCGCCGCGCAATCCAGCTTCCCAATTGGTGCTGGTCTCGGCATCCAGATTGATGGATGAGCCCGTCGTGTTGTTGATTGCGTCCTCGACGCGCGGTGGGGAGAAGCCCTCATGTACGCCGACATAGGCCGCAAATCTGGGGCTTATCCGGTAAGAGACGCCAAGGCCCGGTATCCATTCTTGGACCTGATCCTTCCCGCGCATAGGGCTTGCCGGATTGAGGCGATTGAGCCTTTCAAGATCAATATGCTCATAGCGCAGCCCCGGCGAAATTGTCCAAGCCCCGATGCTCGCCTTAGTGGTGGCAAAGCCCGACCAAGCTTGCAAATAGCGCAGATTATTTTCACGCACGCCTGCATTCACGCTGGTGCCCGGCGTTCGGCCGGTTGGCGTGTCGGAATTGATTTGTAGGCGGTTTTGCCGCTCATCATTGTAGCGAATGCCGTATTCGCTCTCAAACCGCACGCTGCCGATTTCGCCACTCTGGCTCAAACGGCTTTCGAGGCCATAGGTGTGATACTCACGTAGACGGCCTTCATTGCCGCAGGTGGTCAAGAGGTTGGCCATGCTGGCGCAAGTTGGGTCCGACGCATCATTGGGGCGTTGGGCGGAGTTAGACGATTGCCGCCACCAATCGCGATTAAACCACGAATAAGAGGCCGAGGTTTTCAAGGTGGTCGTGTCATTGATCGACCAAGCCCATAAGAGGGAGGAGCCCACGCGGACGGCTTCAAATCCGTCATTCACAAAGGCATTCTGGCGGCGATTGGCCAGATATTCGGCTTGGGTGAGGCCGGAATAGGTGACTTGGCTATCTTCGCCATAGCGGCTGACGCGCAAGGTCAAATCATGATGCTCGCCCAAGCTTTTTTCGAGCTTGAGATAGAGGTCATTGATCTTCAAGGACTGATTATCGCGCACGCCATCGGATTGGGTCGCGTTCGCATGGAAGAGGCCGCGCATGCCTGCGATTGGGCCACCGAGATTGAGGTCAGCTTCCAAATAGCCATCTGAACCCGCCGCCCACGTCGCCTGGCCTTCAAAGGCTTCGGGCGCAGGCGGTGTCACGTAATTGATCACACCGCCGACGGTATTGGGGCCAAAGCGGATTTGGCTTGCGCCTTTGAGGATTTCAATCCGGCTATAACGGCGGATGGGTGGGTGATAATAGGTGGCATTGTCGCCATAAGGCGCAAAGCTCAAGGGCAAGCCATCTTCCAACAGCAAGACTTTGCTTGAGCGCGTCGGCGATAGGCCGCGAATACCAATATTAGGGCGCAGGCCTATGCCTTCTTCATCGCGTGCAAAGACGCCCGGTACTTGGCGCAACGCTTCATTGACGGACAAGACGCGCGCGCGAACCAGATCGGCTTGCTCAATCGTGGCACCAGAGCCTGCAATGTTCCGCAGGCCTTCCTTTTGTCCAATGACAATAATGGTCTCCACTGGCGCGCCCTCTTCAGCCGATGCCATTATCGGGGCAAGGGCAGCTAGGCCGCCGACGCACAGTGCTGTTGTAAGGTGGGAAAGTGTGCCGGCTGTCTTGTTTGTAGTGATACGCATTCTTAGTTTCATATTGCGAATGATTTGCAAAAACAACTAGGCGAAATCGTAAATTACAGTCATCACTGGCTTTTTCAGGGTTTCCCCTCTATGAACAGAGGCAAGATAGTTGCCTCTTTGGTCACAGGAAGCTTTTTTGAAAATGAGCGTGCGATACAAGTGACCTTAAACGTGCCATCCGATAGCCTTGAGGCGGCCACGTCGACGACTCCTACCGAGTTTAAGCCCAAAGATGGCTTAACTGCGCGGCTGTTGACCATTGGTGCGGGCTTTATCTTTTTGACAGAGGCCTTATTTTTCCTGCCAACCATGGCCAGCCTACGCGACGAATGGATCGTTAGTCGTCTCAATACGGCGGAGATTGTCGCGTTGGCCGGAACCGCGCCGGACAGCGATGGTCTGATGGGGGGACGCACGTCTGAACTAGTGCGCGCGGCCGAAATCCAGTCGGTGACGATTATCCAGAATGATGTCCGTCTGCTCATTATGGGCACACCGCCGCAAGGCACGATCATTGACATTGATCCTGAAGCCCAAACCATTGGCCGATCGCTTTCAGGCGTGTTGGAAGCCTATGCAGCGCCTGAAGGTCGATACCTTCGCATCGTTGGGCGGCCGCAGACCAATGCGGCGATCAAGCTTGAAGTCATTGTCGCAGAAGCACCATTAAAAGACTCGCTGATGCGGTCGACTTGGCAGGTATTGTTTGCGTCCTTAGCTTTGTCCTTGACCATTGGCGCGCTGATTTATGCGGCTTTGGCCGACGGCTTTGTGCGGCCCATGCGGCGTTTAACGCGGGCAATTGCGCGCTTCAGCACCGCACCAACTGATGCAAGCCGCGCCTTGGTACCTTCAGGGCGGAACGATGAAATTGGGCAAGCCGAAGTTGCTTTTTCTGCCATGCAAGATACCGTGCGGCAGGCCTTCATTCAGAAGGATCGCCTGGCGCAATTGGGGCTTGCGGTCTCCAAAATCTCCCACGATCTACGTCACTCGCTGGGCGCGGCCCAATTGGTGAGTGAGCGTTTGGCTTCGGTAGATGATCCGGTTGTGCGGGCAACCGCGCCCCGGCTTGAACGGGCATTGCAACGGGCGGTCAATTTAGCCCAATCCACCTTGGCGTTTGGGAAAGCGCAAGAACGTCCGCCTGAAACTGAGCTCCTCTATCTGTCTGATGCGTTGGATGACGCAGCAGAAGAAGCTTTGGCAGGCCTGACCGTGCCTTGGCAGCATGATGTTCCCAATGACCTTGAGATCGAAATCGATGGCGAGCATTTGCATCGTATCTTGACCAATTTGATCCGAAATGCCGCTCAAGCAATCGCTCAATCGCGTAAGCCTGGCTCGATCCATGCCCATGCGGCCGTCGAGGGGGATCGCATTGACCTACATATTGTCGATAAAGGGCCAGGTCTGCCGAAACGCGTGCAGGACAATCTGTTCATGCCGTTTGCGGGCAGCGGGCTAACAGGTGGGACAGGGCTTGGCCTAGCCATTGCACGCGAGCTTGCCCGCCTCAACGGTGGCGACATCGTCTTGGTCTCGACTGGGCCGTCGGGCACCGACTTCATCGTGCAAGTATCGGCGGAAAAGGCTGATCCGGAGGAGGGCGCTGCCTAAGCGCCGTCGGCCTCTGCTTCTTCCCGTTGTTCACGCTCCAGAATTTCCCGGGCTGGACCGCGCGAGATGACCAAAGCCATGATGATGCCGAAAATCCCGATCAAGGACGTGTAGAAGAAGAAGGCTGTATAACCGGCAGCAAGCGCTTGACCCGATACGCCAAGCTTAGCCCCACCTGCGGCAAAGGCTTCGGCTGGCAAATGGTTGAACCAAGGCTTCATGGCGGCCAACCAGCCTGTCTCAGATGCCTTGGCAGCACCTTCAATCACACGTCCAGAAAGCGCGGTGATGATCTTGCCAGGTAGGGCATAGAGCGAGGAGAACACCGCATATTGCGTGGCAGTAAAGCCCTCTTTGGTTAGCATCGACATATACATGATCAGGCAGGTGCCCGCGAACATGCCCGACAAATTATCGATGCCAATCGCGACATAAAGGGCAGGGACATTAGGGCCAGTAAGCGTAATCGCGATGAACGCCAAGTTCGACAAAGGCTGTAAAAAGGCCCCAATGACGAGGCAGCGGAACAGACCAAACTTTAAGACCAGCCAACCGCTTAAGCCTGCGCCAATCGCACTCATGGCTGCACCAAAGAATTTCTGGGCAAAGGCAATGGAGTCTTTCGAGAAGCCCGCATCTAAATACATGGTCGAGGTCAAATTCAGGACGAAGTCTGCCATCCGATAGACGCAGATGAACACCAAGATCAGGCTGGCCAGGTCCTTGTAGCGGCTGAAAAAGTCCGCCAATGGGTCTGCCAAGGCCGCTTTGAAATAAGCGCCAGGGCGGGTCTTTACGCGGGGGAGTTGTAGGCAAGCCACCACCACGAGGCTAAGGCCGATCAGCGCATAGCCTACTTGTTGCCAAACGCCCCAAGGCTTTGCGGCCAACGCCACGCTCATGGCCTTTGTGCCGCCATAAAGGTCACCGACCAACCACGCGAGTGGCTCTGCCTTGCCAGCTAACCCCACGGCCAGCACACAGGCTGCCAGCACCATCAGAGCAATGCGGCCGACCCATTCCAAATAATCGATCACGCCACGATCTGGCACATCGGCGGGGGCAACCCAGCGAGGCGCTGGGGCTGTGGTCTCACGCGGAGCTAAGAGAGTTGAGATGATCGCAAGGCCCATAAAGGACGCCATCGCAAGATAGGCAACTGCCCAGCCTAGCCAGCCATATTGGTCACCATTGAGAGCTTGGGCGACAAAGAGCGGCAGCGCTCCGGCCAACAAAATCGCGACTCGGTAGCCCCATTGATAGGTTGCGGTTAAAACGCCCAAGCGGTTCGCATCGCGGGCCACTTCAATGCGCCAAGCATCAATCGCAATATCTTGCGTTGCCCCTGCCAAAGCAATCAGAACGGCAAAGGCCGCAAACGGGATAAAGGCAGCGGTGGCATCGCCTTCTTTCGTGAAGGCCAGTGCAGGGTCATTGGTTGCCATCAACAACAGCCCCACAATGACAATGGCTTGGGTCAATAACATCCAAGCCCGGCGACGGCCCAAAGCCTTGTCCAACACAGGGATCGCGACCCGGTCTACCAAGGGGGCCCACAGGAACTTTAGCGCATAGGTGAGCGTGGCAAGCCCCATCAAGCCAATCAGAGCTAACGAAGCCCCGGCTTCACGCAACCAGATAGCTAAGGCCAAACCCGCTAGTTGATTAGGCATGCCGGCGGCAAAACCTAAGCCGAACATGACCAATGAAGGCCGTTCGAAAAAGGCACCAACGCCTACTTTATCGTCGGCACCAAGTTCTAATTCCGGTTCGTTAGCGGATTTGCCAGCCATGAAGGTCCTCACTGGGATCAGGACCTCAAAAAGCGGTCCCTAATCAGGCGGCGAAAGTGGCCTGTCTGGTGGCATTCGTCCAGCGCTCTAATACAGAGGACAACATCGCCGGGTCGAGCGGCTTGGTGATGAAGTCGTTCATACCGGCATTTTTGCAAGCTCGGCGGTCTTCTTCCATGGCGGCAGCTGTTAAGGCGATGATGGGTGTCTCTAAGAAACGGCCACCCAAGGCGCGGATGGCGCGGGTGGCTTCAAACCCGTCCATAACTGGCATGTGTACGTCCATCAGGACCAGATCATAGGGTGCGACTTGTAAGGCCGCAAAAGCTTCGGCCCCATTGCCAACGGCCACGACATGGCAGCCATTGCGGACCAGAAGCGATTTCGCCAAGAGCGCATTGATTGGATTGTCTTCGGCCAAGAGGACGCGCAACCCAATCGCGATAGGCGTTGTATCGGCGCGCTCGTCATTGGCGACCACAGGCCGCGTATCCACGCCTTCGCCTGCGGCTAGGGCAACCCGTTCGATCAAAGAGGCCGTGCGCAAGGGCTTAATCAGATAGCCGATTGCACCCTTGGCGCGATAATCATCAATCAGGTCACGCCGCTCTTGCGGGATGAGCGCCACAACCGGGCTGGCGCATTTAAGCCAAGGGGCTGCGTGCACGGTATCGGTATGGTGATCGAGCAGGATCACGCTGGCCTCTTTGGCTTGGCGCGGCGTTGTGACTTGCTTGACCCGTGCGCCTTCATCTTCCAGAGCCAAAGTAAGGGCTTCGACCAAAAGGGTGGACTGGCTTTGGATTGCGATGGTTTTACCCGTCAGGCGCTGGCTGCGGGCAGGGGCGGGGGTGACAGTCTCAAAAGGAATATCAATCCAGAACACACTGCCGCCGCCTTCACGGCTCTTCAGGCTAACCGTGCCCCCCAAAGCCGTGGTCAACTTCTTCACGATGGCAAGACCCAAGCCCGTGCCGCCAAAGCGGCGTGAGTGCGAGGAATCGGCTTGTTGGAATTCTTCAAAGACCCGTTCCATCTTATCGGCTGGAATGCCAATGCCGCTATCTTCCACGCTAAAGCGCAGGCGGTTGACGCCCGTGGCTTCCAAGCGCAGCAAAACGCCACCGTCTTGGGTGAACTTCACGGCGTTTGAGGCCAAGTTCAAGATGATCTGGCGCAAGCGACCATCATCGCCAGCCACTTCGACCGGCACATTTGGGTCAACCACAAGGACGATCTCCAGCGCCTTTTCATGTGCCCGTGGTGAACACAGTTCGGCGACCGATTGCAGCGTTTTGGCCGGATTGAAGACCATGGTCTCTAGCTCGATCTTGCCGCTCTCCAGCTTGGCGTAATCGAGAATATCGTTGAGGAGTGCCAACAAATGTTGGCCAGAATCGGTGACAGCACCAAGCCAGGAGCGCTGGGCGCTCGAGAGTTCACTCATGCCCAACAAGCCCGCCATGCCCAAAATCCCGTTCAAAGGCGTGCGGATTTCGTGGCTGAGGGTGGCAAACAACATGGTCTTGCCGCGCGCCGTCTCGTCGGCATCAGGGCGGAACAAGCCCAATTGACTGCCGTCTTCGCGTTCTTGGATCATCCAACCAAAGCGGGCTTCATACCAAGGAGCAAAGGCACCCAAGGCAACCTGCTCGCCAAATCGTTGCGAAGCCAGATCATTGGCTTCTAAAACGCGGCCATTTTTGCTGGCAAGAATGGCGCAATCGGGCAAGTCGCTCAAAGCGAAAGTCATGTTTGTCATGCCCTTACCCTAGCAGCGAGGGGTTAAGGAATGGCTGCTTGAGAGCAAATTCAGGACATCTTCGGCCAAACATAAGGATAGCGGACATAGCCAAAGGCGGGCAGGGCCTCATTGCCGCGCTTGAAATCAAAGAAGGTCGCATTTTCCCAATGCGAACCTGTGCCCCAACGCGTCTTGCACGAGGTTGAGACCCAAGCGGGCTCCCAATAGACCACGCCGACACCACCATGGCTGATCACCCCTTGGGTCAGGTCAACCAGATAGCGCAATTGGTCATTCGGTGTGGCAGGATAATCCTTGATCAAGGTGTCTGGACCCAGAAGATTTGCGGCCTCATCGGCCCCGTCATTGGTCCAAGGATAGGAGGTTTCAACCACAATTACCTTGGCCTTATACGTGGCACTCAGGCGCGTGATGGTCGCATTGAGGCCATCTAGGCCCTGTGTCGACCATTTCCGATAATAGGACAGACCGATATAATCAAAGTCGGTGACGCCAGCCTCAGCGGCCTTGGCAAACCAGGGCTCCCCATTTTCAGGCTGGGCAATGTGCAACATGATTTTAGGATCGGTACCTGTGGCCTTGCCTGCATCGCGTACGGCTTTGATCCCAGCATTGAACAAAGCAGCATTGCGGACCCAATCGGTGGAGCGGGTCTCCCACTTCCAATCTTTACGGCCCATCATTTCCTTATTGGTTTCGTTGCCGACTTGGACCATGTGCGGCATCAAGCCTTCGCTGGCGAGCTTTGTGAGGGTGTCAAAGGTGAAGTGATAGACGGCGGCGGCTAGGCCTTCTGTAGTTGGAATGTTTTCCCACGCCTTTGGGATCCATTGCTTGTCGCCATCAGCCCAATCGTCAGAATAGTGAAAGTCCAACAGAACCTCTTGCCCGCTCGCCTTGGCCCGACGCATCGACCGGCGCACATCGTCAAAAGTGCTGTAGGTCGTCCAGTCTGGATTATTCCATAAGCGCAGCCGCACCAGATTATGGCCCGTGTCGGCAAACAATTGATACGGGTCAATGCGCTTGCCACCTTGGCGATAAACCGCGCCGCAATCTTCCATCTCATTCACATAAGACAGGTCTGCGCCGAAGTAGAAATTAGGGTGATTGGGCTGATGTGCAGACGCTGCAAAGCCTGCGCGAACAAGCCCGCCGGACGCTAGAAGTCCAAGCCCTGCGGCCAGCGCACCTCGCCTAGAAAAAGTCATGCAGCTACTCCTTTAAGAGGCTACATGACCATTCAATGCCTTGGCGTGCAATGGATTCAAGCAACGCCCGCTCTATCTGAGTTAGATAGAGCGGATAAGCTGTTGCGCCTACCAAAATCAGGCGGCGATCAAGCCATTCTCAAGCGCTGCCTTTTTGATCGCGGCTTGCATTTTTTCAAACGCACGCACTTCGATCTGACGGATGCGCTCACGGCTGACGCCATATTGATCGGCCAAGTCTTCCAGCGTCACTGGGTCATCGCGCAAGCGGCGCTCGCGGATGATGTGCTGTTCGCGCTCGTTCAAGGTCGACAAGGCTTGGTTCAGCAAGATCATGCGCTCGTCATGCTCTTCGCGCTCGGCATATTCGGTTTCAGCGCTTTCATCATCGGAAGCCAGCCAATCCTGCCATTCCCCGCCACCATCTTCGCCAACACGGACGTTGAGCGAGGCATCGGGGCCCGACAAGCGACGGTTCATTGAGATGACCTCGTCATTCGTCACAGCCAATTGGGTCGCAATGTAGGTGACGTCCTCTGGCTTCAGATCGCCTTCTTCGATCGCCTGCATTTTGGATTTCATGCGGCGGAGATTGAAGAACAGCTTCTTTTGCGCTGCAGTCGTGCCCATTTTGACCAGGGACCATGAGCGCAACACATATTCCTGAATCGAGGCGCGGATCCACCACATGGCATAGGTCGCCAAGCGGAAGCCTTTTTCAGGGTCGAACTTTTTGACCGCCTGCATCAGGCCGATATTGCCTTCAGAAATCACTTCCGCCACGGGCAGGCCGTAGCCGCGATAGCCCATCGCCATCTTCGCCACGAGGCGCAAATGGCTGGTCACCAGCTTTTCAGCCGCACCGGTATCTTCATGCTCACGCCAGCGTTTGGCGAGCATATATTCCTCGTCCTTGTGCAGCATAGGAAATTTACGGATCTCTGTGAGATACCGCTGAAGGCCCAGTTCTGGCCCAACATTAAGCGCGAGTGCGCGAGTCATATTTCCACTCCCCAAAAGAATTACCCTTGTAAGTCAGGCAATAGCAGGAGCGTCGGGGCAGGGATTTGGTTCCCGTTCCGGCGTTCGAGACTCCACTTAGGAGTGCGCTTGGGCAAAATAAAGGCCCAACCTGATGAATGATTGGTAAGGTTTCGTCATGCCTTGGATGAGAAGTCCTTCGCCAACATGAAAAAGGGCCCTCTGACGATGTCAGAAGGCCCCAGTCTTGGCTGGATTGGGTGGCTTAAGCCGCGCGGGCTAATTGGCGCAGCACGAACTGCATAATACCGCCCGAGAAGTAATAATCGAGCTCGTTGGCCGTATCGATGCGGCTGATGACCGGTGCAATCACCACCGTGCCGTCGGCGCGGCGGATTTCGACGTCCATCTCTTTGCGTGGCGCGATGTCATTGATGCCATAGATGGACACCATTTCATCGCCGACCAGATTGAGGCTGGCCCACGTTACGCCATCGCGGAACTGGAAGGGCAGAACGCCCATGCCGATGAGGTTCGACCGGTGAATGCGCTCAAAGCTCTCGGTGACGACAGCCCGGACGCCCAAAAGATTGGTGCCTTTAGCTGCCCAGTCGCGTGACGAGCCTGTGCCATATTCCTTGCCTGCAAAGATCACCAGCGGCGTGCCGGCATCCTTATAGAGCATGGCGGCATCATAGATCGGCATGACTTCGCCATCTGGCCAATGCTTGGTGACGCCACCTTCAACACCTGGAACCATTTGGTTCTTGATGCGGATGTTGGCGAAGGTGCCGCGCATCATGACTTCATGGTGGCCACGGCGCGCGCCGTAGGAGTTGAAGTCAATGGCTGAGACACCATTTTCGGTCAGGAACTTGCCTGCGGGGCTCGATGCTTTGATTGAGCCTGCGGGCGAAATGTGGTCGGTTGTGATGCTGTCGCCAAACAGGCCCAAGACGCGGGCGTGCAGAATGTCTTCCACACCCTTTGGCGTCATGGTCATGCCTTCAAAGTAAGGCGGGTTGGCAACATAGGTCGACTTGGCGGGCCAATTATAGGTTTGGCCGCCCGAGACTTGGATCGCCTGCCAATTTACATCGCCTTTGAACACGTCGGCATAGCGACGGGCAAACATCTCTGCCGTCACATACTCGCGCATGATGGCAGAAACTTCCGCCGAGGTTGGCCACACGTCTTTCAGATAGACAGGCTGGCCATCCGTGCCGGTGCCCAGAGGTTCTTTATTGAGGTCAATCTGCATCGAGCCCGCCAACGCATAAGCGACGACCAAAGGCGGCGAAGCCAGATAATTGGCCCGTGTGTCTGGGTTGACGCGGCCTTCAAAGTTACGGTTGCCCGACAAGACAGAGGCTGCAACCAAATCACCAGCCACAATGGCCTTGGTGATTTCTTCCGGCAGTGGGCCAGAGTTACCGATACAGGTGGTGCAACCATAGCCAACCAAGTTGAAGCCCATGGCGTCCAAATCAGACTGAAGGCCAGACTGGGTTAGATAATCGGTGACGACTTGCGAGCCAGGTGCAAGTGAGGTTTTCACCCAAGGCTTTACTGTTAGGCCTTTGGCGCGGGCCTTGCGGGCCACAAGGCCAGCCGCGATCAGCACCGAAGGGTTAGAGGTATTGGTGCAAGAGGTAATCGCGGCAATCACCACATCCCCATGGCCGAGGTCGTGATTGTGACCTTCCACGCCAACGCGCTTGGCCACTTCGCCAGCCTTGCCAAATTCGCCTTCGAGTGCGGTCTTGAACGCGGTTGCGGCATCGGCCACCAAGACTCGGTCTTGTGGGCGCTTGGGCCCGGCTAGTGAGGGCTGAACGCTGCCCAAATCTAAGCCCAATTCGTCGGTGAAGACAGGCTGACCGGCATCATGCTTCCACATCATATTGGCTTTGGCATAGGCCTCAACCAAAGCCACACGGGCTGCATCGCGGCCGGTGGAGCGCAAGAAGTTGATCGTATCTTCGGCTACAGGGAAGAAGCCGCAGGTCGCGCCATATTCTGGGGCCATATTGGCGATGGTGGCGCGGTCTTCCAAGGTCATGGAATCAAGGCCCGGACCAAAGAATTCGACGAACTTGCCGACAACGCCCTTCTTGCGCAGCATTTGCGTGACGGTCAGCACGAGGTCGGTCGCGGTGGCCCCTTCGGGCAACTTGCCGTCGAGTTTAAAGCCAACCACTTCGGGGATCAGCATCGAGATGGGCTGGCCCAACATCGCTGCTTCAGCTTCAATCCCGCCAACGCCCCAGCCCAGAACGGCCAAGCCATTGATCATGGTGGTGTGGCTGTCGGTACCCACGACGCTGTCAGGGTAGGCGACTTCATCGCTGCCATCTTCGGCGGTCCAAACGGTTTGGGCCAGATATTCGAGGTTGACTTGGTGGCAGATGCCGGTGCCGGGGGGCACCACGCGGAAGTTCTTAAACGCGCTTTGGCCCCAACGCAGGAATTCATAGCGCTCGCCATTGCGGTCATATTCAAGGTCAACGTTCTTTGCGAAGCTGTCGCCCTTGCCGGCATAATCCACCATCACCGAGTGGTCGATCACGAGGTCGACGGGGATCAGCGGATTGACCTTCTCTGGGTTGGAACCCAGCGCCGCTGCGGCATCGCGCATCGCGGCCAAGTCGACCACGGCAGGAACGCCGGTGAAGTCTTGCATGAGCACGCGGGCCGGACGGAAGGCGATCTCATGTTCGATCTTGCCTTTGTTTTCGACCCATTTGGCGACCGCTTCGATATCGGCCTTGGTCACCGTGACGCCATCTTCGGCGCGCAACAGGTTTTCCAGTAGAATTTTCAAAGTCACGGGCAGTTTAGAAACATCGCCAAGACCATTTTTCGAGGCCGCTTCTAAAGAATAATAGACATAGGTCTTGTCGCCGACAGTTAGAGTCTGACGAGATTTAAAACTATTGAGTGAGGGCATGGTAGCCGTCCTTTGTTCGAGCGAGTTGATCATCACTGGATTGCCCTTAACCAGAGGCTAACAAGCAAGCCAAATTTCGCCCGCAAGGGTCGCGCGCTTGTGAGCGGCGTATCGACCGGCGGTTCGCCACCGTGTCCGGCAGCGCGGCTGCTTTAGCGCGGAAATGGTTAAAGGTCTATGGCGGGTGTCAGGATTTTGGGTGTGTTGTCCCTAGAGGCGTCAACCGAGTCCCAAATCTTGTGCCGCAAGGTCCAATGGGGTCCCCGCTCTACGCTTACGCATGGCGATGTTGGAGCGCGTGAGCCACTAGCTGCGCATCTGGACGCGTTGACATGCGCAGCTCGTGCTGCGCGGTCCTTTGGAGGGGATAAAACAATTCTTATCCCCCTCCCACAAAACCTACCGTAACCTAAGCCCATCTCCGACGAGAGGGCGTTGTTGCTGCAGCGGCGACACCGGTTGGGGATGGGTAAGCGGGGTTAATCGGGGTGGACGTGGCTGCCTCGTGTTTTCATAAGGATTAGCTCGTCCTTATGCCCGGTGTGCTCGAGACCGACTGCCGTGTGAAGCCGGAGGTCAGGTCTTTCAATAGGCTTGGTC
>Ga0247831_1004354_pt1 | contig 19043 bp, 15 predicted proteins | sample LaCruzMarch2015__9_FD_192406 | JGI IMG/M metagenome (GOLD analysis project Ga0247831, IMG submission 192406) | Freshwater microbial communities from meromictic Lake La Cruz, Castile-La Mancha, Spain - LaCruzMarch2015_1m | ecosystem: Environmental > Aquatic > Freshwater > Lake | place: Spain... | reverse complement strand
CTTTAGCAGTTAAAAGTTGTAGATGTTTCAATTGCCACCTGCTTTAGCAATTAAAAGTGGAAGATGTTTCAATCGCCACCTGCTTTAGCTATTAAAAGTTGTAGATGTTTCAATTGCCACCTGCTTTAGCTATTAAAAGTTGTAGATGTTTCAATTGCCACTTGCTTTAGCTATTAAAAGTTGTAGATGTTTCAATTGCCACCTGCTTTAGCAATTAAAAGTTGTAGATGTTTCAATTGCCACCTGCTTTAGCAATTAAAAGTTGTAGATGTTTCAATTGCCACTTGCTTTAGCTATTAAAAGTTGTAGATGTTTCAATTGCCACCTGCTTTAGCAATTAAAAGTTGTAGATGTTTCAATTGCCACCTGCTTTAGCTATTAAAAGTTGTAGATGTTTCAATTGCCACCTGCTTTAGCAATTAAAAGTTGTAGATATTTCAATTGCCACCTGCTTTAGCTGGTGGATGGAAGAAATAAAAATTCATATAGGCTTTAGCCTAATTATGCAATGTTTATTTTGGCTAAAGCCAAAAATTTTACTTTTTATATTTATCCACCAGCCTAAGCAGGTGGTAATTGATTTTACCAAAAATTAAAAAATGAAACAGCTTTATTTAATAGTAATCATCTCGATTTTCTTATTTTTCAGTTGCAGTAAGTCAAATAAAGCTGAAACCGGAAGCGATAAAAAAATCAAAGTTGGGGTAACAATGCTCAGTATGCAAAATGAGTTTATCGTCAATATTAGCGATGAAATGAGCAAAAAAGCCGAAGAGTTGGGCGTTGAGTTGATAAGTGTTGATGCCGAACATCAGCCGTTGAAGCAGATCGAACAAGTTGAAAGCTTTATTGCTCAAAAAGTAGATGTTATCATCATTAATCCTTGTGAATTTGAGGCAAGTTCGCCAGCAGTTGTTAAGGCTTTGTCGGCTAAAATTCCGATTATCAATGTAAATTCGGCTACAAGTACACAGCCAACGGCATTTGTAGGTTCAAATGATGTAGAATCGGGTAGAATGGCGATGAAATTTATTGCTGAAAAATTGGGTGGAAAAGGAAATATTGTAATGATTCATGGTTTGATGGGACAGGCAGCTCAGATTCAACGCGAACAAGGTGCAAAAGAGATTTTAAAAGAATATCCTAATCTAAAACTTATTTCTCACCAAACAGGCGAGTGGGACAGAGCAAAAAGTATGGATTTGATGCAAAACTGGATTCAATCTTACGGCACAAAAATCAATGCAGTTTTTGCTCAAAATGATGAAATGGGTTTAGGAGCGTTAAAAGCCCTTCAAGATGCTGGTCTAAAAGATAAAGTTATTGTCGTAAGCATTGATGCTATAGCTGACGCTTTGCAGGCAGTAAAAAAAGGCACACTCGATGCTACTGTTTTTCAGAATGCTAAGCAACAAGGTGCAGGAGCAATCGATACTGCTGTAAAAATTGCCAAAGGGCAACCTTACGAAAAAGAATTAATGATACCTTTTCAGTTAGTAACGAAAGAGAATATTGGAAAGTTTTTGAAATAATGTTAAATAGGAGAAGTGATTTTAAGCTATAAATAGATAAAAGAAATGAAAAATACGAAGACTTTCAACCATGTAAGCTACCTGTGGGATGAGCAAAAAGCCGCTGAATTGGCGGGTGATGAAGTAGCCTTGTTTATATATCGTTCAAATATTCTCGGTGCTGATTTGAGATTAACTAATTACGGAGGTGGGAATACCTCCGTAAAAATTATAGATAAAGACCCACTTACGGGTGCTGATACTGAGGTAATGTGGATAAAAGGTTCTGGAGGCGATATAGGTACGCTTACAAAATCGGGGTGTGCAGCACTTTACATGGAAAGACTCCTAAACCTCACCAAGGTATATCGTGGAATCGAGTTTGAAGATGAAATGGTTGAGCTATTTAATCATTGTATTTTTGATTTAGCTTCAAAAGCCCCATCAATAGATACGCCACTGCATGGGTTTTTACCCTTTAAACACATCGATCATCTTCACCCAGACGCTGCCATTGCTATTGCCGCCGCCAAAGATGGAAAGAAAATCACCGAAGAATTATTCAATGGTGAAATTGGTTGGGTTGGCTGGCAACGCCCAGGTTTTGATTTGGGTTTACAGCTACAAACTTGTTTGGAAGAAGCAGCTACTCGTGGTCTAAAATTACGTGGAATCATGCTTGGTTCTCACGGGCTTTTCACTTGGGGAGATACTGCCTACGAAAGTTATATTAATACACTCGAAGTGATTGAAAAATGTGCGGAATATTTAGAAAGTAATTATAAAAATGTTTTTGGTGGACAGAAAATAGAAAGCCTGCCGACCGATGCACGACAGTTGCAAGCCGCTAAAATTGCTCCAGTTTTAAGAGGTTTTTGTTCATCAGAACGAAAAATGATTGGGCATTTTACCGACGATGCACGAGTTTTAGAATTCATTAATTCAAATGATTTGGACAGACTTGCTCCACTTGGAACTTCTTGCCCAGACCATTTTTTACGTACAAAAATATCACCTTTGGTTCTTGAATTAGATCCAAATCAAGATTTAACCGATCTTTCGGTAATTAAAACTACGCTTACACCAGCATTTGAAGCTTATCGTGCGATGTACACCGAGTATTATAATACTTGCAAACATCCAAATTCGCCTGCCATGCGTGACCCAAATCCTGTCGTAATTTTATACCCAGGTGTAGGAATGTTTACTTTCTCAAAAGATAAAACAACGGCTCGTTTGGCATCAGAATATTACATCAATGCCGTAAATGTAATGAAAGGTGCAGAAGCTGTTTCTGAATATACCTCTTTGCCGCGTCAAGAAGCATTTAATATCGAATATTGGTTATTGGAAGAAGCAAAATTACAGCGTATGCCAAAACCAAAAGCACTTTCTGGACGTGTTGCCTTGATTACAGGTTCGGCTGGCGGAATTGGTAAAGCAATTGCCAAGAAATTTGCTGAAGAAGGTGCTTGTGTAATCATCAATGATATTAATGAGGAGCGTTTGGAAAGTGCGAAAGCTGATTTTATCAAAACCTTTGGACGAGATGCTGTTGCGGCTACTTTACTTAATGTTACCGATGCCGAAAGCACCGAAAAGGCATTTGATGCAACCTGCTTAGCCTTTGGCGGTGTTGATATTGTGATAAATAATGCTGGAATCAGTATCTCAAAATCAATTGCTGAACATAGCCTCGAAGAATGGGATAGATTATATGATATTTTGGTGAAAGGACAGTTCATTGTGTCGAAAGCGGGTATTGAAGTGATGAGAAAACAAGGTTTCGGCGGTGATATTGTAAATATTGTATCGAAAAATGCAGTAGTTGCGGGACCAAATAATGCAGGTTATGGCTCAGCAAAAGCAGCCCAAGCACACTTAACTCGGCTAATGGCTGCAGAGGTTGGAGTTGACAAGATTCGTGTAAATACTGTAAATCCAGACGCTGTAATTTCTGATTCGAATATTTGGGCAGGTGGTTGGGCCGACGGCCGTGCAAAAGCCTATGGCATTACTGTTGAAGAATTACCAGCATATTATGCCAAGCGTACATTGCTCAACGAAATTATATTACCAGTTGATATTGCCAATGCTTGTTTTGCCTTTGTCGGCGGACTTTTAAGTAAAACAACAGGCAACGCCCTCAATGTTGATGGTGGTGTAGCTATGGGTTTTTATAGATAAAATAATTAAGCCGAGTTGATTCTAAATCGCTCGGCTTTTTTAGTTTTTCAATTAAATTATAAATTTTATAATCTTAAGTGTAAACAATTACTTTCCGTATTTTTGATTGTATTCCAATCGGTTTTATTTAATCTTTTAAGGCATTCGATGAGACAAATTTATAATACCTCCAAAGCCTATTTTTGAAGAGTATGAAGGAAAGCATAACCTACAATTACTACAAGATTAATTTCGAAAGCTTACCTATCAAGCTAAGTAAAAATAGGATTCAGCTGCTAATACTTTCGTCATTTATACTCAATATTAAGTTCGATATTTTCCTACAATACTCATCATTTTCGGTTTTATTGAAAGTTTTTTAGTAAATTCTTCTATTAGACTGTTCAAGTAAATCCTTTATAATTTGCCTTGTTTTATTATAAAAAAATAATTTTGATTATCCGCCACAATTTCACAAACTTTCCACTTTAGTACCTTCGAAACTTATTAAATCTTCAAATCGCCCATGAATGCCTTCTTTTCTCGTCTAAAAGCCAATAGCTTTGTGCGTGTTGTTTCCCTACATTTAGTGGTGCGCTTTCACTGGTATATACAGAAGAAGATAATTTTTTGAAAGTTCGCCTACAATTTTTAACTCGAAACGGTGAGCCAATAGGAGGGATTCTTAAACAAAATCAGCTTGTAGATGTAAAAGTAAGTATAAGCAGTACACTCGGTACACCCATTGAAAACGTTGTTGTGACTGATATGCTACCAGCAGCATTTGAGATTGAAAATCTACGTTTGAACGAAAATCGAACTATGACTTGGAAAAAAAATGCATCAACACCGCAACATTTCGATATTCGTGATGATGGAATCAACTTCTACATCACAGCCGACGCCACTGATTAAACTTTCTATTATTTGGTAAGAGTTGTATCTCGAGGTAAATTTATTCTTGGACCAGTTTCAGCTGACGCCATGTATAACGGTGATTACCGAAGCTATAGCGGTGGTGGAAATGTGGTAGTGGAGTAAATAAAAAGTCCTCAAAAATTTAAACTTTTGAGGACTTTTTGTAAATATTTGTATTATTTCCTTGCTCTAAACTCAATTCTCGTAGAGCCGTGGCATGGACGAGAGTTTGGCAACATACCAGGCTGTGCTTGAAGATGAGCCGGAAATGAAGTGATTTTGCCAGTAAAGGTTGTCGCTGTTGTTGAAATCGTTTCTACATTTTCGTTATACCATGATAAACCTTGTCCCGAGAGTAGAGTCCCATTCCATGAGGCAGTAAAAGTCTCACCTACACCATAATACTCTTTATTTAAAATTATATCTCGATTATTTTCGGGGCAGTCAATTGGAGCGTTATCGTGCTCGCACGTACTGGTATAACCTTGATATTCAAAATCTTCATAACCTTCTTTAAAAACTTTCACTACAAAATACGCATTGCCATTATTTGGTAGGTTATTTTTGGTTATAAGGGTATTACCATTAAAACTAAATTCAATTTTTGGATCAAGGTTTTGAACCGAAATCTTGTATTGACCTAAATCAGTATTTGGCGTAAAAGGCATGAATTTAAATTTCATACCACCCTCACGGCACTCATTATTTACCTTAATTTGGATTGGGTTGGCATTAATTTCTCCAGAGGAACTACAGCCCGCTAAATTAATATCAATAATTGTTCCAAATTCGCTATTAAAACCATTGATTAAATCAACATTTTTGGTCGCTCCGTAGTGGATTGATGAATTTTTAGTTACTCTATCTGACGCAGTAATACTTTGGGATGCCAGTACATCTGAATTAACTGCTACCAAATCAATTGAGGTTATAAGATCAGCAAGGCATGTAAAATTTATTTTCGTAAACCAAATGTCTCTGTTGTTCTGAGAACTAAAATGGTTTCCCACCACATCTCCATCCGTTGATTGAGTTGTACCGATACCGATAAAAGCTCCCCCGCCGGTTTCAACGATTCCATTTCCTTCATCATCTGATGAGCCACCGAGTGTTTTTGACCAAATAAAATCAAAATTATTGCTCACTTTCATGAACAGCACATCGTATTTTCCATTATTATTTGAAGGGATTCGATTGCGGTCACGAATATCCCCATTATTTGACCTTGTAGAACCTGCAATCGCAAAATTGCCATCACGAGTCGCTATTAATTCATTGATAATATCATGACCCGCTCCCCCAAACATTTTTTTGTTTTGTATATCTCCATTTGAATTGAGTTTCATCAACCAAATATTTTCTTCAAAATTATTGGGAAAAATATCTGACGAGACAAATTGGAAATCATAATCCGAAGAGTTAGAGGTCAGGCCAATAATAATATCTCCGTTAGGTTGTGCCAATACTTTACGAGCTTCATCTCTTTGATTTCCGCCAAAGGTCTTTTTCCAAACAACATTCATAGACCCATCAATTTTTATAGCTACAATATCTTTACCACCTTTATTTGGACCAAAATCATTATCATTTGATGTGGAGGAACCAACAATAATAAAGCCACTGTCTGAGGTCTTTTTCATATCAAAACCCGCTTCGTCACCACTCCCGCCAATACATTTTTTTGAGAGTAAAGTCCCGTTTTGGTCTAATTTAGCAAGCCATAGATCTTGATTAAACCCAGATGTATTTTTTTCAGAATTGGCTATGTCACCATTGGAAGAACCCGTATAGGAGAGTAACATCATATTGCCATCATTGGTGGGTAAAATTTTTATCGGAATATCTTCACCATCACCACCGAAGGTCTTGAACCAAATCATATTACCATCTTCATTAAGTTTAGCTACCAAAATATCAACGTTTCCTTTGTTTTGTATTGGAGAAATCTTGAGCGAATTGGAATTATTGAATCTGAGATTTGAATAGTTATTAATTCGGGCTACCAAAATGTAGCTCCTATCAGGATTTTGAATTACATCTTGAGCCTTAAAACCAGTCCAGGCATTATCACCAGATACAGTTGTTTCCCAAATAATGTCACCCAAGTAGCCCATTTTTGAAACCCATACAGCCTCAAGACCGCTTAAGCTTTTTTTTCCTATAGCAATATAATTTCCATCTTGGGTAGGAATTATTTTTGTGCCTTCATCTCCATAGTAATCGTTCCAACCATAGCATTTCTGCCATTCAAGGTTAGTCGGGAAACCTTGTCCAACTACTTGCAGACTACAAATCGACAGAAAGATAGATAATATAAACTTGGGGCTGACTTTTTTCCTAAACATATTAAATCAAATAATTTTATGATTGAAAATAACAAGCATTTATAAATAGCGAATTGTCTACATGAAATAAAATAACAAAATCAGTGCCAAAAGTAGAACTTACCGATTCTTGATTGATGAATCGATCGAAAAGTGCCGTTTGATTGAAAAATAATAAAGAGCTTAAAATTGTGCAAACAATTTTAAGCTCTTTATTATATAAACTATATATATGACGCCTAAAGATGAGGCTAAAAGTAATTATTGAGAGATAAGCTCTTTTATATCTCTTATGATTTTGTCAGCTAGATTCGAAGCAGTTGTTTCTAATTCTGATTCAGCATAAATTCTGATGATAGGTTCAGTATTTGATTTACGCAAATGAACCCATTCTTTTTCAAAGTTAATCTTTACACCGTCTTCTGTATTGATTGGATAGCGTTCGTATTTCGCTTTTATTTCTTCCAAGATGCTGTCAACATCTAAATCTGTTGTAAGTTCGACTTTCTTTTTTGAAATATAATAGTTTGGGTAGGTGTTTCGCAATAATCCAATAGGTTTATTAACTTTAGCCAAATGGCTCAAAAAGAGAGCAATACCTACCAATGCATCACGACCGTAATGAAACTCAGGATATATAATGCCTCCGTTGCCTTCACCACCAATGATTGCACCAACCTCTTTCATTTTGGTCACAACGTTTACTTCGCCAACTGCGGCTGAATGATAAGTTCCGCCTGCTTTTATGGTTACATCTTTCAATGCTAAGGTCGAAGAAAGGTTTGAAACAGTTATCAAACCTTCTTTATTTGGAGCATTTTGCAAAATATAGTCTGCAACAGCCACGAGCGTATATTCTTCGCCAAACGGTTCTCCATCTTCGTTGATAAATGCTAATCTATCTACATCAGGGTCAACAACAATTCCTAAATCATAGCTTCCTTTGCGAAGTTCACTCGAAATTTCTCTTAAATTTTCTGGCAATGGCTCAGGATTATGAGCAAAAATACCCGTTGGTTCACAATTTATCTTCTTGATTTCGCTTACACCCAAAGCTTCCAATAACATCGGCACAGCTATACCGCCTGAAGAGTTTATGGCATCAACACAAATCTTGAAATTCGCTTTTGCAATGGCATCTTTATCAACCAATGGTAAATCTAAAATCATTTCTATGTGTTTTTGTAAATAAGAATCGTTGATTTCAACTTTCCCTAAACTTTTCACATCAGCATATTCTGCACTTTCGTTATTGGCGATCACCAATAATGCTTCTCCATCTGCTCCCGAAATAAACTCACCTTTTTCGTTGAGTAATTTGAGGGCATTCCATTGAATTGGATTATGACTAGCGGTAAGAATGATTCCACCTAAGGCATTTTCAAGAGGAACCGCAATTTCTACAGTAGGAGTAGTAGATAGGCCTAAATCAATTACATGAAATCCCATTCCTACGAGTGTGGCAGATACCAAATCGGAAACCATTTTGCCTGATAAACGGGCGTCTCTTCCAATTACAACACGAAGTGGTTTTTCTGAATTTTTATTTTTAAGCCATGAACCGTAAGCAGCAGTAAATTTGACAACATCCAAAGGGGTTAAGGAATCGCCACTTTTTCCGCCAATAGTTCCTCGAATGCCCGAAATTGATTTTATAAGAGTCAATATAAATAAAGGTTTTAGTTAAATTTTAAGCTCGCAAAGATACGAAAAACATATTAATGTTTGAAATTAATTTGTAGTAAGTAGTGAGATAGATATAATTGACAATTGTAAAAGTGTTTAAGTAATTGATTAAGTAAATTACCCAAGAGTGGATTTTCAATTAATGACTATACACTCATTACTGATATGCAAGAGCCAATATAAAGAATTTGAGACGGTTCGATACAACGATAAAAGTTTGATTATCAAACATTTAATTTTTGTCTAAGTACTTAGTTTTAATGCCAAATTGAATGTTGTAATAATATAATTTAAATGTTATTATCCGAAAATTGTAGATGAATGTTTATTTTATATATTAATTTTACGTTTTAGCGAATACAGATAAAATTAAAGAATTATGGGCTTATTTAAGGGCTATTTTCAAATCATTGTGGTATTGGTAACAATAATATTAACCATTTTTTTGTGGGAAAAATTTAAAAACTTTAGCCCATTTGCTATCAAAGATATTCAGACATCCCATAATTTGGTATTGAAAGAAATGACTGTGCTAGGCAAACTCGAATTATCAAATTTTTCTTTCAGAGATGTAGTGGAACAAGAATTAGTACGAGATTATCTGCCGAACCCAAAGGCAATTTTGATCGTACAAGGCGAGGCTATTGGCTGTTTAGATTTAACTAAAATAAAACCTGATGATATTGCTACTAAAGATGATACATTGATTGTGCATCTACCTGATCCTGAGCTTTGTAGCTACCGAATCGATCATAGTAAATCGAGGATTTATGATACAGAATATGCTTTTATGAACGAGCAAGCGTTGATAAATGAAGCATACACAAGTGCTGAAGCAAAAATTGAGCAATCGGCACTTGATATGGGGATTCTGGAACAAACCAAGAAAAATGCCGAGTTGGTATTGAAGCCTTTACTCGAAAGTATATCAGGTAAAAAGGTAGTACTTCTGTTTGAAATGAAAGCCACTTTAGAACGGATCAAGTAATGGTTCCTGGTGAACTGGTTATTGGTAAACTGATAGTTTTCTTTCCAAGTAATCAATTCGCCAATAATAAATTCTCTTTTAACAATTAACTAATTTGCCAGTAACTAAATCTAAATTTTCTCTCCAAAAGCCAAGTCTCCTGCATCGCCTAGACCTGGAACAATATATGATTTTGAGTTCATTTCATCATCAATATCACCCACCCAAAGGTGGCATTGCGGTAAGTGTGTCTGTATGAATCTCACTCCATATTGACTAGCAATGGCCGAAACAATATGAGTTTTAGCTGGAACTCCATATCTTAGCATTGCATGATAGGCTTTTTCAATAGATTTGCCGGTAGCCAACATTGGGTCGCTAATAATTATCACTTTACCGTTAATGTCTGGACTCGTAATATAGTCCATTTCTATTTCAAACGCTTCTTTTTCATCATGTTTACCTCTGTAAGCCCCAATAAAAGCATTTTCTGCCTTATCGAAGTAATTCAGTAGCCCTTGATGCAATGGTAAACCCGCCCGTAGAATCGTTAGCAAAACTACATCTTGAGAAAGATGATATGTTTTCTTGATACCGAGTTGAGTAGAAACTTCTTGCTTCTGAAAATTTAATGTCTTTGAGATTTCGTAAGCAAAAACTTCACCCAGACGCTCTAAGTTTCGACGGAATCGCATCGAATCTTTTTGTATTTGTTCGTCTCTCAACTCTGAAAGAAAGTGATTGGCTAAGGAGTTATTTTCGGTTAAAGTCAACATGATAAATGGAGAATTTATAATTGAAAATGACGAAATGAAATTTCATAAATATTAAGATATAGTCTAAATTGTAGAAAATCAAAACAAATACTGTCTTTGACTTGTGTTCCAGCGAAGACCAAACGAAAAGATTGTATTTTTCTTTTCATCTACATTTCCAAAAAGATTAGTATTTCTGTTTTCTACTTTCAAATCAGCAAATAGATTGTGAACCAGCATATACGACACGCCCATTTGATAATTTTTAGTAAAAACCTTTTGTCCTTGTCCTATTTCGTTGCCATAATTAGCTGGGCGTGCAAAGTTATAATTTCGCAAAATATCACCGCCCCAATTGACAATATTTGAGTCTTTGCCTTGTTGGGCAATCATTGCTGTAAAGTTCAGAAATAAACGACCCGTTGGCTGGTAACGCCCTATCAACAAAAGTTCTTTGAAGTTTGCTCCAAGCGGATGAGCTAATGGCAAATTATAGTTTACATAATTACTATAGGTAGAATTATGGCTATACATATACGGTCGAACAATGTTATATTCTGCCTGAAAATCTAGGTTTTTTATATTAAAAAAGTCAATATATCGTGTGCCGATTTGTGCGGCGTATTTTTTTGCCCACCAGCCATCTTTGTTAAAATACTTGAGATTAAATTCATCAAGCACAAATTGCCCATATATCGAGAGATGGCGTTTGAAATTATATTTAAAATTCACCCCAGCAATTGAATTATCGACACTACCTAGATGCCCTTCTACAAATCGAAGAAGAATAACAGGATTGAGGTAATTGATATCAAAACCTACTTGACGTTTTCCAAAAACAATACTTTCAAAGAGACCAATATTTAGATTTCGACTAAGATTAATGCTTAAATGATGCAATGAAAAGTATTTTGGGGGAAGTTGCTCGGTACCATCAACCGCCACCTGAATTTGTTTGTTTATCAGCTGGGCAAATAAGTTCATGTATTGAAAACGCCCGATATTTGTTAGCACTTTTAGATGCAAATTTGGAGCAGAAAAATCAGACAAAATCATTGAACGAATACCCGAACCAATGAAATTTTTGTCATGTCCAAACTGTATTTGTACACTTTTCAGGGCTTGAAATGTAATGTAACCTCTTGCCGAAAAGAAATCAGCTAAATACCTGCTCGAATCAGCATCTGGGATTTTTGTAAAACCCTCATAGGGATTGGCTTTATACTGACGCCCATACTCTCTTACGTATTCAGGATAAAGCACCTGATTTTCAGTAAACATCGAGTAGAAACCCAGTTTTTTATTTAGTGTGCCACGTATTTCAATTCCACGCGTATTAATATAAGGCGTTTCTTTCGTTTGATTATCGTTGGCAAATGAAAACTGGAATATCGGACTTACATGAATATCTAAGTCTTTGTTTTGAATACTATAAAAATCAGGTTTTTTTATGAAAAGGTGCTTCCATATTGCTTTTTTAGAATCACTTTGAGGAAGTTTGGCATCATCGAGCCACTCCCAGCTGTCGTTTTGTAGATATGCTAAATTGAAACGGTCGGTTTTTGTAAGTTTGACTTTTTCTTCGGTTTCTAAATCGATAGATAGTTTTACCAAATCTTTTCTTCTTACTGGTTTTATGTTGGAATGAAGATTTAATAAACTGCCACTTTTTATTTCGTATCTTTCGATTAAGTTTGAATAATCTTCGTTGAGTGGTGCAAAATTACTTTGAGCAAAACCGCTCAGTTGCCCTAAAAATAGAAGCAAAACCAATAGACTGAATTCACAGAATCGGAGTGGGATATTTAGATAGCCAGCCGAAATATTAATGTATTTTATCAAACACAATCTCATTAAAATATGTTTTTTTTAATAGAAGCAGACTTTTTCTGTTTCTTCAAAGTCTAAAGTTATGCTAAAGTACAGATAATTTCGCATTATATGTAAATCATCAGTTAGATTTGTACATTAATTAGCGATTGGCTTTGACCAATGGCTTCAAGCTTCAATATATATGAAATCATTTACCATTCCAGAAATTTACAAAAGTAATATCATCGGTAAAATCAAAGAGGCTCGCCGAACAAAAGATAAACTAAAGAAAGATTTTACACCAACTGTGCTTGATTTTGGTTCGGTTAAAATTCTAATTGCTCGACATTTTGGCTTTTGTTATGGCGTAGAAAATGCCGTCGAGATTGCCTATAAAACTATTGCGGAAAACCAGGATAAACGAATCTTTTTCTTAAGCGAAATGATTCACAATCCTGATGTAAATGCCGATTTGCTCTCGCAAGGAGTGAAGTTTTTGATGGATACAAAGGGTAATCAGCTTATTGATTGGAAAGAACTAAAACCCGATGATGCAGTGGTTGTACCAGCATTTGGAACGACCATTGAAATTCAGCAGCAACTGGCCTCACTTGGCATCGACCCTTATAAATATGATACAACTTGCCCATTTGTTGAGAAAGTTTGGAATCGTGCGGGGCAAATCGGTGAGCGTGGATATAGTGTTGTATTACACGGTAAGCCCTCTCATGAAGAGACCCGTGCCACGTTTTCTCACAGTAAACAAAATGCCCCAACCATAGTCGTAAATGATATAAAAGAAGCCGTGCTTTTGGCAAAATACATTACTCGTGAGCTATCGAAAGAACAATTTTATATAGATTTTGCTGGACAGTATTCGGAAGGGTTTGACCCTGAACAAGATTTAGAGCGAATCGGAGTGGTGAACCAAACCACAATGTTGGCTTCTGATACACAAGGCATTGCCGATTATCTGAAAAAGATAATAGTGGAGCATCATAAGGCTCAACCTGCTGAAGTTGAGCGTTATTTTGCCAACAATCGTGATACACTTTGCTATGCAACAAACGATAACCAAGAAGCAACTTACGCTTTGCTACAAAATGAGGCCGATTTGGCAGTAGTTGTAGGAGGGTACAACAGCTCAAATACCTCGCATTTGGTTGAGCTCTGCGAGGAAAAGCTAACAACGTTTTTTATCCAATCGCATGAGAGTATTTTAGATAAAAATCTGATAAAAAGTTATGATTTGCATAAAAAACAAGAAATAATTAACTATTTCTTGGCAGAAAAAGAAAAAACTAATATAATGCTCACTTGTGGAGCATCTTGTCCTGATGCAGTTATGGAAGCAGTTTTGTTGAAAATTTTATCATTTTTTAACACAACAAAAGAAATAGATGAACTCATTTTGGCGTTGTAAAAATATAGCCAATAAAGATTATACGTAAGAAAATGATATATTAATAAATATCTTAAATAATCTTAGGATTATAAAAAAATTTATTTGTATAATTACAAAAGATTTTTCACATAAGCCATCAGTTCATTATAAAAAATAGATGTTCTATGAAGATGATTGAATATGTAAAACTGATTTTAGTAAAAGTCAGTTTTGAGAAAGAATTGTTTGAAAAAGAATTAAAAAAAGGCCTTAAACTATTATCATTCAAGGAAATTCGAGAACTAAGGAAATGGTGCTACGAGCGTTTCGGAAGTATTTACCGAGGAATTCTTAATCGAACATTTCGTAAAACTCAAGTTACAGTTAGTACTTAAATAATGAAGCCCTTCGACCTAAATCGAAGGGAATTTGTTTATTTAGAGATTGCCTAAAAAAAATAAAGCAGAGTGAAAATCTCCCTGCTAATTCTTTAAATTACTAACCTAAACAAAACTATATGAAATTTTCAAAAATAATATACTAATACTGGAACAAGAAACATTAGATTCGTTATTTAAGACGGTTTGAAGCCGATATAAAATACTAATTATCAAACGTTTATATCATTTCAATTTGTCTATTAATTACGCCTAAACTTAATAGTTTTTAAAAACTATTAAAATCAATCATTTTTACCTTTATATCTTATAAATCGTACTAGAAATTAAGCTGCAATTAAGAAATTCTCCTTGGATATATTATCCGAAATTTTATCAAAATCATCACTTTCAAAGGCATCATCGTAAGAATCTTCCTCGGTGTCTTCATATAATCTTTCCTCGTTGAGTCCGTTTGTGGTTCTAATGGTGTATTTCCAATTAGTTTGGTTTAATATGAATTTACTCTTAAACATTAATTTTTATTTATTTTGTTTTTTTTAACTATACAAATGTCGTATTATATTATGAACTAAAAATTGTGTCATTGTTAATAAATCGTAAATAAAGGTTTGACTTTTGGGCTTAGTAAACTTTACCTTTTCTTAACATTCTGATAAAATTTTCCTAACATCTGCAACCTAAATTTGTTATTTAATAAATATTTAGATGCAATCATCTCTTCCATCTCATCAAAATCATTTTCAAAATTTGCTAGCTTTAGCAGTTTTTATGATGATTATCTGCTACTATGCCTTCAACGGTATTCCAAAAAGTGAGAATCTTTTGATACAAGATTTGCCTGAAGAAAACAAAACTGTAGTTTTGGAATCCAAAATTAGTAGGCTGCGTGCTGCCGTACTAATGGATGCTGATGTTGTTGAAATAAACGGAAGTTTATACGCTACGGAAAATGCTTTGGAAGATATGATTGGTGCAAAAAAAACTAAAGTAGCTATTTTGAAGATTCACGAAAAACTAATAGCGGGAGATAGAAAAACCGCATTAAAGTTGATTAATCAATTGCCAACTTTACTGTTTTTGAAGTAGAAAAATCTCCTCAATTTTGCCTCATAGTTTGTTCAATAGCATTGAAAATTAAATTATTTATAGACTAAAAGATTTTGGCTCTTCCAACAAATTCGACTTTAGAAAAAGCTGCTTTAAAAGTGTTATTTAGCCGTGAAATCGTCGATTATTTTTCATTCAAAAGTTTCAAATCTTTACAATATTTCATTTTACGGTGTAAGCTAGGAAAAATGTGTTAGTTTGTCAAGATTACGATTTTCTTTATGACATGATGTTTTAGGTAGCCCTTTTTATTCGCCTCTAACTATCCAACCATGCTTTAAAATCGTTTACACGCTCTCGACTTACTACGTTGTCATCGCCTTGTAATAACTTTGTCGTTGTCGAAAGTCTGCTGTTAAAATAGGTATTTACTTTTTCAATGGCTTTAATATGAAGAATTATTTTTCGGTTGATACGAAAAAAGTCATTGGGCGAAACTGCTTCTTCAAGTTGGTCGAGCGTATAATCAATTGCGTAGCGGCTACCTTTATTTGTTACCAAAAACGACAAACTTTCTTGGGTTTCGAAATGGTGAATTTCGTTGGTTTGAATAATGTTGATACTTTGGCCGAGTTTTACTAAAAACCGAGTTTTATATTGCTTATTAAGTTGTTTATATGCAGTTGTGATATTTTCGATTATTCGTTGATCGGTAAGTTGTTGTTGTTTTTTGAATTTTTCCAGTGCAAACTTTAAATCATTTTGTGAAATTGGTTTTAATAGGTAATCAATGCCATTTTGCTTAAAGGCTTGAATGGCGTAATTGTCATAAGCAGTAGTAAAAATAATAGGAATATCTATTTTGGTTTTAGGAAAAATATCGAAGCTGTTGCCATCTGCGAGGCGGATATCTAGAAAAAGTAAATCAGCTTGTAGTCCTTCATTGAATGCTTTAGAAGTTGCTTTTACCGAATCAAAGTAATTAATTACCTTAATGTCTTTGTCTATACGATGCAGTAACAAACTCAAGTGCTCGGCGGATAATTTTTCGTCTTCTACAATTACTGCGTTCATTTTTTTTTGATTAATGGCAAAATTACTGTAAATTTTTTTTCGGTATGGATTATTTCTATTTGATCATCAATAAAAAACTGATATCGAAGTTTCATGTTTTTTAAACCAGTCCGAGAACTTTCCGATTTGTCACTTCTTGGTTGTGTAGGATTGCTAACAATTAAACGATTATTTTCTGTGAAAATCGATACTTTCAAGGGATTGGCATTTGAGGTTTCGTTGTGCTGAATCGTATTTTCTGCCAACATTTGTAGGCACATGGGGGGCAAATAGCTATTTTCACTTTCATCAATTCGAATATCAAAGGTAATATTTTCTCCGAAACGTATTTTTAACAAATAAATATAATGGGCTAAAAAGTCCAATTCTTCTTGCAAGCCTACCAATTCAGCATTCTTGTTATCTAATACATAGCGATATACTTTTGATAATTCATTGATAAAATCGACAGCTTTGTCTTGATTTTGATAAACCAACGAGCTCAAAACACTTAGATTATTAAATAAAAAGTGCGGATTAAGTTGATTTTTGAGGTTTTGTAATTGAGCATTGGCACTTTCGGCTTTGTACTTTTCAACCTCTATTAAACTCTGTTTCCATGCTTTAATAAACTGATAGCCAATATCAATTGCTAAGACTGCAATGGTAACAAAAGTGGCAGGAATAAGCACTTGACGCATTTTTGGATTCATTAAATCATATTTTCCTGATTTCAAAAAATGAATGACAAACATCAAGAGATATAACAAAAATAGGCTGTAAATCAATAATGATAAAAACTGAGCAATGACTCGTTTTTTAGGCAAAGTTGCCCAAGAATATTTTTGACCTAACCAAGTATCAATCCTCAGATTTCCTTCTAAAATGATAACTGTGGCAATGATTATTGTTATAAAAACATCATCAAAAAAAGGCTCACTTTTAAAAAATAGAGGTTTAAATAGGCTTGAAATGACCAAGCCTATACCGAACATATACAAAAATCTATTCTTTCTATCCACCATTTTTGACATTTGGGTATTAAAATTATTCAATTTTCTTTCTCAATAAAACCAAATTGTCGAGTTTGAGATTTGACGACCAAATAAAATTAGCGTCTTTTGAGGTGTTATCAAAAACATCAGCAAAGTTGGTATAAGATGATTTGTTTTCGACTCCAACAGTGCTGTTTGAAAAAGTAGTTGCCGCAGGCCAGTTTGAATCGTCATAGGAGGTATTGAACCAATCGGTTGGTGCTGCCCAATGAATACCATAACTGTTAGAAGCTCCAACTGATGTGTTACAGCTCGAAGATAAACGATTATTTCCACTTTCAGAAAGGCAAGCTAAATCTGAAATAGGAGAAATATAATAAGTTTGAGCTTTCCAAGTGTTATCGGTGATTCCAACGATACTTCCTGAAGCATTTTTGATGAGCATTACAAAACCACCATCGCCAATATAGTTGGTCGAACTACCTTGTTTTTCTGTTCCCAGTCCAAGGTTTTCTTCCCAATCCAAGCATTTAACAGCTACCGTAAAAGGTTTTTTGGCTTTAAAACGGACAATACAAGAGTTAAAATCTGTGTATGGAACAGGGTCTTTGCCAACGGGAATGCCATTGATGTACATTTCAAAATAATTATCTCCGAAAATATAGGCGGTAAAAACCTCTCCATCAGCATCCACAGTTACAATATTACTGCTCAAAAGTGCCGCCGTGGCAGCAGTACTATTGGCATAAGTATGCCCCGAAACGTAAGAATTGTATAAATCAGAAGCAAATGGAAAGGCTGTATTTGTAAAATTGACATCGGCTGGCAATGCCCACGTTTTGTTATCGGTTGAAGTAATTGTTCCCATAGCCGCTACTCGAACCCCAGAAGGAAATAAATTGGCAGTTGTTGTAGTTCCTGCCCCTTGGGTTACAGAACCAGTGCCTGTATATGGGCTATTCGTAATTGTTACGGTATCCGTACAAGCAATCAATGCCGTTACAAATGATAGCGTAATAAACTTTGATACTTGAGATTTGTGCATATTTTTTAATTTTTTCAAATGAAATTCTTAAAACTGTATTTTATATACCACATTCGGAAATAAACCAAGCTGATAACTCGTTTGAATTGATTTACTTCCACCATTATATGATTGAGAAAATATATTTTTATGATTCGTCACGTTTTGAATATCCAAAGAGACAGTTTGTGATAATTTTCGTTTAGCACTGTTTATTGTATAGCCAGCCTTCAAATCCATTCTGAAATAATTGTCATAAAAGGCAGAATAAGCATCGGTTGATAGCACTTCACGCCCTGTGGCATTCGAGGCTGTTAAATTGATGGGTGTATAAGCTCTTCCACCAGCATTGGTATATTTGAAATCAAGACTGAATTTGTTCCTATTGCCTATTGTCCACTCTTTTCCAGCCAAAAGATTTAAAACATATTTGCCATTGAATGCGGTATTATGTTCAACTCCGTCGCTACCTTTGTATTTTGAATCGTATAAAGAAGAGGTAAACAAGGTATAAAATCCTTTACTGAAAAACTTTTCGATGGTGAGTTCTACTCCATAATTACGTCCAGTGCCAGCATTGGATAAATTGTCTTCCAAATCTGTCCTGAAACTTGCTCCGGTATTCAGCATCGAATAGGTGCTTGAAAAAGTATTTACTGGCACATCATAAAGATACTGATAATACGCTTCTGCTTTCAAACGCCAATCTTTAAAAGGTTGTAAATCGTAGCCCAACACAAAATGATGGCTTTTGGTAAAATCTAAATTTTTGTTATTATAAGAATAAGTGGCATCGGTTTTTTGGTTTTGCAGAAAATAAACATTGATGGGCTGCATTTGGGCATGAAGTCCATAGCCAAAACTCAAAGTGCTGTTAGGTGTTAAGTCATATTTTAAGCCTAAACGAGGTTCGAGAGCAGTAGATTTATTCAAGAAAAAATGCTGAGAATGTAGCCCTGCATTCAAGGTCAATTTATCGCTGAAACTATATTTGGCGTGG
>Ga0247831_1004348_pt1 | contig 19067 bp, 14 predicted proteins | sample LaCruzMarch2015__9_FD_192406 | JGI IMG/M metagenome (GOLD analysis project Ga0247831, IMG submission 192406) | Freshwater microbial communities from meromictic Lake La Cruz, Castile-La Mancha, Spain - LaCruzMarch2015_1m | ecosystem: Environmental > Aquatic > Freshwater > Lake | place: Spain... | reverse complement strand
ATTATTGATCCAAGCCTCGCGTTTACAAACTGCAACGCAAGAAATGCCGGAATCGAGCCATCCAGTTCAAGCCCCTCTTTCGGGCGAAGTGTTTTTTCAATCAATGGCAATTCGAATTATTGAAGAAGAAAAACGAACAACCTCGAAATCCAAAAAGAAAAAACAACAAAATCGACTCGTAACACAAATTAATCAAAAAGAGATTTCCCCGACATTTCCAACTTTGGTTGAATTAGGTAATTTTTGGGTTTTTTCCACTTTTGTTCAAACAAAGTCTCGATTCTCCACTTCCTTTTTCCTTAAAGGGGATTTCCTTTCACCAGAAACACCAATTCAGCAATATAATCTACATCTACGAGAAAAAGGCCAATTAAAAAGGGTCGATTCTTCGCTGATTTTTGGGAATAATTCTCTTGAATTTGGATTCTCAAAAATTCAGTTTTCTGGGTTAGTTTATTTTTTATTTAACACGAGAGAAAAAAAGAAATATAACATTCTTAGCTATACCAACAACTCAAAAGACACCCTTTTAAATTGGTACCCATCTCTAAAAAGCTTCCCCACTCATTTGTCTGGATATTGTTCAATACTCGAATCAGATACTGATTTCTCCTCAAATAAGGCTTCAGATGTTCCCCCAAAATTTATTTTGGAAAAGGACTTAACAAAAAATGGATTTCTTCAAAAGCAGGATCAGGCGAAATTCAATAACTCCAATTTTGTTTGGTGCCCGGAGAAACTCTTTACTTTAAAAACAATCCCCCATAAAAATAAGTTTTTATTAGAAGATTCTCAAAAAAATAAATTATTTTCTTCCTCTTGTTTTGTTGTAAATCAAGGGCTTAAAACACTTTCAAAAAAAGGAATTTTTCAAATAGAATATCAGCCCGGGTTTGCCTGGTGCACTAAATTTCATTTTATGGCACCTTTTGTCAAAAATCTTTTTGGAAATCCTGCCCCAAAATTGGTTAATTTTGGGAAGACTTCCAAAACGGAATTTGCTGATAAATATGAAAGCCTATTCCAAAATACATTTTTGAAACCACAAGACTCAGTATTTGTTAACAAAGCTTTAACAGTTTCTCATACTACACTTTACCATCAACCTCAAATCAATCTGATTGAAAAAAAACAAGGCTGGTTTTATGTTTCAGAAAAACATGTGGGACAGCGCGTCGACTCACAGCTTCCAGGAATTGTTTTAGAACCAATTAAAAAAATCGAAGGTCTTTGTTTTGGGCATTCGTATATTTCTGCCAATTTAATTCATAGACAAAGTCTTGTCGTTTTAAAATCAAAAAACGAAAAAAATCCATCTGATTTCTTCTATTCACTTCAAGACCTCTTAAACCTAAAAAAAGAGTTTTCACTGAATTTTAGACAAAATCAAGGTCTTTTTAACAAAAAATTGGCAGAAGATGCTCAAAGAACAAATTTTCCCCGTAAATTTTCAACTAAGTTTTGTTTTTATAAAAAATTTGGAATCGGTGTTTCTTTACAAAATTGTTCAATTTTGGGACAAAATGCATTTAGTCGCGGAATTCAAAAAATGGATTTTTTGAATTCCGCGAAGGAAACAGAAAGTGTAAAATTTAATTTGAAAAGAAAACGACGTCTATCCCACATTTTGTTTCTTCAAAAAAATTACCACCAAATTCTACCGAATAAACAATTTTTAAAAAATAATTGGCTTTTACAAAAAAACCGGTCTTTGAATAATTCTCTTCAATCGCCACTCTTTACAAAACAATACCAGACTTCTTTTGAACAGCAAAAAAATATAACTCCATCTTTAAATGTAGTGACTCTGGTAAATTCGGGATGGGCTTCTCTACCAACGTTTTTGAAAATTGAATTTAAATTTAATTCACAAAAAACTTTTTCAAGATTAGAACAAGTCAAACAGAAGCTAATTTTCCCAAAAAGTCAAATCTGGTCTTCCCAAAATTTATGGCCCTCAAATGCAGTTGAAGGAAGAAAAGTATCGACTTCAACCGATTATAAAGAAGTGGATGTTATAGGGTTCAGTTTGATGTTTTATCAAGCTGTAAAATTACAAAATTCAAATCAATTTTGTTTTCAAACCTTTAAGAATGGTTGGATTCTACCTGAATTTAGTATGACTGAAGCTTTCCTAAAATCAACAAAATTAGGGGAATTTGGACGGGTTCAAAAAAAAGAAAATGAAAATTCTTTTAATCTTTTAAGAAATCAGGATCTTATTACTTTGAAACTCCCAGCTGGAAAAGACCCGATCTATTTAACCATGGGGACAAAGGTACGTTGGGGTCAGGAACTGATTCCTGGCTTTGCTAGTCCAGTTAGTGGACAAGTAATAAAAAAGACTTCCACTACAGTAACTTTACAAAAAGGAGTCCCGCTCTTAGCTTCAATTCGAGGTTTGGTCCATGTTTCGCATAACGACCTTATTCAAAAAAACGATCTCCTTATCACACTAAGATCAAGACGACTTCAAACAGAAGATATTGTTCAAGGTATTCCGAAAATTGAACAGCTCTTTGAAGCACGTGAAACTCAAGGTGGAGAAATTATTCAAAATAATATGCACACGTTACTTAAAACTTTCTTTAACCGAGCTCTACTTGTAAAACCAGTGCAAGAAGCAGTTCAAGTCAGTTTGACATACATTCAAAAATTTTTGGTTGAAAACATTTTAGAAGCATATTCAAATCAAGGTGTTCACATAGCAGAAAAACATGTCGAAGTTGTTGTTCGACAAATGACGGCTCGTGTCCGTATAACGCATGGTGGCGATACTGGATTTCTCCCGGGTGAGTTTGTTCAACTTCGGTGGATTGAAAAAGTCAATTTACGTTTCGCTCAGGTAAATCGACGTCAAGCACAATACGAACCTATAATTTTAGGAATCACCAAAAGTGTTTTACAGTCGGAAAGTTTTCTTCTAGCAGCAAGTTTTCAACAAGTTAGCAAAGTCCTTGTACGAAGTGCCCTTGCCAAAAAGACTGATTTTTTAAGAGGATTGCATGAAAATATTCTTGTTGGTCAACCTATTCCTGCTGGAACTGGGATTGTTGGTTTCCTCGATTCGACAGAAACTTCAGTAGAATCAATTGGCTATCCAGATATTTCAGCCTCCTCACAATTTGAATCAGGGTCTTTTGGCCTAAATTCTTCTCAAATTAAGTCTTCTTAAAACAATTTGGATAACCAAGATTCCATTTTTGCCATACATTTTTTATTTAAAAAGTTATTTAGTCTTTCCCTTCTTTCTTCAAAAACATTTGATTCTCAAATGTTGTCCTTGAATTGAAAATTCAAGGAAGAAGATCAAATGCATCGCATTTTTGGACGAATTGGAAATTCAAGAGAAACCCTTCCCTTCCGCTCATGATTTCATGAGCGGACGAGCGGAAGGGATGAAATGCATTTTGGAAAGTGGACTAAATGGACACATTTTTGGAAATGTTGTTCCAAAAGACATTTTGGAATGCATAGTGCTAAATTCTTTTTCTCAAAAGCCCTTGTTTTAACTTGAAGAATATGCTAGACTAAAATTTAAAAGAAAACTTGAAACAGTAAGACTTTTTTCGGGCAGAGTGCAAGATCGTAAACCATAAAATTTTTTTTAGAATGGCTCCACAAACTGAAACTAGAGCAGGTGCTGGGTTTAAAGCAGGTGTTAAAGACTACCGTTTAACTTACTATACTCCTGACTACCAACCAAAAGATACAGATATTCTTGCAGCATTCCGTATGACTCCTCAACCAGGCGTTCCACCAGAAGAAGCTGGTGCAGCGGTAGCAGCAGAATCATCAACTGGTACTTGGACGACTGTATGGACAGATGGTTTAACTAGCTTAGATCGTTACAAAGGTCGTTGTTATGATATCGAGCCGGTTCCAGGTGAAGAAAACCAATACATCGCGTACATTGCGTACCCTTTAGATCTTTTTGAAGAAGGTTCTGTAACGAACTTATTTACTTCAATCGTAGGTAACGTATTTGGTTTCAAAGCTCTTCGTGCTTTACGTTTAGAAGATCTTCGTATTCCACCAGCATATGTTAAAACGTTCCAAGGTCCTCCACACGGGATTCAAGTTGAACGTGACAAACTTAACAAATATGGTCGTGGTTTATTAGGTTGTACAATCAAACCTAAATTAGGTCTTTCAGCTAAAAACTACGGTCGTGCTGTATACGAATGTTTACGTGGTGGTTTAGATTTCACTAAAGATGATGAAAACGTAAACTCTCAACCATTTATGCGTTGGAGAGATCGTTTCTTATTCGTAGCTGAAGCTATTTATAAAGCTCAAGCTGAAACAGGCGAAATTAAAGGTCACTATTTAAACGCTACTGCAGCAACTGCTGAAGAAATGCTTAAACGTGCTGAGTGTGCAAAAGACTTAGGTATGCCTATTATTATGCACGATTACTTAACTGGTGGTTTCACAGCAAACACTAGTTTAGCTCATTACTGTCGTGATAATGGTCTTCTTTTACACATTCACCGTGCAATGCACGCTGTAATTGACCGTCAAAGAAATCATGGTATTCACTTCCGTGTTTTAGCTAAAGCTCTTCGTTTATCTGGTGGTGATCACTTACATTCTGGTACTGTTGTAGGTAAACTAGAAGGTGAACGTGAAGTAACATTAGGTTTCGTTGACTTAATGCGTGACGATTACGTAGAAAAAGATCGTAGCCGTGGAATTTACTTCACTCAAGACTGGGTTTCTTTACCGGGTACTATGCCAGTAGCTTCTGGTGGTATTCACGTATGGCACATGCCGGCTCTTGTTGAAATTTTCGGTGATGATGCTTGTTTACAATTCGGTGGTGGTACACTAGGTCACCCTTGGGGTAACGCACCAGGTGCTGCTGCAAACCGTGTTGCTTTAGAAGCATGTACACAAGCTCGTAACGAAGGTCGTGACCTTGCTCGTGAAGGCGGAGATGTAATCCGTGCAGCTTGCAAATGGAGTCCTGAGTTAGCTGCTGCTTGTGAAGTTTGGAAAGAAATTAAATTTGAATTCGAAACTATCGATACTCTTTAATTTTTACCTAGACGGTCCAAAAATGAATTTTTGGAAAGACTATCATGCCATTCTTTAGCATGTTAGTAAAACGTCATTCTCACTAAGTCACCCTTCCCAAAATAACTTTTGGGGCGAAATTCGTTTCGCACGAAACAAAATATCAAATTTTTGATATTTTGTTTCGTTAGGGAACTCTTTCATTTTAGTTAATAATATATTTCGTTTTGAAAACTAAGAAACCCTTAATTTTTCATTTTCTACCAAAATGTTTATATTTTGGTTCAGATTACCGTTTTTTTGAAACAGTTGACTGTTTTCAAAAAAATTAAGAAAAAAGTTAATCCAAAAAACATATGGCAAAAAAAAGCATGATTGAGCGTGATAGAAAACGCTCTCGTTTAATTACAAAATATGCCGCAAAACGAGAACAGTTTCTCGTAGAAATTCAACAGGCATCTTCTATGGAAGATAAGTTATCTTTACATAGAAAATTACAGCAACTCCCACGTAATAGTGCAGCTGTTCGTTCGCATAATCGATGTACAATTACTGGTCGCCCTCGAGGTTATTTTCGAGATTTTGGTCTCTCTCGACATGTTTTACGAGAGTACGCGTTACAAGGTCTTTTGCCAGGTGTTGTAAAATCTAGTTGGTAATTCATTGTTTTTCGCAAAAACAATTTTCTGCATTTTGGATTTCAAAATTCTACCCAAAATGCATAATTTAAAATAACTAAAAAACTATATGATCTTTTTAGAATAGCCGTTAGTAATCTCGATTTTTTTTCAAATAAGATTACGTAAATTTGAAAAAAGAAAAAAATAAAGGCTAAATTAGCAATTTAGCATAAAATAGCCTGAGCATCTTTCTTTTTTAGTCGTAGGTTAGAAAAGCTAAAAACAAAATGTTACTCTTTCTCAAAATGCATGGACCAAAAATGTTTAGGCATTTGTTCTTCAAAAACATCTGAGGATCAAATGTTTTTGAAAAAAGAAAGGGATCAAATAACCAATTTTTTAAATGGTCTTTGCATTTCAAAAACCGCATTTTTTTCACAATATATTTTCGGGGCGTTAATAAATAATCCTTCTAGCGCAGAAAAAAATACAGACTAAAACAGGAATTCGTCATTAATAAAAAAAATGAAAACCGTTTTTTCACCAAAATTTTAATTAACACTGAACGGGATTAACCCCGTTCAATGTTTTAACTAACTGTCAAAAGACATAATTAGCCGTTGATAGCTGGAGCTTCAACAACTGCTAAGTCTAATGGGAAGTTGTGAGCGTTACGCTCATGCATTACTTCCATACCAAGGTTAGCACGGTTGATGATGTCAGCCCAAGTGTTGATTACACGACCTTGTGAATCTACAACAGATTGGTTGAAGTTGAAACCATTTAAGTTGAAAGCCATAGTTGAAATACCTAAAGCAGTGAACCAAATACCTACAACTGGCCAAGCAGCTAAGAAGAAGTGTAATGAACGAGAGTTGTTAAAAGAAGCGTATTGGAAGATTAAACGACCGAAGTAGCCATGAGCTGCAACGATGTTGTAAGTTTCTTCTTCTTGACCAAATTTGTAACCTTCGTTAGCAGATTCGTTCTCAGTAGTTTCACGGATTAATGAAGAAGTTACAAGAGAACCGTGCATAGCAGAGAATAATGAACCACCAAATACACCAGCAACACCAAGCATATGGAATGGGTGCATAAGGATGTTGTGCTCAGCTTGGAAAACGATCATGAAGTTGAACGTACCAGAAATACCTAAAGGCATACCATCAGAGAAAGAACCTTGACCGATAGGGTAGATGATGAATACAGCTGTAGCTGCAGCAACTGGTGCTGAGTAAGCAACTGCGATCCAAGGACGCATACCTAAACGGAAAGATAATTCCCACTCACGACCCATGTAAGAACAAACGCCTAAGAAGAAGTGACAAACGATAAGTTGGTAAGGACCACCGTTGTATAACCACTCATCAAGAGAAGCTGCTTCCCAAATTGGGTAGAAGTGTAAACCGATAGCGTTAGATGTAGGAATAATAGCACCTGTGATGATGTTGTTTCCGTATAGTAATGAACCAGAAACAGGCTCACGGATACCATCGATATCAACAGGAGGAGCTGCGATAAAAGCGATAATGAATACAGAAGCTGCTGTTAATAAAGTAGGAATCATTAACACACCAAACCAACCGATGTATAAACGGTTTTCAGTGCTAGTTACCCACTCACAAAAACGAGCCCATAGGCTAGTGCTTTCGCGTCTTTCTAAAATTGCTGTCATAAAATTAAATTAAAATGTTTTTTCTTTTTTTTTCCTAAAAGGAACTTTTCCCAAAATTAATTGACTTAATTTGTTACTCTTAGTATAAGGTATTGTCTGGACAATAATCAAGTAATAAAAAATTTAAAAATTAAATATTAATTTTTTATATTAAAATTGAAGCCTGGTTTTTTATTTTATCTATTTGTTCAAAAATGAATTTGGTCTTTCTGTTCCTTTCCGGTCATTTTCAAAATGTATTTTGAAAATGACCGGACGAAATTGGTCCGCTAATGGAAACATTAGCGGGAAGGATTCGCGGACCAATGGAACCATTAGCGGAAGGGGTGAATTTGAACAATTAGTCCGCTAATAGAACTATTAGCGGAAAGGAACAAAATGGGCTCATTTGCGGAAAGGAGTCATAGTAGTTAAAAAATTTAGAACTTGGTTGTTTTTTTCCTGTAATTGAAACGCGCTTCCACAATTCAGCCTGGATAGAGAAGTACAGTCTTCCAAAGTAATTTGTTAGGGTATTGTGAATTCTCACAATAATAACTGTTATCAGGCAATATACATGGCGGGTGAGAATTGAAGCTCACCAGCCATTTGAGGGTCCATTAAATTTTAATTTGAACTTTTCGAGTTAGAAAAAAAGCTGAAAATCAATTTGAATTGATTAAAACAAAAATTATGTATTTAAAGAAAAAGGAAATTTAAATTTTGTATTTCCAGGCCAAACGAACCCACCACGTTTTGGTGCAAGTGATTCAAAAAGTTCGTGTGTGTCTTGAGTTTCTCCTTTTTCTTGGTAAAGACGTAAGAATCTTACAAGATTTGAAGGAAGGGTCGAAAAATCGCCCTCAATACCAATACCTAAGGACTCTTGAATTTTTGTATCCACAGGTTGGAATAATGTTACATATGGAATGTCCGATTCTCCTTTTTGAATTGAAACTTTTCCGCTTGAAAGAGGCCATGCAGTAAATTTTATTTTTTGAACCTGTTTTGTAGAATCTTGAGAAAATTTGCGTCGAGTTTCATTATCAATATTCACTTTGTAGCCAGCAAGAGTTCTTGGAAGAAATTTATTTGTAATAACAAATTTTCGTAATTGTTCATCCCAGCCAGCATAGAGAGGCTGATTTACGAAATCATTTTTGAATGGAAATTGGTTTTGTGGTTTTTTTGGTTGATTCATGAGTTCTTCATGATATGGGGAAAAGGCTCCTTTTTCTGAGAATTCATAGAGAGGTTGATCAAATTTCAATAAAGTCTGAGCAGGTTTAGAATCCTGGTCGAGTCTTAATGCGAATAGCCGACGTACTGAACATAAGGTTCCTTTAAATTGTTGATTGTAGACTTTATTAGAAAAACTTTTCGCACCATCGAAAAAGGAGTCAAAAAATTCATTATACGGGAGTTCGGAATAATTTCTTAACGAATCGTAGTAAGATTCTAAGATTCTTCGCTTTGTATATAAGTTTGCTTCTTGATCCGCGGTTACTCTGAAAGTTTGAGGTTGTCTTTTTAAAAAAAAATCAATATCTGCAGCTAAAAGAGCTTTATAAACCGGATTGGAATAATATTTATCTTTAATTTTTTGTTCAATCTCTTTCTCTGATACAGGGTCAGTTCGAAGATAATTTGGAGGAAAACTCGCAGTATAAATTTGCTGGTAAGGTTTCATGAATGTGCGTGACTCGTCATCGGCCAGAGAATCGCCATAAAATGTATTAAAACGCTTTACCATTTCAGAATTAGTTTCGATTTCACTAAGATCTAACTCTTCAGATTTGTCTGAAAGAAAACTATTTAGTTTACTAGTTTCGGTTAAAGGTGATTGATATGGAGAATCTGTTCCAGTCTTCTTTTGTTTTTTAAAGACTTTAGACAACGTAAAAAAGCCACTCCGTGAATCACTAATTCCTGAGACTTTGTCATTCCGTGTTGTCCAATCAAACTCACCTCTATAATTTAAATCTTCAAAACTTAAAGGTTGGCTCACATCGGGAGCCGTTAAATAATCGCCACGATCAAACGGTGCTACATCAAGATCCACATATTTATAAGTACTTTCCGGACTCGATAATAAACCAACCCCCCCGACATCTTTCAGACGCGTTTGATCAAATACTGTATTTTTAAACAGAATATCTTGTGAAAGAAAACCAAATGGTCCAGTCATTATATAATCAAAGCCGTAAAAGGGGATAGAACTTAAACTCAATCCTAAAGCCAGTACGAAACTGGTTTTATTAATTAATTGAATAAAGGAACTGAGAAACAAGGGAGTATATAAAATACACCAATTTTTGACTTGTAAAAATAAAACCCCCCAAAAACAGGTAAAAATAGCACATCCGCAGCAAATACCAATAATATAAAGGAAATGCGTAAAAAAACTTGAAATTGAACTATTACTTGAAAAACTTTCTAAGAGTGTAACATTTGAACTCAGTGTAATATTTCCAAGATATTGGAAGATCGAGCTTTGCTCACACCACGCTAACAAAAAGCTTGTTAAAAAATATCCGCGATACTGTGGTAAAAACCAACCTTTAGATTCTGTCAAATTTTCTTGGGTCATCGAATAAATCATTCGAAAGATTACAATTAAACCTAAAATATAATTTAGAGGTTCTAAAGTAAGCCAAGGAACAAGTATTTGACGGATACCAAACACAGTAAACGTTAAAAATAAGAATTGCCCGCCGATATAACCACCAATAGAGTAAACCCCAGAAGGAAGTCCTTGGATTAAAAGCCTACGAACAGACAAAATATGAACAATTGAGAAAGGTAAACTTAAAAAAAAGCTGTTAAAAAAACCTAAAAGAAATTTGTTTTGATGTAAATCAGGTATCTCTAAAAACTCAAAAAATACTTTTGATGGGGTTTCTAAGAAAAAAGTTTCTTTAAAAATTGCAGAGGAAATTTGAGGTAACACAATTGGTAATAAAGTAAAATCTCGAATCCACTGTAGGCTCACAATATAGAGTAAGCCACTTTGAAGCGTTTTCAGAACATACAGAAGAGTTTCTGACAAGAAACTTGTGACTGTCAAATTCTGCCCCAGTGACTCACTTATTGCATTAAGAGCTTCTACATAATCTCGTATTGCTGTTACAAAAGACATAAAAGTAAAGGGTTTCTATATAAAAATTCTTGTTTCTATAAACATTTCAAAAAATGATAGGAAAAAATAAAAAAAATGACAATTCATTAAATGACTGCCCCTTTCCTCCACTCCTTAAGTCAAGGGAAGCCTTAAAACTATTATTTTTTGAAACAAACAGTCGTTATCTCAAAAAGCATGGACAACAAAAAATACATTTTTAATTTCATCCCTTCCGCTCGTCCGCTCATGATTTCATGAGCGGACTTAATGGAACCATTAGCGGAAGGGAACGGTTTCTCTTAAATTTTCAATTCAAGGAACAGGAGCGTGCGTTTTGTTTACGGAACAATGAGTTTAAACTCGTAATTTCATTGATTGAAAAGCATTAATTAATAAAAGAGTAGAAAGTGCAATTAATAACACCACGGCACCTATAACAGAAGCCCCTACATAATCATATTGCTCTAAGGATTGATAAATTAAAACCGAAGCAACCAAATCTTTAAAGGGTAAGTTTGAAGAAATCATCACGATAGAACCAAATTCGCCTAATGCGCGTGAAAAACTTAAAGTAAATCCTGTGAAAAGAGCCGGCCAAAGTGTTGGTAAAATAACTTTGACAAAAGTTTGCCAAGAGGAAGCCCCTAATGACCAGGCTGCTTCTTCTAAACTTTCTTCAACTTCTTGTAAAACTGGCTGTAATGTTCTAATAACAAAAGGAAAAGAGACAAAAATCATTGCTAATAAAACACCAATTTTTGTGAATACAATGTGAAATTCAAACGTATTGAAAACACCCCCAATCCAACCTTTTTCACCATAAACTGTGGCTAAAGTAAGACCGGCAACAGATGTTGGTAGCGCAAAGGGAAGATCGACAGCAGCGTCCAGAATTTTTTTCCCCCAAAAATTATACCGTGTTAGAATCCAAGTAATAAGAAAACCAAAAACAGTATTGGTCAAAGCGGCATAAAAAGCCATTTGAAGAGTTAACAGATAAGCCGAAACAGCGATAGGGTCTGTAGCCTTTCGCAAAACTATATTCCAATCATTTTGACTTATTAAGAGAAATAAAACAACTAAGGGGAGAATTAAGAGAAAAAAGAAATATGATATTAAGATCCAATTTTTTAAAAAAGCGTACTTAGGTATAGCTCCCAGATTGAGAGTTTTATAATACGGAGATAGCTTTGAATTCAAAGTAGAGAATATATTATTCATAAAGGGATAGACGTAAACTACAATATTTAAATTGGAATCAATGCCCAAACTTTGTTTTGGATTTACTCAAAACCACAACGTTTCTCTTTCCCAAAAAACATGGACCAAAAATGACGAGGCATTTTTGGAAAGGGACTATGAGTAATTAGAACCATTAACAAAAAAATATTTTTTTGTAAAGTCACCAAGACAGGAGTAAATAAACCAAACTTCATTTTGCTTATACTAATGACTTGGCGTTTTCAAATATCAAATAAGTTGTTTAATTTGATGTTTCTGCAATCGAGGAAGAACTTACTGAATTTTCCACTAACAATGCTTTAATTACAGTTTTTGCTTTTGAAAGAGCTTTTGCGGCTTCACGAGTAGCTTGCGCTTTCCATTGAGCTTTTCTTAATCTTGTTTTCATTTTTGATTTTCTTTTTTTAGGGACTGCCATAAAAATCTCCTTTTTTTATTTTTAAATATCTTGAAAAAGATAGGATTAGAAAAAAATTCTTAGAGTATAAATTGCGTATTCTACTTTTTTTTTTCTGGGCTTGATACAGTTTAGTATAAGCGAAACACAAAATATCGTAAAGAGAAAACCAACCAGAACCAAAATCTTTGAATTAAGGTAAGACAAAAAAGAATTTTAGAGTGAAAAACAAAGTTTTTTTTCGGCCCTTCCTTTCCGCGATTCCGTCCGCTAATGGAATCATTAGCGGAAAGGATTCGCGGACCAATGGTTCCATTAAGTCCGCTCATGGTTCCTTCCGCTCATGATTTCATGAGCGGGCGAGCGGAAGGGATGAAATGCATTTGGTCCGCAAATGGCCTCATTTGCGGAAAGAAGTCAGTTCCCACCATTTTTTTGTCGTTGTTATTGTTGAATTTTAAAGTTGTAAAAACCCATAACTGTGAAGACCTTGTCCTAAAAGATTTACACCAAGATAACACACCCAAACAATTATAAACCCAAAACTTGCAATCCACGCAGGTTTCGAACCTGTCCAGCCCCCGATCAAACGACTGTGCAAGTAACTTGCAAAAGTTAACCACGTAATGAAAGCCCATGTTTCCTTGGGATCCCAACTCCAATAATTTCCCCAGGTTTCATTTGCCCAAACAGCACCTGATAAAATACCTAATGTTAAAAAACAAAAACCAATTCCAATTGTTCGATAACTTAAATTATCTAAAAAACGAAGAAATTGACTAGACTGTTCAATTTTATTTTGCAGGTTTTGATTTTCAAAAACAGGCAACATATCCGAATTCAAATTTACGGAGTTATTTGACAAAAGTTTTGTTTCTGTGGAATTGAAGTCAGTTACAAATGACGTTTCAGTCGGTGTTTCAAAAAACATATTTTTTTCACTTGCGCTCCCAAAATACACTTGAGTACTATTTGGTTTAATTGTTTGTTTGGGGTCTTGAAAAAATTGAGAAAAAATCAAATAAGCTATTGCAACCAAACAGCCTAAAAGTAAGGCTGCGTAACTGGCAATCATTACTGTAACATGCATTACTAACCAATTTGATTGTAATGATGGAACAAGGGGACTACTCCGTTGTAATTCTGGTGGCAAACTAAAATCAGTAAATGTAACCAAACATAAAACCGCTGGTGAAGTTAAAACTCCTAGAAAGAGGGTTTTTGTAAAGGTTTCAATGTAAATGTATAAAATTAAAAGACACCACGCTAAAAAGAGTAAGGATTCGTAGAGATTACTTAAAGGAAAATGCCCAGAATCAACCCATCGGAGAATTAAGTGAGAAGTAAGACAAAATACTGCACTTCCAAAACCAAATAATCCGGTTTGCGTATAAGGAGTTTCTCCAGCAAAAATAATTTTTGACCAATAATACAATGTAGTAAAAAATAAAATGACAAAACAACTATTAGCACAGAGAGCTTCAAGTGCTGGAATATCTATTATCATGTTTTTTCTATAGAGCTGTTCTTTCTCCTCATGAGAATTATGAGAGAAGACCTAAAAGGTTTGTATTACCTCTGTTTGTTTTTATTATAGGCCATTTGAGTGTAGTTACAAAATCTGTTTTTTGTATTAAAAAGAAAAACATATAATGTTTTTTAGCGGAAAAAGGAGTAGACTAAACATATATAAATAAAAACAGAGGTTTTTTTTCTAGAAAAAGTGCAGAGTACATCTTTTTCCTCAAATGCATTTTGTTTCAAAATTGAACAATTTCATCCGCTCATGGTTCCAAAGGAACAGAAAGACCATGTATTGTGGGAAAACAAGGGACAAAAAATCAAGGAGATCTTCTTTATGAAATTAGCAGTGTATGGAAAAGGTGGAATCGGGAAATCTACCACAAGTTGTAATATTTCTATTGCTTTAGCCCGAAGAGGTAAAAAAGTATTACAAATCGGGTGTGACCCAAAACACGATAGTACTTTTACATTAACAGGATTTTTAATCCCAACTATTATTGATACTTTACAAGCAAAAGATTATCATTATGAAGATGTTTGGCCTGAGGACGTTATTTATCAAGGATATGGTGAAGTAGATTCTGTAGAAGCTGGTGGACCCCCTGCTGGTGCTGGCTGTGGAGGTTATGTTGTAGGTGAAACAGTTAAATTATTAAAAGAATTAAATGCTTTTTATGAATATGACGTTATTTTATTTGATGTTTTAGGTGATGTAGTTTGTGGAGGTTTTGCTGCTCCGTTAAATTACGCTGATTATTGCCTTATTATCACTGATAATGGATTTGATGCTTTGTTCGCAGCAAATCGAATTGTAGCTTCTGTTCGGGAAAAGTCAAAAACGCACCCTTTAAGACTGGCAGGCTTGATTGGAAATAGGACAGCAAAAAGAGATCTTATTGATAAATATGTAGAAGTCTGTCCAATGCCAGTTCTTGAAGTGTTACCTTTAATCGAAGATATTCGAGTGTCCAGAGTCAAAGGGAAAACTGTTTTTGAGATGGCTGAATCAGAACCCACTTTACATTATATTTGTGATTTTTATTTAAATATTGCTGATCAACTTTTAGCTCATCCCGAGGGTGTCATCCCAATTGAATTAGAAGATCGTGAATTATTTACTTTATTGTCAACATTTTATTTAACTGGAACGCCAAAAACTGGCTCAGGTGAAGACTCTGACAACTCAAATCAACGTGATCCAAACTTGGTGAATGACTTAGATTTTTTAATTGTTTAACATCACTTCCGAAAATTTCTGGACCAAAAATACATTTTTTTCTTTCCAAAATTAGTCAATTGGTCTTTCCAAAATTCACGAATTTTGGAACATAATGGAGCGAATCCTTTCCGCTAATGATTCCATTAGCGGACGGATTCGCGGAAAGGAAGGCAAAGGAACAAAATGAGTGCATTTCGTTCGGTAATTTTAAAAATACATATTTAAAATTACCGGAAAGGAAAAGTATCTATCTTAAACAAAAATTTCTGTAGTAAGAAGCCCCTCAAAAAAAAACATATGGTCCAAAAATTCATTTTTGGACCAGAAATTGTGGTTCAAGCTATCAATTCTTGTTTAACTACTATGTTCATTACAATAGACTCTATGACAAACGCAAAATTAAATGAAACGTTAACGTTTGATTGTGAAACTGGAAATTATCATACTTTTTGCCCAATTAGTTGCGTTGCGTGGCTTTATCAGAAAATTGAAGATAGTTTTTTTTTAGTAATTGGAACAAAAACGTGTGGCTATTTTCTCCAAAACGCGCTTGGCGTTATGATTTTTGCAGAACCCCGCTACGCGATGGCAGAATTAGAAGAAGCAGATATTTCAGCCCAATTAAATGATTACAAAGAATTAAAAAGACTGTGTTTACAAATTAAACAAGATCGGAACCCTAGTGTTATTGTCTGGATTGGTACCTGCACCACTGAAATCATTAAAATGGATTTAGAAGGTATGGCACCACGACTGGAATCTGAAATCCAGACTCCAATAGTTGTTGCAAGAGCAAACGGGCTAGATTATGCTTTTACGCAAGGCGAAGATACAGTCCTTTCGGCAATGGTGCAACGTTGCCCTAATCAAGACGAATTATTAGTTTCGGCAAAAAAAGAATCCTCTTTGGTTTTATTTGGTTCGCTACCAAATAACGTCGCGACTCAACTTAGTTTAGAATTGAAACGATGTGGTGTTGTTGTTTCTGGCTGGCTTCCTTCTCAAAGATATGCAGATTTACCAGTTTTAAACGAAAATGTATATGTTTGTGGTATTAATCCATTTTTAAGCCGCACTGCCACAACTTTAATGCGTCGTCGAAAATGTAAACTTATTAGTGCTCCTTTTCCCATTGGTCCGGACGGAACGCGGGCTTGGGTAGAAAAAATTTGTGCAGTTTTTAACATAATGCCGACAGGATTAGCTGAACGTGAACAACAAGTTTGGAGTTCTTTACAGGATTACATTGCTTTAGTTCGTGGCAAATCAGTCTTTTTTATGGGGGATAATTTATTAGAGATCTCATTAGCCCGGTTTTTAGTTCGATGCGGGATGATTGTCTACGAAATAGGTATTCCCTATTTAGATAAAAGATTTCAAGCAGCAGAATTAGAGTTTCTCGAAAAAACATGCCAAGAAATGAATGTTTCGATGCCACGAATTGTTGAAAAACCAGATAATTATAATCAAGTTCAACGTATTCGTGAATTACAACCTGATTTAGCAATTACTGGTATGGCTCATGCAAACCCACTAGAAGCTCGTGGTATCAATACGAAATGGTCTGTTGAATTTACTTTTGCTCAAATTCACGGGTTTACAAATGCCCGTGATATTCTCGAGCTGGTAACACGACCATTACGTCGAAATCAAGCATTAGAAAGTTTAGGTTGGACCCAACTAGTTAAAGCTTAGATTTTTTTTAGCCCTCTTCTTTCTTCAAAAACATTTGATCCTCAAATGTTGTCCTTGAATTTTCAATTCAAGGAGGAAGACCAAATGCATTTAGTCCGCTAATGGTTCCATTAGAGGAAAGGACGAATTGGCAATTCAAAAGGAACCCTTTTCCAAAATATATTTTTGGAGCACATAAAACCTCTTTTCAGAAAATTTTTGTTTTTCGAAAAAGAGGTTGACTATTGCAAGAAACTTCTTCAAGGTGTATAATTTGGTTAATTCCTTATGAGGGCTTGTAGCTCAGTGGACTAGAGCACGTGGCTACGAACCACGGTGTCGGGGGTTCGAATCTCTCCTTGCCCAATATTTTAAAGAAAGTTTTGATCTTTCCCTTTCTTTCATCCATCAAAACCATGCTACCCTTACATATTTTTGATGACCAAAGACTTAGATGTTTTTGGACTAGTTTTAAACACCACTCTTTTTCAAACAAAAAAAAAATTTGAACCGGGATAAATTTCAGGGTAGATACTTTTTTTGGTTTAGAAACACTAGCAGAACTCAAAAAGCCGGCGTATACTGTTAATAACTTTTTTAGTTTTTCTTTCTTTTTATTGATATGACAGAAACGACAAGATTAAGTAGTCCGGAGAATCCCTTTGGAACTCAACAACCAGGAGACACAGTCTCATTGGAAAATGAAAAACAAACTGTGTCCGAAAGAGTAATTGTCGTTACTTCGGGAAAAGGTGGGGTTGGCAAAACCACAACCACTGCGAATTTAGGAATGTCAATTGCTCGTCTTGGTTATCGAGTTGCTCTTATAGATGCGGATATTGGATTACGAAATTTAGATTTATTATTAGGATTAGAAAATCGTGTACTTTACACAGCAATGGATATTGTTGAAGGTCAGTGTCGACTAGATCAAGCCTTAATTCGAGATAAACGCTGGAAAAATTTGGCTTTATTAGCGATTTCGAAAAACAGACAAAAATATAATGTAACCAGAAAAAATATGCAGAATTTAATAGATTCTGTAAAAAACCTGGGATTTGATTTTATTTTAATCGATTGTCCGGCTGGAATTGATGTTGGTTTTATTAATGCAATTGCACCAGCGCAAGAAGCTGTGATCGTCACAACTCCAGAAATTACGGCTATTCGGGATGCTGATCGAGTTGCTGGTCTTTTAGAGGCAAATGGCATTTATAATGTGAAACTTATTGTTAACCGCGTTCGACCAGACATGATTCAAAAAAATGATATGATGTCAGTTCGAGATGTTCAAGAAATGTTGGGAATACCACTTTTAGGCGCGATCCCTGAAGATACAAACGTTATTATTTCTACAAATAGGGGTGAACCACTTGTTTTAAATAAAAAATTAACGCTTTCGGGCATTGCTTTTGAAAATGCGGCTAGAAGACTAATAGGGAAACAAGATTATTTTATTGATTTAACAAGTCCTCAAAAAGGAATGTTCCAAAAACTTCAAGAATTTTTTCTTGGGGAAGAGTAAGTGGCGCTATTCCGTTGACAATCCCCTATTTTGCCAGCGGCGCGCAGTATCTATAAATTTTGGATCCGACCATATTTACAAAAAAAAAAGAATATGGTATGCTAATATTTATAAAAACAAAATCCTCAGTAGCTCAGTGGTAGAGCGATCGGCTGTTAACCGATTGGTCGTAGGTTCAAGTCCTACCTGGGGAGAATTTATGGGCCCCTAAAAAAAATCTTCTTGAAAGTTCCTCATTTTGAATAAATTCTATAAATCTGTCAAGGTACTCTCCAATTTTGAATTCAAAGAATATTAGTTAAAAAATTGTTTTTTTCAAATTTTTGGGTAAAATAATATTGAACAAATCTTCAATCTTATAAAACTTAAAACCAAAAAAATATGAAAAAATGAAACCAAAATGTCAAATTTTATTTTGGTTCGGGTTTTCACCAAATTTTTGGCAACGGTCTAATTGGAAATCTTTATTCAATTACATAAAAAGGAGTTTTATTATGTCACATACAGTAAAAATTTATGACACATGTATCGGTTGTACCCAATGTGTTCGTGCTTGTCCTACAGACGTTTTAGAGATGGTACCTTGGGATGGATGTAAAGCGAGTCAAATCGCTTCTGCACCTCGAACTGAAGATTGTGTTGGTTGCAAACGTTGTGAATCTGCGTGTCCAACTGATTTTTTAAGCGTTCGTGTGTATTTAGGTTCTGAGACAACTCGAAGCATGGGATTAGCTTATTAATTTCTTTTTGATGATTGAAAGGTATTTAACCTTTCAATCATCACCATTGTTGTTTTACTCCCTCTTAAAGGGTAAATTCAAGAGTATCGTCCAAAATTTCATTTTTGGGTCATATCGTTGGTCACTTTCTTTCTTCAAAAATATTTCATTTGAGGATGAAATATTTTTGAAGAAAGAAAGGGAAAACTTAACTCCCAACTTTAAAAGCTTCTACAAAAAAGCCTAAAAGAAACCCTCGTTTTACTAAATTAGTTAAAAGAAAACTATATTTTAAAACCTTTTTTCTTTTTTTAGTTATTAAGAAATCAGAAATACCTGAACCAACATCCGTT
>Ga0247831_1004347_pt1 | contig 19070 bp, 13 predicted proteins | sample LaCruzMarch2015__9_FD_192406 | JGI IMG/M metagenome (GOLD analysis project Ga0247831, IMG submission 192406) | Freshwater microbial communities from meromictic Lake La Cruz, Castile-La Mancha, Spain - LaCruzMarch2015_1m | ecosystem: Environmental > Aquatic > Freshwater > Lake | place: Spain... | reverse complement strand
ATGGAAGGCAGTTTCACATTCGAACGCATGGATCACACTGCCTTTGACGCGCAAGTGGCGCGCTTCTACTTAGTTGGCATTGAGCCGAAGCGTCGCAAGTGATTCAGGCGCGAATCCCAACAGAGCCAGCGATTGCAATCGTTGGAGCAACCGGAGCGGTCGGCGAGGAATTGCTTGCACTGCTTGCGGAACGCTCATTTCCTGCGCGCAGCGTGCGGGTGTTTGCCAGTGCACGCAGTGCGGGCAAGACGCTGCGAGCGCTGGGCCGCGATGTAACGGTCGAGCCGCTTGCGCCGGGATGTTTCGCTGGAACGAACATTGCGTTCTTCTCAGCAAGCAGTGCCATCAGCAAAGAGTGGGCGCCGCAAGCGGTTGCATCGGGCGCGTGGGTGATCGACAAGTCAAGTGCATTTCGTATGGATCAGCGCTACACCTTGGCGATTCCTGAAGTGAACGGTGCGGAACTTGATGCGCTCCGGGCGCCAACCATCATTGCTGTTCCGAATTGCTCAACCATCATTGCGCTGATGGCGGTTTCGCCGTTGCATCGCGAAGCGGGCATCGCACGAATGGTTGTATCGACGTACCAAGCAGCAAGCGGCGCGGGCGCGGCCGCCATGGCTGAACTTGCCCAACAAGCGGGCGACTGGTCAGCGGGTCGGCCGCTGCAAACGCCGATCTTCGGTCGCCAGTACATCTTCAATCTGTTCAGTCATGACAGCGCTATTGGCGCCGATGGGCAGAACGAAGAAGAGCGGAAGTTGCTCGAGGAAACCCGAAAGATTTGGCGCGATCCGGACGTTGCCATCACTGCCACATGCGTGCGCGTACCGGTCTTGCGTGCCCACAGCGAGTCAATCAATCTGACGTTCCGAACACCCATTACCGAAGAACGCGCGCGGGCTGTACTTGCGGCAGCACCGGGAATTGAGTTAGTAGACGATCGCGCTGCCAACCGATTCCCCGAACCCATCAACGCGACGGGCCGCGACGCAGTACTCGTTGGCCGCATCCGTGCGGACCACAGCCAAGCCGCAGGATTTGGCCTGAACTTGTTCGTCTCCGGCGACCAAATCCGCAAGGGCGCAGCACTCAACGGTCTACAGATCGCCGAACGCCTACTTAAATAGGTGCCGTTCACCCCTGTCCCCATTTTCGGGGGGCGGTCGAAGTGAGTTGACTCGTCCACCGCCCCCTCCGTTGCGCGCGGGACCCTCGGACGCGGACGGCTGCGCTCCACAAGGTTCCGCTTAGCCTCGGGCGAATCTGTTCGTCCGGTTGGCACCCACGGGGCGTACGTCCAACTGCCGGACTTCTCAGTTTCACACGCCGCTTACCGAGGATCCCGTGCTCACTGCAGGGGCTCGCGCACGGAAGGCACGTGCACACCAGGGACTGGAACCCGTTCACCTGGCCGCAGGCGCCGGAGAGGATAGGGCCGCGCTCAGCGGCCATCCTCGTAAGGCGAATGCGGGCCAGTAGAAAATCGTGTTGCATCAGGGCCACTACAAACCCGCAATGCCTCAACGCGAGCAACCACAAAGCCCCCGCGGCCTACTTCCGCTGCAATTCCAGCTTCTTGGTCTGCCCCGCAGTCAGCGCCCGCCACACCGGCGCCCCCCGCCACTCTTGGTAGTTGCTACTGGTCACGCTGATGAGAAACGGTGACATGTCTGCCACCGGCATCGGCCCGGTGCGCCCATCCGCCCCGACGACTTTCGTCCAACCATTCGGGTTCGGCGGCAATCCATCGCGCGATTCGCCGAGCCGTACTTCCGCGCCCTGCACCGGCGCCTTGGTCTTGGCGTCAATCACCAGGAAGTCAATCTGCTTGGACTGCAATTTGCGAAACGGAACATCAACGGCACGCGGGCCAGTGATCGTTCGTCCATCAAAGGCAATCACGGCGTTCTGGTACCCGACGAGGCGAATAGTGATGCTGTTGCGAAAGCCGGAAATCTGGTCGATGGTGACTTTGCCGGAAGCGTCCGTCTTTGCAACTTGCAGCGGTGGGAATCCCCAGTCGGCCTCCAAGCCTGGCTGCGGCAGGTACAGGAATGTTGCGCCAAAGACTTCCGCGCCACTGATCGGCGCGTTCGTTGCGGAGTCGAGCACGGTGAGTTCCATCGGCTCCCGACGCACCGGGCGCAGCTTCACTTGATACTCGTTGTTCGGCGCAGACTTGATCTCCTTGAACATCACCACATGGTCATAGCCGCCAACATCCGGCGCAATGGCAACGGATGGCGTTTCAAAGACGCCAAAGATGACCGGCTCGAATCCGGCGCGCAACATGGTGAGATTGGTGTTGGCAGAACCAACACTGACTTCCGCGCGGCCGTCCGGTCCAGTCTGCACAAACTTTGTGCCCGGAAAGAAATTGAAGAACCCGAAGCGATGGCGGTAGACGCGCACGTCTGCAATGGGATCGAGCGATGACTCCGTGACGGCGTGCACCACAATGGGCTTGCCGCAGCCAACCAAGATGACGAGCAAGGGGAGGTACAGAAGGGAGCGCAGGCGCATGCTGCAGACGCTACTGCACGCCGCCAGTTCCGGACTGAACAGATGTGCCCGCGCGAACCGGGAGAGGATTCGAATCGAACCCTAAGTCCAGGAGTGCCTGCTCAACCATCTTGCCCGGCGCGAACGAACCCTCCCAAACCAGCAATTCGACGCGGTAAGTGGCGGGCTGGAATCCATCGAGCGCCCGGCTGACGCCCTCGGCTGCACTGACCGCATCGGTCACCGCAAATCCGCTCACGGGGGCACTGATTTCCTTGGTCTCCGCAGTGGCCCGGAAGCGCGAAAGTTTGCCTCCCGAAAGGAGCAGGATGACCGATTTCCGCTGATCCTGCTGGAAGCGGCTGACACGGACGAAACCGCTCGGTGGAGTGGCACTTGCTGATTTCTTAGATGCCTCCGCGGCGAGTTTCTCAAGCACCTTGCGCAGCTCTGCCAGTTTGGTGGCGGCGACTGACGCGTCCGCTTCGCGGCGCTGGGCTTCGCTCAGAAGTTCGGTCAATTCATCTTCCAACTTCTGAAACGCTTTGTTGGCTGCATTCCAGCGGGCGTTCAACTCCGGGTCGCCCGCGGGCGGCAGTGCGTCAAGTTTGGCTTGCAACTGCTGGCGTTGATCTTCAAGGTCACGCGCTTCGCGAACCTCCGCCGCATTAGGAACTGTGGCATCTGACTTTGAATCACTCGATCGCCCAAAGAGCACCACCATCAGCAGAATAAACATGACGACACCGAGCGCATTGGTAATGGCATCCAAGAACAAATCCAAGGGATCACCCGCGAGCGATGAACTCTTGCGGCCACCCCGCCGACGACGTCGACCACCTGCACTCATGGTGCACCTCCGGCAGGAGACTTGCCCGACTTCACAGCCTCGCTCGGCTTGTCGGCGACCGCTGGCAGTGTCAACGGCACTGGGCCCGTGGATTCGGATGCGCCATCCAAGAATCCGCCAGCGGCTCCGTCCCACAGTTGCCAACCGACCTCGTAACCACGGCGAATCAATGCATTACGCAGCGTTTCAAAGCGCGGGATGGCGTCCTCATGCACGACAAACACGATGTATGAAGTATCAGGCAGTCGCTTGGCAAGCGCGCCAACAATGCGCGCGTCGGCGTTGGGATCCTTGAGGTCGGCAATACGGACTGGTGTGCGAGTTGCATCCAGTTCGCCAAGCACTACGCCACTTGTCATTGGCTCGACGAATACCGGAGCTTTGGGGTACTTCATCCCTGGGCGGAACTTCACGCGCTCGCGCAACACCTGCTCCTCTGCCGAGCGCGTAGCAACAGCGATACGCTCTCGAAGTTCTGCAATCTGCTGAGTCGCCGCCGCTTGCTCCTCAGTAATGCGCTTTATTTCTGCATCAGTATCCGATAGGCGCTTACGCGCGCGCTCCATCAACATCGCCTTGTCTTTGATGCTGTAATCAAGCAGATCCACCTCGGCCTTCGTGACATCGCGACCGCCTTTACGGTCGTCAACCGAACGCTGCAAGATTGCAATCTGTTCGCGAAGCACCGGAACACGGGCTGCTGCGACCTCTGGATTCGGCGCACCACTCTTGCCGGGCGTTGCCTGCATCTCGTCCGTCAGACCATCCATGGCAATGAGCAGCGCCACCAGAATCAGGATGCCGGTGAGGCAAGCCATGATGTCTTGGAAGGAAAACAGGCTCAGCGGAGCCTCTTCACGCTTCTTGCGTCGTCCCATGGGTCACTGCCAATCGGTGAGTTTCAGGCGCGAAAGCACATTTTCAGTAGTGAAGTCAGTAATGCCGTCGAGCAGCGCCTCTTCGCGCTTGTACACCCACGTGGAAAGAAGCTGGATGATGACGGCCGCGATGAGTGCAACAAGTGTTGTCTCAAAGGCGGTAGCCAAACCACCAACCACGGGGCCAAGCTTGCTCTTGATGCTGCCCGCGTCACTACCCGTCTGCGTCAGAACATCGGTGAATGAACCGATCGCCTGCGATAGACCAACGACGGTGCCAATGAAGCCAAGAATCGGAATGGTCCAGATGAGCGAACGAATGACTGTGTAGCTCGAGTCCACGCTTGATCCGTCGGAATCCGCTTGGCTTTCAAGAACCGCGCCAACATCACGGACTTCGCCGATGTTGCCAAGATTCGAAAGCGCCATGTCGATTCGCCGGAACAGCAGGAAATCCTTTGGCCGTTCCGCAACCGCCTTGATGCGGCGCAAGACGTCGCCAGAAGTACCAGGACTCAGGATGAAATCACCGCGACGCGGCACGATGTCCACGGCACGGAGCGCACGCAGTTGAATACTGGTCTTGATCCACTTTGCAAAGAGAATGCCGAGGCACCACCACGAAAAGAACACCACCGCCCAATTGGTCCAGCAACGATTCATCATGAGTAACAAGTAACTGTTGGGTGCAACAATCACCAAGATGAGTGCGACCAGAATGGTCATGACTGCTGCCACACCAAGCCACAGCGGTGCGGCTGCCACCGTGTAGCGACCGGACGAGAATCCGATCATGCATTCAATGTCGCCGGCGCGTGCATCGAGCTTCGGTTGCGTAGTAGCGGTTGCGGCGGTTTGCGTTGGCTGTGCCATGGGTTGCTCCGTGTTCTTTCGCCGAGAGTATCAGGCGCTTTCGTTGATTTCTGTTCCGCGTAGTAGGTGTGAACTCTCAACCGCCTCGTGCACGGCTGCCCACGAGAGCGCCGAGAAGGCAAGGACCAGGCACGCAGAAACGGCGCCCTGCGCACCCACCATCGGTGTTGTGCTGTTTAACCCAGCAAATGCTGCCGCAAAGATGCATGCCATGGATCCCGTGGCGGCGATGATTCCACTCGAGAAGACTCCTTTGGCACTTGGTCCCTTGTGTCGTATCGAAGACACGCCGGCCCAACCGAGTCCGCCAGCGCCAACTGTTCCAAGAATCATTCCTGCGAGCGTCCATGGTGAATACCAAAACACGCCGAGGGTAATGCATGCCACACCCATCAGCACTGCCGTCGAAACAGCAACAATTCCCATCGGGCGTATGCCGGGAGAACCCGCAGCGTCGAGCGCAACCAGGAGCGCAGCGATTGGCACAAGAAGTGCAATCACCAGCGCCCAAGGCGCCCACGGGGCCAGCGCCAACGCGCCTGCTGCGGCAAGGACGGCTGCGACTGCAGAGACAGAAGCAGCGCGGGCGGGCTCTGGTGGAAGAAACGCAACTACCCAACCACCCAGAACCGCGAACGCACACAGACCGCGGACGGCGATACCCAATGCACCCTCGTGCCACCACCATGCAAGTTCGCCCGCGTCGTCGCGCGACGTTGGCAAGGCCAACATGATGGTCGCAAGGATGAGTGCGCAGACCACCACGGGGCGAACGAACGCGCTATCCATGAATCGTCGCGAGCTGAACTGGGGGAATTCCGTTGGTGCCGTGCCGGGAAGTTCATCGCCGAAATCCGGCCGCTCTTCTTCGAGCTCCACCGTGCGCACACCCGACACAACGACCGACCCGTCTGCATTGAAGACTGCTCGCACTGTGGTGGCTGCGGACCACACTTTTCCATCGACACTCAAAGCATGGACGCGAGAAAGCGCACCGCGCCGTGCCAAAATGCGCAGGCGTTCTGCATCGAATGGCCCGGTGCGCCGGCCGGCAAATCGGACAAACCATGGTCCGGCAGCCGAGCGACCGTGGTCATCGTGCCCAGGCTCCGGAGCGCCCGCGGGCACCCCCGCGTTGAGGCCATCGAAACCATCAAACTCAGAATCGTCTGTCACGGCTTGCTCCCGCGTTTGATGGTGAACACCATGTTGCCCGGCGTCACGGTGGTCGATGCTGAGTCAAACTCAACCAGGCCGCCCTGCTTAACTGTTCCCAGTTTGATCATCACGCCAGGCTTGCCGCCGATCGGCGGCTCTGCGATCCACAGTGTCGTATTCGCTGGCGCAACGATAATTTTATTGGAGAGAAATACGCCCTTGCCGTCCAATTTCACAAAGACCCCGGCAGGCTCGTACACCACTGCCAGCGGCGCGCATGCCGATTCCATGGCCGACACGTACGCCCTACGCCACAGTTCTGGTTGTACAGCTTTAAACATTGCCTCACGGGCATCGCTGCTTCGAGTGCGGGCGTCCGCGTCACGCGGATTGATCCAATCAATGGTGTCTGGCTTCTCTTTCGCAATGCGCTTTGCTGCAGCCTCAATCTGCGGCCGGACAACTGTCGGCATGTGTGGCGCCATAGATTCGAGCAATCCCTGCATCAATAGCGCTGCCAACGCTCCATCCACCGTTTCATTCTCGCGCAGCGCCGAAATTGCGTCGAATGCTCCATCGATGTCATTCACTGATTTTTCATCGTCTGCAATGAGCTCGGCCAACTGCTTGCCGAACACCGTTTGCGGCGATGGCCCCTCTGTCTTCAACTGCAATTGCTCAAATTTTTCGAACGTCGTCTTCTTGGACTTGCTGCCCTGATAGACCATGACGTTCTTCACAGCCACACCGTCCTGCGTTTGCAGTGGCGATGATCGTGGGTCACCTTTGCAGTACCAGCGCGAGCCGTCTTTGCGTTCGATCATCCAGTAGGTGAACTCCTCCATAGTTCCCAGCTTGTCTTCCAGATACACACGCCAGTCGGGCGCCGCAACAAGCAATGGCGCGAGCGCTTCGCACGCCGATCTATATGGACTCGATGGATGAGCCTGAACATACTCATCAATCGCCGCAGCGACCGCGTCCCGTTCCTTCTGTGGTTGGTCTGAAAGTAATACGGTGGGCCGCGGCTGAACCGCCGACCACGCAGTCACTGCTTCCCATGTCGAAAGAGCAAGCATGGCAGCCTTAAAGTCTTTGGCTTCTGCCGAATCATCGTGTGCGCTGCTGTACTCCGCCAATGCGTCCGCAAGTTTCTGTGGCGAGGTTGCAGCGGCTCCAAGTTCACCAAGTTTTCCGACACGTCCAATCTCCACTCGCGCAGCATCTGTCTTGGTGCGCTGTGCCATCAAACTGGTACGACCAGCAAGCACCTCCTGGGTCACCTCGTCGAATTCACCGTACTGGCGCTGAACATCAGCAAGTGCACTTTCCCACGCAGTGAAGGTTCCATCCCAGGATGCATCGCCTGTTGGCTGAGCCGCCATGATTTCCTGTGCAGTTGCCTTGGCACGGGCTATGCCCTCGCGCATCCGCTCGGTGCGGCGAGTGCCAGTTGCATTGCCGTGTGCACGAATCCAGCTAGCAACCATCGCTTGCTCTTCTTCACCTTGAGCAAACTGCTTGGCTTCCTCAATACGATCAGGCTTGGCGGTTTCAGAATCTGCGACACCAGCCTCTGCCATCAGGCTTGTGAACTTCTGCCGCTTCTCTGCGATGGCGGCACGAGCTGCTGTGAGCTTTGATCGTGCTGCGGCAATCATCGGCGATCCAGCAACGGCGGGCTCTTTCTCTGCCTCGGCAAGCTGTTGATCCGCCTCCGCAAGCCGACCAGCGTCAACATTGCTGGTGATCGCAGCGGCGATGTCATCGATCCGCTTCAGTGCCTCCGACTGGCGCAACACATAGACAGTGGCCACTGATCCAGCAATAAGAACCAGCACCACCGCCGCAATCAAAGCCAAGCGTTTCATCCGTGCTGCACGTTCGAACGAATCAATCTTTCGTTCAGCACTTGCGCGCAGATCATCCGGGACCCCGGCCACGGTTTGCTCCGCAGATCGAAGCGTCTTACGCAAGCCGGGAAGTGTCACAGCGTCATCATGTACGAGACGTTCCAGCGCAGCAACCCGGTCAATATTTTCCCGGTGCGCCGCTGCATCTGATTGGCGAGCGGCGAGCCACGCCTCAGCCTCATCTACGCGCGCAAGCAGGTCGCCTGGCATTTCGCCGCCGTACGAAAGCATGCGCTGCTCAAGGTCGCGCCATGATTCCAGTGCCGCCTGTGCACCCGACTCATTCTCCGCAGCCCACTCTTCATCGAGGAGTGCGATGACCGCGCGTGCTTCCAGCGCTGTTCGTGTGGAAAGTGCGCGATCAAGCCGTGCACGCAACTGCGCAGCCACCTTTGCTGCGCCAGACCAATGCCATTTACCGTCCTCAAGCCGCGTCACTGAAAGCTCTGCTTCATCAATGGCGCCCTTCTCCAAGGCTGCCTCAAATCGATCGCCAAGTTCATTCGCGGTCACTGGCTCAAGAGCGGCGCGATCTTCTTGCCATGCCGGATTGTCGCTGTCGCGTGACACCAATTCGCGGAGTATTTCAAGCTTATTCCATGCAGATGCATCCGAAAGTACCAGCCGCCGCATGCGGGCAAGCCTGCTGCGAAGCGGCGCGGTAAGCGCGATTGCCTCTTCAATCTCGGCAAGTGCGTCACTGGCAATTTCATCTTGCAGTGGCAACTTGTTCTTGGAGCAAAGTGTCCGCCACTGCCGCATGACATCGGAGTCAAAGGCTGCCGCGAGTTCAAACACTGATGGTTCCGCTTCCGCCTCCGCGCATGCTTCCAATCGAAGACCGGCTCGGGCGTAACCAACCGCACGATCCAGGCGACGGCGCAGTGTGGTTGATTCTTCCGAGATTCGATGAGCGAGCTCGCGGATTTGCGCTTCGTCCCGAAGCCTTCCAGCGACGACCGAGCGGACCGTTTCGAACATTTCTTGCTTGGCTGCGTTCATTTGCTTACCCGTGGTGTGATGGCGGATTCGAGTAGCACAATTCCGTCCTCGTTCGATGCGCGAATGCGCCACTGAATGGCGCTTCCCTTGCCCTTGCTCGCCGCATTGGCATCGACGAGCTGCTTACTGATGCGAATCAATTCACTACCGATGCGCGGTGTGATTGATTCGGCCATAGCGCGCATGATCGATTTATCTGAGATCAGCGATGATTTCCCACCAGCACCGAGGAACTTCGCCTGCTCTTCTGGAAGAAGTGCGTTCTGTACGGCTTGAAGGTCGGCGTCAAAGTCAACTGAACGAGCAGCGCCCTTCGATACCGCGAGTACTGCTGTACACGACTTCTTGATCGCGCTCAGTTCGATTTGTTGGTTCGCTAATGCCGTGCGTTGCATCGAAATGACCGAAGAGCTCGGGGTAGTCGCAGTAAAAATTATTGCGGACTTTTGCAGAGCGCGGTTAACGGAAATGGTCAAACTATCCGCGACGTTTATGGTCTCAATTTGCAGGGCGGCAACTCGAACTGTCGCTACATCCGGAACTGATAGCGACGTGACTTGCACATCAAGCGGACTATCGCCGAAATCTGCCAATAAATCGCCGCCCTCAACTCCGATACCGACCGACCTGGTTGACTTTGCCCGCATCTGTACCAACCCAAGCGATGCGCCACTCTTGTCAAACACCTCAACGGTGCAACGCTCCAGCGCCCGCTGTAGCGCGACGACGGGATCGAGCTTGGCGTCCGTTGCACCCTTGGCGTCGCGGAGCGCTAACTGCAACGCTTCAGGAACAAGACCCGCGGCGGAGCCAATGATGACTACGTCAGCGCCCTGAATAGAAGCCCGCGCACTGATAGCTACTCCGCCGAATTCAATTGCACCGTTTGGCTTCACACTGAGACCGGCTCTGGCGAGCGACTTTGCGGGCACCAACTTCACGGACCACCCAGAATTTGCACCAATTTCGACACGTAACCGCAATTGCACAGTGCCCGTTTCAAAGCGTTCGAACGCGGAGGTGGCTGCCCACTTCGCAATCGTCGGCAATACCAGCGGTGTGACGACTGGCGTCGTGAGGACAGGCGCGACTGGGGCCACGACGGGCGGAGACGGCGTCACCGACTCGTTTGGCGTCTCTGGGATTCCTTCGGTTCCTTCCTTCTGTGGCTGCGAATTCCGCATGGGCAGCGAACCAGATCCTTGCGCGTCGGGCTCCGGGACAACAGGCGGTGGGACCGTTGCGACGGGCTTAACTGTTACATCGTTGGACTTGGTGGCAGCGACATCGCCAACATCCACTTTCAACTGCAGCGGCTCCATCTCCCGCTTGGGCTTCTCGACAACCGCAGGAGCCTCGGGTACCACCGGCACCGCAGGCGCCGCAGTTTGGCCCGTCGCAAAAATAACCAGGTAAATCAAACCCAGAAGTATCACTGTCAATCCAGCCGCGGCGAGTGCCAACATGGGTGGACTGATGGGCATGCGCGCTGGCTCGCCAGATGGCGCGTCTTGAGCTGCAGATTCCAAATCTCGCACCAAGCGCCGCGGCGTACCGGTTTGATCTCCTGCAAAGTCCATTTCCAATTCGATGGGCGCATCACTCGACCGCGCAGCGCCGGCACTCGCCACGGCAGCCGCTCCCGCGGCACGCGCGGCTGCTCGCGTCGCTCTTTGCGCCGCCACCGCCTCCTCATCAATACCCGTCCGAGCCATGCGTGTGAAGCGCGATTCCGGTGCCGGCCCTGCGGTGCGCGTTAGGTCAATGACAAGCCCCTTGGATTGCCGCGCAGCATCTGCCGCTGGAGTTCCATCGAGGCAGAATCGCCATGCGCACGGGGTTCCAGCAACTGGTTGCAGGAAATACGTTGAGAACGTCGCGCGCCAACGCGCCCACTCCGGCAAGAGTCGAATTGCTTCTTCAACCAGCGGCAGCGGCTCGATGGCCGCCCCGTAAATCACATGAATCGGTCGCGCCTGGTCACGCAAGAATGCACTTGCAAGAACGCCCGCCCAACCCGCATCGCCAGTAGCCGCCTGCCATGCAACGCATGGGCGCGGGCCGACATCACGAGTTGTTGGCACACGTACTGGAGCATCAATCCAAGCAGGCGCTCCGCTCCATGAGTTGCGCAGAAGTGCGGGTTGCGAAAGAAGCCACGCGGGCCCGGCGCGCACTAACTCATCGGGCGCAAGCACCAAATACGTGGCAATCTTGTTGGAACGCGCCGTGTGGTCCGGCGGTGCAGGACCAACAATGGAAAGCACATGCGCAATCCCCGTCGCCGTCTCAACGCGCCAGAAGCAATACGCGTTCGGACCATTGCCCGAAGGACCAGGGCGATATCCACCGAGTGCTTCAAGGCGCGGCACCAACGCCGGCGGCAATCCCTTGGTCATTGCCACAGTGCAGAACCCGCTGGTTCCAGCCCGGAGACCGCGTACTGCAGATGTGTAGATGAGTTCGAGTGCCATGGTTGCAAGTCAATCAATGCAGCAATTCAACGCCAGCCAATCAATTCAACGCAGTCACGATGGATCCATATCAGCAGAATCCATCGGTGTTCCAAATGATGCGTCGCCTTCGCTCTTGTCGCTGGAGACCAAGTGCGTTGACCAACGCGCCAGTGTGTAAATGAACGGAACGGTCACCCAACGCGGAGCAATGCGCGCTACCGGAACCTTGAGGAGACCGCTCGCTGGATCCAGGACCGGCGACGTTCCGATCGCGCTCACTGGAATGAAGATGACTCGCTCGAACGCATCTTCGGCAGCGGACACGAGTTCCGGTGCTACTTCACACAGCAACGCACGAATGCGATCGCTGGTTCGATCAACGCGCTTGATACTCATTCGCCCCAGACCAGCGCGTTCGCGCGCGTAGGGCGGCGTGGTGATGTCCATTGGCGTGCCATCTTCATCCTTTAGCAGTGGGCCCCAAATGTCGCTCTTGGAGAGGATGACAAACAGTGGCTTGGGAACCCGATCCTGCGGCGCAAGACCAGCGTGCATGCGCACCCGGCGCGCCATCTCCACAATCAATTGATCTTGGCGCGTGGTCTTTGCACCCGGAGCCAATTGTGGGTCGCCACTCACACCCGCCAGACGCTGGCGAAAGCGAACATCCTGCGTTGGATCAAAGACGAACATCAGAACCTGCGCCTTGGCTAAATGCTGCGTGCCAGGTGCGCGCGCGGTATCGGCGCCAGGAAAGAAGTGCTCGCCAGCATTGTCGTAGAGCGTGAAAAGCTGCGTCAATCGATGTGGCGCATGTCCGTTCACATGATCGCGCGAAGGGCGCACCGTGAAGATGAACGGATGAGCCAACATGGTGGCGACACCCGGATCAAACTGCACCGAGTTGTATTGCGCTCCTTCCATTTCCGTCTTGTCAATCGCAACCGACGCTGATTGATCTTCGTTGAGAAAGAGCTGACCTTCGTTGTTGGTGATGGCACGGTTCATCGCGGGATCCGTGTCCGTGAACGCTACGGAGAAATGCCGTGCGAGTTCCTCGCGCAATTTCCACATGGCGCTCGCCAAGAAATAGCTCTTGCCGCTTGATGGACTGCCAGCCAAACTCATGATCACCATGGGGCACTCAAGCACCAGTTGCGGAATCTCCAGATGACAGTTGGGGCATGCCAGTCGACGAGTCTTCGATCCCGACGGGTCGATCGCCTCACCCGCTGGTGTGAAGCGCGATGGAAGGAAACGCACTGGGTCTTCAGGCGTGAGCAATCGATCACCGAGCAACTCAGGATGCGCAGCGACCCAGAGCGTTTGATCCGGACGGAATCGGTGCCAGCAGTGGGGGCAAACGGCGCTGGATTTGAGTTTCCTACTCACTGTGGTGTCCTTCAAGGCCAGGCGCGGGGTACGGGGACTGAATCGACAATGTCCAGGTTGATATTTCCCGGATACAGCGCATGGTCCGTACTCAAAAGGTACCCGCAGAAGAAATACGGGGCATTGGGCTTCGGGGGTTCATGACGTACGCTCATTCCGTGGCGATTCATTCTGAGAACTCCGACACACCGGGTGAGGACGAAGCCCTGTGCGAACCACGCGAGCGGGCGTCTGCGATTCTTGGAATCGTGGTGGCCTTCGTGTTGGGTTTGTGCGTCGTGCTGGCTGCGATCTTTGCCGGAAGCCGTGGCGGATACGGGGGCGGCGGAGCGGGAGGCGGACTCGGGCAGAGCGACGGGGCAGGTATCGGCAAGGGCAGTGGAACTGGCAGCGGAATTGATGGGGCTGGTCCAGGAGCCGATTTTGACGCCCGCACGCGCGGAAAGCTCGCCGACGGTCCGGACGAAGTAGCACCTCCACCCGGAATCCCCGATGGCGCCGCGGCCGAAGGCGATTCCGAAGCAGGAGAGTCTGTCGCACTCGCGCCGGCCGGACCAGAGATCGAACCACCGAAATTTGGCTTCACGCAGCCGGATGCACCGCCCCCACCCCCGCTGATTATGCCGACACCGCCGAGTGTGGCAGCGCCAGGCGTGCCAACCGGGCGCCCAACGCGGGGAGGTTCGGGCGCAGCCGGCGGTGGCTCCACAGAGGGCCAAATCATCGACGTAGTTCAAGCATGGCCCGACTCACGAATCAGTATCAACCTTGACGCCACTGGCAGCATGGCACCCGCCCGGAACGCCGTGGCACGAGTAATTGCTGAGATTTTCGATAGTTTGCAGGGCGGCTCGATCACCGTCACTTGCTTTCGTGATGTCCTCATGGGGGAACCAAACGAGGTGATCATCAAACCAACCATGAAGATCAAGCGACCAGCCGACATTCAGCGCCTGGTGCAGCAAGTATTGGATGTGGAGCCACATGGCGGCGGAGATTCTGCGGAAACGGGCTTCCAACTCGTCATCGCCAACATGAAGAAGCGGCAGCACGGAACCGCGAAGCGGCCGAACATCGAATTCATCGTTACCGACGCAGAAGAGAAACAACCTGAACTATTACAGCTCATGCGCGGACTGATGCGCGTTTCCAACACCCGGGTCTTCATCATCCGGGTCGATAGTTCGCCGCCGACCCGCACTGAGATCAAGTAACTGCTTGTAGCAATACCTACCCCCAAGCACTCAAGAGCAACAAACACCATGTCACTCCTCTCTTGGCTTCCCTGGCAAACACACCCCGGCGCCTCGTGCGACCGACGCGAGCGTAACTCTGCGATCGCTGCAATCGCCAGCTGCTTTGTATTGGCACTTGGCCTGGTGATTGCGGCAATTCTGTTTGCGGCGCCGGCCGATCCACCAGGGGATGATGCTGCGGGAACAGCTGGCGGTGGCTATGGAACAGGCTCCGGGAGCGGCTTCGGCGCGGGCGTCGGCAGCGGAAGTGCGCTTGCCGGTGACGGCCCAGGCGCCGGTACATCAGGAGATCTGCATGGAGCCGTCGGTGAGACCGCTGACTCGGCACCGCGCGGTCAACGCACTGGAACGCTTGCCTCTGCAAATGCTGTCGAAGGCGAGTCACTGGTGAGCGGTGAAAGTAAGGATCTACCAAAATTCGGCTTCACGTTGCCGAACATCAATGATCCAATCGATCCTCCGCAAACCGCCACTGCGGTCGGAAAGAAGGATGGCAAGGACGGCGCCGGTCGTGCGGGCGCAGGCGGCGGCGGCGGGGCGCAATTCATGGGGATTCCGACTCCTGAAACAGACATCGTCTATCTGTTGGATTTCTCAGCGAGCATGGACTTCGTCGCCGGGCGACTGACGGCACTCAAGCGCGAGATGAGTCGAAGCATCACAGGGCTGGGCACCCGTGCTCGATTTACGATTGTCCTCTTCGGGCAGTCAGTTAAATCCGGAGCTAAAGAAATCGTGCGCCCCGACAATTCGGTGTATCCCAACTGCTACGCCTTCATGCCTCCGCAGGGCGATTGGGTGGTTGCGAGCGAGCCGAACAAGTCCATGGCTATCGAATGGCTAACACGAAGGCCAACAGACATCGAAGGGTGCAGTGATTGCGCACTCGCGATGAATGCTGTTCTCCTGTTGAAACCAAAGGCTGTGTTTCTGCTTACTGATGATGGAGTGCAGGACATTCGAGATTTGCAAGCAGTACTCGCCAAAGGCAACCCAGACAAGTTGATCCAAATCAACACCATCGCCTTTACCGCTTCCGATGCCGAGGGCGGAGCCGACCTCCAAGATCTTCAAGACATCGCCCGAGACAACAACGGCACCTACCGCCGCGTCACTATCACTCCGTAACTCCATTCACCGTCGCGCGCGCCCGTCCCACACCACTGCGTTCCATGTGTCCTCCAAACGCTCCTGCGCGCCGCTCTCCGGTGGTCCAACGCGCTCGTCAATCACCGCCCGCTCAATCTCCGGGAAATTTGCGGCGCCCTGTTCGATGCGTTGCCCCAGTTCATTACTCCATGACGCGTAACGGGCGGCAATGGCGGCCGCAAGCCGACCATCAGCGCGAAGTGCCGCAGCCGCCTTGAGTCCAAACGCAAACGCATCCATCGATGCAATGTGACCGTGGAAGAGATCCTCCGGGCGCCAACTCTCGCGGCGCCGCTTGGCATCAAAGTTCAAGCCACCGTTCGTAAAACCACCAGACGCCAGCACCACTTCCATGACGCGCGTTGCCAATGCATAGTCGGTCGGATACTGATCCGTATCCCATCCGCAATTGGGCGTGCCCATGTTGGCATCCACGGAACCGAGGGCGCCCGCGGCAGCGGCAACGCGCAATTCATGCTCCATCTCATGGGCCGCCAGAGTGGCGTGATTTGTCTCAATATTCAGGGATATTTTGCCAATCAGCCCATGCTCGCGCAGGAACCCCAGCACCGTGGCTGCATCAAAGTCGTATTGATGAACACTGGGCTCGCGCGGCTTCGGCTCAATGTAGAGCGCGCCACGGAAGCCAAGTTCGGACTTCCAATCAACCGCCATCTGTAAGAGCCGCGCCATGTGTCCAAGGTCGCGCGGCATGTCACGGTTCAAGAGACTTGAGTAACCCTCACGCCCGCCCCAGAACACGTAGCCATCTCCACCAAGTCGGTGCGTGACTTCCATGGCGTGCTTGACCTGCGCGCACGCATGCGCGAAGACCCGAACATCCGGGCTCGTTCCAGCGCCAGCCATGTAGCGCGGGTGTGCAAAGAGACAGGCGGTGCCCCACAGAAGTTTCTTGCCACTCGACTTCATGTGTTGCTGAAAGTGCTCGGAAACCGTGTCAAGCATGGCGTTGGACTCACGCAACGTTCCAAGCTCTGGAGCAATGTCTCGGTCATGGAAACAGAAGCGGTCAATGTTGCATTTCTCCAAGAACTCAAAGAACGCATCAGCGCGACGCAGGCAGTTGCTCAGCGTGTCTGTTCCATCGTCCCAGGGCATGAGCGCTGTGGGGGCACCAAATGGATCGGCAAGCCCATTGCGCATGGTGTGCCAATAGCAGGCAGCAAAGCGCACATGTTCGCGCATGGGTTTGCCGTCAACTGATGCATCGGCGTCGTAATGGCGAAAGGCGAACGGATTTCGGGAATCCGGTCCTTCATAGCGAACACGATCGACGAAAGGAAAGGCGGGTTGCATATCGCTATTCTGCCACGGCTCCCGCGCTCGCGCTCGCCGCGCACGGAAGGCGCTCCATGCTCCACTCCGCCGTACATAATCTGCCGCTCGTCCTGATCATCTGCGGGCTCATGCTGGCGGTGGCGGCGCTGGGTACCAAGATGGCGATGCGAATTGGCATTCCAACGGCGCTTGGCTTCATTGGCGTGGGCATGTTGATCGGTGGACAAACCGATTTACGCATGCTGTTGCAAGGCTATGAGGGCGCGTACTCCATCGGAAACATCGCGCTGGCACTGATTCTGTTCTACGGCGGACTGTCCACCGATGTCCGCAAAGTGCGCGGAATTTGGCTGCCTTCCATCACACTGGCCACCGTTGGTGTTCTGGGGGTGGCTGGAGTCACCGCGTACATCATTCGCATACTCCTTCCAAGCGCGCCGTGGTCCGTGGCTCTGATGATGGGCGCAGTACTTGGATCAACGGATGCTGCAAGCGTGTTGCAAATTCTGGCACGCGAACGCCTGAGTGGCCGCGTGCGGGAAATCGTGGAACTTGAAAGCGGATTGAACGACCCAATGGCATTCATTCTGGTGGCCACATTTACCAGTATTGCCATGGGTAGCTCATTCGAAGTGTCCACCATCCCCACCATCATGTGGCAAATGTGTGCCGGAGCGCTGATCGGCGGAGCGATCGGTTGGCTCAGCAGCCTTGCCATTGGAGCGTTTGAGGAAGACTCGCCGGAGATTTACCCGGTCATCACCATTGCGCTTGCACTGTTGGCGTACGGGATTGCTGAGTCATTGCATTCCAGCGGATTGCTTGCGGTGTTCATGACGGCACTGACCCTTGGAAACAGCGCGGATTTGCCGTTTCGCAGCACCATTGTTCGCTTCCACGCGTCACTGGCATACCTCGCGCAGATTGTGATGTTCTTTGTGCTTGGCGTCTTGGTGATCCCGGAATCACTGCTCGATGTTCGCGTGATGGCCAGCGGAACACTGATTGCCTTGATCTTGGCATTTATCGCGCGGCCGCTGGTGGTCACGCCGCTGTTGCTGTTGTTTCGATTCCCCATTCGCGAGTCGCTCGCCGTTTCTTGGCTCGGGCTGCGCGGCGCCGTACCGATCATCCTGATGATGATCCCCATGAACGCTGCGCGCACCAGTGTGGGCCAGAACAATTTGTCACGGGCATTTGCGGTGGTGTTTGTGTGCGTCGTGGTGGGCAGCATCATCCCTGGATCGACGGTGCGATGGGTGATGCGACTGTTGCGCATTCGGCTTCCGCCCATTCCGCACCCATCCACCACCATTGACATGGTCACCAAGACCCCGCTCGACACACGGATGATGATCATGGTGGTGCAGCCCGGCTCATCGATTGATGGCAAATATCTTTCGGAAGCGAGACTGCCCGGCGAGATCACCATTGCGCTGGTCATCCGTGGCGCGCGGACCCATCGAGTGCGTGGCGATACTCGCCTCGAAGCCGGGGACGAAGTTGCCATGAGTCTCCCGGATCGAATGGTGCCGATTGCACAAGTGCTATTCGGTGAAGTGCGTGAGTGAATGCGCGAGTGAGTGAGCGCTGGGTGTTGGCGCTGCCATTCAATCGCGGCGACTGATGTCCATGATCAGAATGAAATTCATCAACCCGCCGAGCGCAATGAATAGCGTTCCAAATTCATTGGCCGAACCCAAGCCTTTAAAGGATGACATAGTGTGCTTGCCTGGCAGCGGGCGGCCCAGCGGATCAAGCGGCGCTGGCGCGGGCAAGAGTTCCCCAACCTTGCCGGTCTTCAGAACGTTCTGATTCGTCCAGTCCGCGGCGAGGGCGATCGGTCCGTTGCCACTTTGCGCAATGAACCACGGCGCGTCCTCAACACTATCAACGGCATCAATGCCACCGATCAGAAGTCCGCAGCCGAACATCCCAAGAATGGCCGCCATCGCTAAGAATCCGCGCTTGCGGTGTCCAAGCACCACGTGCCCAAGCCCTGGGAATGCCCAGTTCAGTACGGGACCCTTGACGCCCTGGCCGCTTGCGCCCAAGATGATGGCTGCCACCAAGAATGCGCCGCCCAATGCAAGCGAGGTGGGAATCGCTGCCAGCATGGGTGAGGCGTCCGCAAGCAGGCTGTGCGCGCGCGTTGACTGCATGAGTTGTGCGGCTGGTTTGGGAGCCTGGACGGGCGCAGTGGCATCCCCAGCCTTGGCAGGCGCGGCGGAGGGAACTGCCTTGGCATCCGCAATGCCTGCTGCCCATGCGATGCCCTCGCGCAGATGCTGACGAAAGAGCGGCTCGGTGTAACTCTCCTTGGTGTGCCCGCCGGCCGT
>Ga0247831_1004343_pt1 | contig 19080 bp, 11 predicted proteins | sample LaCruzMarch2015__9_FD_192406 | JGI IMG/M metagenome (GOLD analysis project Ga0247831, IMG submission 192406) | Freshwater microbial communities from meromictic Lake La Cruz, Castile-La Mancha, Spain - LaCruzMarch2015_1m | ecosystem: Environmental > Aquatic > Freshwater > Lake | place: Spain... | reverse complement strand
GCGACGTGGGACGTGCTACCAGAGTGGAGCGAGGAGGAGGGGGAGGGACGCACAGCACGCAGTAACACCTGATTTGAATTTTGTAGGGGAAAATCGAGTTTATCTAGGAACCTATCTAGGAACCTACTAAGTCCGAGAAGGTCAGTTGTTACCCGACTCGTAGTATCGTGCCGAGTGGGGACTTTTTTTAGACTCCCCGGAAGGGGGATAAAAGGGGGGAGAAGAAGAAAAAAGGAAGAAAAAGGGGGGAAAAGGAAAAAAAAGGGAGTAGGTAGGTCGACCCTCCTGAGTCACTTACGGTATCCTTCCACCAAAATCTCTCTTCTCCCTTCCTTTTTCGACAAGTTCTTTCGATATCAGAGGTTGTCCTTCCACCACCTTCTTCCACATAAACTTTGTTGATAGTTGTAGCTCCGCCTGTCAAAAGATTACTGTCGTTGGCAACTAGTTCGAAGATTTTGTGCAACCAAGGAGAAGTGATTTTTGGGGGGGCGGGGCTTCGCCTCGTAGCCCCTGTTACATTAATTTACATTGCCAATGAAAACGGCTTCGCTCGGGCTTTTGGAGGTGATGGTGGTACGTGTGAATGCCAGTGCCCCCCGGACCCCCCTCTTTCGGTGACGTCACGGGCCATTCCCCCTTTCTTTGTTTTCTTCAAGAACAGTTTTTGGCGAATGAGCGGGAAAATATTTTTGGCGGGTTGACCGTTATTTAATTACAAGAAACACTAACAAACAAATGGCGGGCTTAGTTCCACTTGTATGCACGTGAGAGCGTGACAGGAGACAGATTTGGCGGGCGCTCAATTCCCTAAATTTCTATTCCCGCCACGTTTAATTCCTATGTGCCCTCATATGGATAATTACAAACAAAAACTCCCTAAAGGTTTGTTGCGATCACTTAGCCTGCCAACTCTCAGGTCCTTCTCTCCCTCTTTTCACACATCGACCAACAAACAGTTCCACTGGTAAGCAAGAAGGAAGGATTTGCGAAGGATAGCACGAATCTGGTATTTAGGTCCTACGTGGGTTTATACAAACTACTTGGGAATTTTGTGATGACACCGGCCAATAAGGGCTGCCGGGCTTTAGGAGTACCTCCAAAAGAATAATGATGGATATAATGGCCGGTATTATCAAATTGGTGTAATAAAGTACATTTTTAGATTATTAACGCTATTTTAATAGTCTCTCCAGGTAGTTGTTCATTGTTACATTGTTCCAAAAGCCAGCTGGGATAATATTTCACTTTCACCTTGTAAACACCAACAATTCCATGAAATGCATCTCACAATAAATGAACTATCTATTAGTACTGCATACTGCGCTTCTACGCCCCTCTGCTCAATTCTGACGAGTCCCAATAATATCCTATGCATATGAGGCACAACGGAGCCCTCTAAAACACTCATCCGGTTAATTGATGGGGTACTCCCAATATTCGATCTCATACAGTGCATAACTACGGTGGCGACGGCAGCAAAGCGAACTGCTTCTCAGCCCCGGAGACGCCAACAACCGCCGCACCGCCGCAAAACCAGTCAGCTGAGTCCACCGATGAGGTATATTGCATCGCGTTACGGCGGCCGTTCATAGATGAATGAGGGAGGAGGACGTTCGTCACATTCAATATAGGATGAGATGGGGAGGAAACGTCTTTGGATAAAAAGGAAGTGAAAGAAACTGTCTGAAACTCTCCTGCAGCCGGAGAATATTTCAAACATAACGAATCACAATGCAGTTAATCTATCCATTGCTACTTGACCAACGTTTCTCAATACAGTTACTCCTTCCACCAGTTATCAACTCACTGCAATACCGTCAAAGACGAGTCAACAAATATGCCAAGTAGCAAGTCCACCAATGCTTGATTTGTGTCAATGAAGAGTGCTGAATCGTCAACCTATGTGGTATGTTGAAGGAGTCCATAATGGTTGAAAAAGAAAAGACTCAAAGTTGATGCAAAGACAAAGAGTAAATTTCAGCTGGACATTGTTCTAGACAGTCCAATACAATTTAGATCGATAGACGGACCACTGTCACAACAGTTTGATGGTACGCATATTCTCCAACTCCGACAGGGGCTTTTGGAGGCGGTGCATTCAATAATCACTCTAAGCACAACATGGGTACCTTTCTTCAGTCTCCAGTCTTGCAAAAACAGTTTTTGTATCCTAGGTACATGCCCCTCCCACAAATAGGCAATATAAATACAACTACATAGGAAACATGATCAGCCTGTTGTCAATTCTAAATGGATTTCACAAATAAACATCATTGCCATCCAAAAAGTAAAAGTATGAACCGGTATGATCATTCATAGATTTTCAATAGTATCCAGAGTTTTGAGTTGTATCAGTACACTGCTATTCTTACAAACAAGCACACAACATACGATAGTGTCTCTAGTTTGAAACTAAATTGGGTTTGCATATCTACATTCTTAGCCAACAACAGTCCTAATTCACACGCTCTCAATCGAAGGCATTATTCCTTTGGTTCGTGTCTAGGATAATATCCGATCAATTCTTCCATTGACCAGTCAACGTGCTCATTCATGTATCGGATGAAATGCATGTCTTCCGTCATTTTATTAACAGAAGGAAAGCATATGTGTCCTGTACACCCGATGGGATCTGCCCAGAAATCATTTTCATCTTTGACAGCGACATGCCATCCAGATGATTCATCAACATGCAGGCCAGTTTGAGCCTGAATTTGATCCATTAGACCGACTATTCCTGGTAGAGACAATGATTCATCCGAAACAAAGTTGTCATAATTGCTATATGGCTCCACTAGATCTTCAAACTGAAGTGGTATGACAGCTCTTACACCATCATGCTGCCCCGATTCCACTACTGCTGAATAGATACTGTTTGCACGAAGATCAAGTATTGTCCCATTAATTGAGGGCAATATTGCCTTGGCATAATCCTCCCATCCCAGATTACCTCCATTATTATCATTGCCTGGCAGCGAGTATATTGAATCATGTTGCGAATCAACCCGCATCAACTCGACCCACGCGTAGGGATTTACAGACACTGCTATGACGAGAATGTGCCCCTTGACTTTACTTGTTGTGACACCCTTGTCTGTTGGTAACTTATTTATTACCGCCATGTCCGGATATAACTTTTTCAATCGGTTGACCAGCCAATCGATGCTTGGATGACGCTCACAAACGCCCACCACACTTATGGTGTCTATGCCAACAAATTTATTGAAATCACGAGCAGGTTGTACATCACTTTTACTTGAGACAACAGATGCAATAGTTTTGACTATAACGCTATCTTCCACCACTTCATATGAATCCTCATCATCTATCACAAGACTTGTCACTGCACTAGACTCAAAATAGTCATCTCCACCATTATCATCATCATTAAGATTCTTACTCCTTTTATCAGGGAAAGTCAATTGTCCTTGATCTTCCACTTGCCATAATCCATTTTCTTCTGCGGCGTATGATTGATTGTTATGCTCTTCAAAGTTGATATTCATTAAAATCCCAGCCGTCAAGACTAAGCAACAAATCAAGAGTAAAATTTTAGGAGATGATAATTTTCGTAAGCCATATCGACAATACATGTCGGCGCTATCAGGAAATCGTAGACTTTTAGGAGTGCTTGCATCTGCCGACGAAGTGAGGCTTCTAACCTCGCTTCCATCGTCGTCATCATGACAATTGTCATGACCAAAGTTGATTGGTCGTGATGATTTAGGTCTGCCATCACTGCAAACAGCAAAGGCAGATGAGTTGTGATTCCCAATTTTGCCACGACCAGTAGCAGACAACGATGTGAATTGTGTCAACTCCAAATCATCGTATTCACTCGTGCCTTCCATTTCATGATTTTTTTCACTACTTTGTTCCTGCTGACGACCCATCATCCATGCATGTCTGCCTTTCCTCCACTGTAAAATACGTTTAAGATTTGCCTTCTCGGCATTGATGCCATCACTATTACGATTGCTCTCCTCGTCGTCAGTTTCATGACAACCGAAGCTACTTGAGGTATTGTAAACTAGCTCAATCTCAACGTCCTTGTAAGTTTTCAAGTCGACATCGGCAACCTGCTCGAACGATAGCGATTGCAAACCAGAGTCGTGAATCCCCTCAAAGAAACGGTCGTCGGATGAAAATTGTCGAGTGTGATTGCCCTCATGATCACCTTCTTCATCGTCATCATCATTATCAGAATAATCATCCTCGTTGGTATAAATCTCGGCTTTAATTGGGCTAAGATCATTGACTTTGTAGTCAAGTAGAGGATGATCCTTGTCACTACTTGTTCTAGTTCGGGTTTGGTATTCAGAGCTTGTCGTCCTCGCGGCGGCATCGCGTTCGTCCTTTCTAGAAAATGATATATCTATGCCTTTCAGTTCATTGAACGGAATTTGAATTGGAATAGGTCGTGGTCGCTTGGAAGTAAACTTTTGACTTTGTTTCTTCTCCTTCGCCTGAGTCATTACCACCACTGGACCCTCGTCCATCATATTATCCCCAACCGAGTCAGACTTGTCATCGTCAATTTTAACTTCAATGCCATAATTATCATCATCATCATCCTCACTAAACGAGAAAGTTAGTGACGCTCTTGTCCGATTCTGCTGATATCGCTCTACCCATCCTCCCTCAATCCCACCGCTTCCTCCTCCTCCTTTTCCTATCCACCCCTGTCCAGCACCACCCCTGCCCCGACCGACTTGCGAAATTCGTGGTGTAACCTCTGACTCAGCCGCCGATGATGTTTCTGACATTATTGAGCCAGTAGAATTGGAATAGCCATGATACGGATGCTTACTCTTGTACTGGTATGCTCCTGAATGTGGTGATAGAGAGTTTGATAGTGGATGTGTCGGGGGTAGAAGTGACGAGAGTTTCTGCTGTTTGTATTGCCGCTGTTGTTTTTGCTGCTGTTTGTATTGTTGCCCACCAAATCCGTGTTGTTCCATGTGGGGTGTGGGTAGCTGTATGACTAAATTGTTCCGTTTCATATTCTGCTTACTTCCACCACCACTGCCACCTCCTCCTTTTCTTTTAGTAGTAGGTGGATTTGGTTGTTGATAATGTTGGGTTTGTGACCTCCTCTCTTGCTGCTGCTGCTGTCGTTGTTGTGGTTTGTACTGCCTCCTCAATCGTGAGACTGGTACGTTGACGTTATGCTCTTCGTCGTCGTAATCATCATCGTTGTCGTCCATCTGCAGTGATTCAATCGCATTCATTGCATACATATCACCCAGCATGGTAGCTGACCGATTATGCCGGCGTACAGTCCGTGCGTGAGAGACAGTGGTCGTACCAACAGACACAGGAGCAATCTGAGAGGTAGATACTCGGGTCGTTGTATCAGTCAGCAGTGGTATATTAGCATCCAACGATGGAGGAGTCAATATTTGACGTTCCACTGATGTCCTACCACAATCAATGGCATCAATCCCATCGGCAATTACCCTTGCTGCCGGAGAAGAAGGGGAAGCAGCTGCTGACGATGATGCCCCATCCCGAAAAGGGGAGGGTGGACGTAAGATTCCTCCCCCGCCGCCACCACTATCGGAATTTTTATTGTTGGGAGATGAGGGTGGACGGATGTTCCGTCGTCGTGCCAAAGGCCCCGTCTCCATTCGATGCCCCCCTCCACCTCCTCGTCGCGTCCTCTCATGACGCTTTTGCTGCTGCTGCTGTTCCCATTCACTCTCTGTCAAGTCACTTGCAATCGACATGAATGATTCCATTGAATGACGACGATCTCGTTCGTTGATGATTTTGTTATTGTTAATATAAGGATTATAATTACAATCATCATCCATATTTGTATTGGGCGAATGATGAGCAACAGCATTGTTTACTAAAGGTGTGGCATCATCAATAACATTCTTCACGGGTGTAATAGCAGCTGGGATTGTTGTTGTTGTTGTTGTTGTCGTCGTGGTTGTCATTTGTTGCTGACCCCGATGTTGTGTTAATAATGTTGGTACCTCCACAAAGTCGTAATCCCGTTGAAGATGACCATCTTTTGTCTGTGAAAACTGTGCGGCCGCTGACGATTGGTCCGGATTACCACGTATATTAACTGTGTTACTATTGGCATTGCTTTTGCTATTGCCGCTTTCGGCATCACTGCTTTCGCGACTTATCTTACGAGGGATAATGTTGAAAGAAATCCCAACCTGGCGTCGAAAATCATCATCATCATCATCATCATCGTCATTGCTGTAGTCATAATAACCACTAGCATCACTTGTCCGACGTGACGACGCGCCACTAGTATCCTCACTCGCTGCTGCCTCGCGACTAGTACTACCACTAATTCTTCGTTTGCTGTTGCTCGTTGTCTTTCCTCGTTTGCTTGTCCCCAACATTAAGCCACTATTACGATCTCGGTCACTACTGCGGCGTATGACACGGCGCTGTGGAGGAGGAGGATGCGGTGGTGAGTTGTTCATTTGGCGTTCTCGTCTCCACTGTCTCGACCCGTCGTCCTTGTGCCGTCAATTCCTCCCCAACTCGTCGTCGCTTCGCGTACAAGGTCGCATTGGTTGACAACTGATGCAAAAAAAAGGGCCATCTTATTTTTCTCGAGATCGAAAGAAGCCCCCCCCAAACAACAGTTTTCGCTGTTCGTATCGTAGATGAACAGATTTCATATTGTATTGTCACCACCCGTCGTCACCTCTCTACAGAAGCAGCTATTTCTAATAATGACAATCGTCCTGAGGCTTAATTATATTAATCTAAGTATATAGGCAACCAAGTGTTATTATTTTCTCGATGTAGAGACCGGAGTAGATAATATGACGACTCAGTATCAGTTTTCATCGACAGTTATCAAGGTTTCATTCTTCCTACTGTGTTAAGTTTCTGGGTCTACCAGTAAAATAACATTCAAACATACAATATATCATTCATGCTACTCTTTGTAAGTTTTTAGTTGCTTGACCTTGATCCGGGTTTGATTACCTCTTACACGAGCCTGTATTTTAAGGATAAAGTAATTTGTTATTATTACATATCGTACAAATTCTCGGAACCCTCGGAAGTATGATTGCTGTGAAATAAAATGTAAGTTGTACACAGAGTGAAGTGTCATTGAACTATGATGATGAAAAACAAGGTACAATGACTGGAGAAATTGTTTACTTACAATGACAGTAGCTGCAGCATGCTCCAAATTATTCATCTTCAATCTATTGCCGTTACACCGGACAAGTTTGCTCCTAATACAAGCCTGAATTTGGATAACAGAGACTAGTTTTACGCCGTACCATATATACTCTCGGTAGCCCCGGAAGCAAGATTGCTAATTGATGCAAGCACGATAAGAACGGTAAAATTCAACAAAATGATTGACTTGATTGAAGTGCATATAGTTTACTTCACTCACCATAACCGTTGCTGCCTCATGAAGGATTCTCCTTTCATTCAAATGATCTCTCCACCACTTCTGTATTGTTAGCACTCTACTTTTCTCCTCCATCATGATACACCCTGCTGTACCCAAAACTGAGAGTTGTCTTGCTTTGTCCTTAGCAACGCACTCGCGAAACCAGGATTGCAGTATTATGGTAGCACATTCCACGTTGATCGACGTCCAGAATTTACGCCAACCTCTCTGAATTCTCGTGGCAGCATTAACATCACGCAAGTGCATCATTGTCCTGGATACTATTTGTTTTACGACATACTCATTGTACTCTCGGTAGCCTCGATATGCTCTCTGGATCCGTATCGAAGCATTTACATCACGACAGCGTGATGGTGTCATGGAATATTCGACTACTCGTATGATATCATAGACTATAAGAGACTGACGAGCATAGTAGCCACGATAAGTGGCGCTCATCGTCGTTGCTGCTGCACCTTTCTTCTCAACCTCTTCCTCCTTCTTGGCAAGTGAAATATTGAGAAGGTCCGTATCATCCTCCAAAAAGCAGCTGCGCTTGACATAATCCTCTGGTGGATCTGTATCGTCGTACTCTGATGTTTCCTCGTCATTCGTCGACAATGTTGCTACTCGGTCAAAGTCCAAACAACTTCGTGGAGAAAAAGTCTTACATGATCGTCTTCGTTGTCGCCGAAATAACGATGGACTTGAAAGCTTGGATAGCGGCTTGGACAGCACCTTCGAGGGTGTTGGTGGTGGCGAACTATTGTACCCAAGTAAGCTACATGATGATACGTCATCTTCCTCCAAGCTGTCGACGTGCGTGATACTCCTTTCGTCATCATCCTCGCTACTACCACCATCATCCTCCAGGCCTAGGCGTAGTGACGCACATCTCTCCAGATACTTTTTCCTGGCCGACAACATCATTAGGATATCAGAAAAAAATAATGAAAGTAATGGCGTCTGGTACATACGGTCGCTTGTGCTTCGACCGCAGTCATGGTTCAAATCCAGTGCTTCAGCATTCTTGTGCACCTTTAAAAGTGCGAAGTTCTGCAAAGAGGAAGAAAAGGATCAAAAAATATGCCCTGAAGGCAGTGATAAATAATTTGAGTGGAGATTCATATTTTTTACAAAACCTAGGTTGAATAGAAGCTAGATAAATATGACACTACGGTTTTTTCATCTGAGAAAAGGGAGAATCTCGAAAAAAATGAAATAAGAAACAGCTTCCACATTGGAGAAAAGGTAGAAAATTAAGGTAAACTTTACCGTGACGACACTGTTCATGGCTCAGTTCATCATCATAGTTGAACTTAATTATGTGAGAGTTGATTAGATTAAAACATTCAATAGCACTCTCTCAAGTCCAAGGTGCTTATCAGGTTGAGCCTGCTGATGTCTCCAAGAATCGCTCTATAGCAGCATTTGCTAAACTACACATTTCCGCAGATTCATTCTTACTATTCTGTTTCTCCATTATTGCATCATTCATCTTTGATTTACGTTCTTGGATTTTATATATATCCTCGTCGACTGTGTCTTTGGTTACCATTTTTATGATTGATACTGGCTTCGTCTGACCGATTCGATGACTGTGGTCACATGAGTGATATTTAACTTGAGTACATTCGTAAACAAAAGTCAAAGTACGATATAAATTAAACTATCTACTACTACTTACCAACGGTCTTCGGCTTGGAGATCATTAAATGGATTAAAGTCGAGATCATGCAGGATGCAAACATCAGCAGCCGTCAAGTTTAACCCTACGATTGTTTGAACGTAAGATTTGTTGATGAAAACAGTAGAAAGCAGAAGATAAAAAGATCAAACATTACAATGCTCTTACCCATCCCACCCGCACGAGTCGAAAGCAAAAACACTGGTATTGTAGGATCGTTGTTGAATTTGTCAAGCATATCTTGACGCTCGCTCACGGCAGTCGATCCATCTAAACGGAGATGATTGTCAATATGCAATGAGTGTAATAAGTGGCCCATTAAATCAAGTATTTTTGTCCACTGGCTAAATATTAGTATTCGATGGCCCTTATTCATCAATTCAGGCAAAAGGGTACGCAATCGCACAAACTTTGGTGAGCAGAATAGATCTTCTTCCATTAATGTATACTTTTCGAGGTGTTGCCTTCGCATCGGACTCTCCTCGATCATATGAATTGCCGCACAATGTATTTCATAATCACTGAATTTGTCAAGCTCGTCGCGTACTAGCTGCAACGTACAGCTTGCATCATTCCCAAAATGACGATAGTTCAATGCTAGGTGGGCGAGATTTGCCTTATCTTCTTCATCCTTGAATCTGTTGCGCAGGAGTAGTGGATGATTGGCGGCCTTTCGCAGTGATGTGAAAAGATGCTTCTGGGCAGCAGCATCTTGTGTGGCGGCGACACCAGAGACTTTTGCAGCACGAGCTTGGACATGATCTGATATAATGGCATTGTACGCTGACTTTGTGGCATCGTCCATGGGCACAATATCAACGTGCTTAGTCTTGGGTGGGAGGATCTGACCTAAAACATCCTCCTTCTTCCTCCTCAAGACAAAGGGCGCAAATAGCTGCTTCAATTTGCGATATGCCTTAGCATCGTCAGATCCACCCTCAAGCTGAACAAAGTATTCTAGCATCCTTTCGCCTCCATCGTTCTCATCATCGCTGTCATCCGCGTACCCTCTTTTGCGTTTCGAGGACTTCGTTTTTCGATCAAATAGCGGCATCAAGAAGCACAGGAGGGACATGAGCTCCTTCGGTGAGTTTTGTACAGGAGTGCCTGTAAGCAATAGACGAGACTTCGTCTGAAACTTGTTGAGATTCTGATATCGCAGTCCTTTGGGGTTCTTCAATGTGTGTCCTTCGTCAACAACGAGGTAGTCGAAATTAAACTTTCGTAGGAATGACCTATCACCCTTATTACTGTCCGAACTAAAGTAGGAGAATGTAGTAATAACTGCATCCAGTGGTTCGCTCGCTTGAATAAAATTACGATCCATCTCATTGCGTATACCCTCTCTCTCAACTTGATTCCCATGATACTTAATTACGATCATATTTTGTGCAAATTTCTCGAATTCATTCATCCAATTGTTTAGGACCGACGCCGGGACGACGATTAAGTGTGGTCGTTGTTTGATGTCAGGATTGCCCTTGTTCTGATGATTTAGCCATGCCAAGAATGCAATCTGATGTAGAGGGTTGATGTAAGAAAAACATGAGTCAATGAGAAAGGGTCACTACCGCTATTTTGGCACTCACCGTTTGCACTGTTTTTCCCAGGCCCATCTCGTCAGCAAGGATGCCGCTAACAGTTTTTGCCAACTTGCCTTTACCAAACATTGTCCGACTGAGCAATGCCATCCAATTAACGCCCAATAGTTGATATTCCGCCAACTTGACTGATGGTAATATGTTCTTCATGGTATCTTCTGATATCCATTCGTTCGTACTTGTATCAACAACTCCACCACCCAATGAAAGTGCACCCTCATCCTCCCCAAGTATTAATCCCTTCACTTTTGCTCCGATTCCATTATTACTACTCGCATTTTGCTTCCCATCATCGGTCGTTGCACTGCCATTAGCACCGAACCAGCCATTCACAATCTTGATAATACGTGAACTGAGTGCATTCGCCTCGGCAAGGACTTGTGCGGCAGTCTGTTCCTCATCATTATTGGCCTCCCAAATCTCAACCTCATCATCTTCGCCACCATTACCACCCTCATCGTCATCAGAATCCTTCATTGGCTCAATGTCATCCCTGTATATAGTCTGTTTCTTCTTCTGTTTATTAGGTCCCGTAGTATTCTTAGCAGGTGAGGCCAATTTGATCTGTTCCAACATTGAACTTGATTTCTTCTTCAGACGTTTGCGCTGCTGACTCGGGTTGTTGTCTCCACCATCAACACTTGCTTTAAGTGCCACCTGGATAGCAACAGCCTCATCATCATCAGCAAAATCATCTATATTAAAAGACGACGCAGCTCCGAATCCCACCTTTTTTGGAGTGTCTGATAGAAGATCATCATCATCACTACCAATCTCACCAAACGGCATCGTCGATTGTTGTTTCCGTGGTGAGGCAAAATCGTCACCAGAATCGTCATCATCCTCGTCTCCCAGTATCATCCTCTTCTTGCTTGTCTTACTACTCCTATTAACACCACCACTTCCTCGATTCAATACAAATATATCATCGTCATCATTGTCATCAACCTTCTTCTCCTCTCCATCGTCGTCATCCCCCTCTTTGGTTGCAAAGTATTTGGAGCGCTTCTTTTTTGATGTATGATCATTATTCTCCAATGAGGATCGATTGGCATAAATATCATCCAACGATTCATCGTTCATAGTGGTATTCCCATCGTCATCAGTACTACCTACCAAGGATATGGGAGATTCAGCATAAGTCTTGTTCTCTACCTTGCCTCGACCTCGTTCATTAGGAACACGAATAATTTGTATTTCATCATCATCATCATCGTCCGTCGAATCATCCTCCATGCCTGATTTCTTCTTCTTCTTCTTAGCGTTTGTCGTTGTCTTTTTATTATGAGATTTATCCTTCGTCTTCTTTCCACCAAAGTCACTGTCATCATCGTCATCAGAATCCCAGCTGTTGACATCATCCTCGTCATCGTCATCGTCATCATCATTACCCCGTCTCTTGACTGTCGTAGCCTTTGTCTTCTTCCCAATACCCTTCTTCGTTTTTCCAACTGCCTTTGTCATTGCTGTCGTCGTCTTCGTCTTCTTCTTCTTACCACCCCCACCAAAGTCGCTGTCCTCGTCCTCATTCTGTGAATCCCAAACATCTTCCTCCTCCTCATTTTCGTCGTCATCTTCTAGTATCATTTCTTCATCCTCGTCCGATTTTACAACAAAGCTATCATCATCCTCGTCATTATTGAACGACCCTTCTTCGGAATCAATTACATCCTTAAATTTTTGTCTCCCTCCCCCCTTCTTCTTGGCAGCAGATTTTAATGGTATTTTACGATTCTTATTCCGAATGACACGTCGTGCCTCCTCAGCCATGGCCTTACTCTTTTGTACATCAGTTTTACTTTTCTTAGCAGTCATCCACTCTCCTCCACCATTATTATTGTCATTGTTGATGATAACTATTTTTCTTTGTGCGGCTGCGGCCGATTTTGCAGTATTGGATTTGAGCGCGGTATTGGTGCTACTCGTGGCGGCATATGCAGCGAATGGATTATTGTCATCCTTCATTATTACTAGGATACCTACTGCAGACTAGAAAGGTAAGTTGTTGTTGTTGGGGCGAGGACGACAAGGAGTCAGGCGCGCCAAATTTCTGAGCACCCACTATTCTTGAACACGTGTTGAGAACTACTTGTTTGTTGTTTGTGGATGTACAACAAACCACACAGGGACATTCAGACGAGTCTCCAGCAGAAGTGCTATGTCGAATGTGGCAGGAGGAGGTAAATAAGATGATCCACAACGATGACGCATCACTATCGTCATGAAGTATAAAAGAAGATAATGACCTGAGGTAAATAAATGAGAAGCTTGTCAAGTTCAAGTGTACAAAGATGAATTTATGTTTTAAATGTCAAGATTTACCCAACCCCCAACCCCAACTAGACAACCGTAACTTGACAACCCCAACTAGACAACCTTAAGTAGACAACCCCAACTAGACAACCTTAACTAGACAACCCCAACTTGACAGCCCTTACTAGACCAACACCATGAAAAAAACTTCTACTCCCTAAAGCACATTCTCAAATCCCAAACTCAATAGTCATTGCAACCTCCTATGCCTCGTCCAGCATACGTGACTAGCAATGGACTAGCATCAACAGCGCCATCCACAGTCTTGTCCTGCTGCTTGAGATCAGCAAACGGCAACCAACGATGAATGCAGCACAAGTACCATGGCTTCTCGGTTGCAACGCATCCTGCGGGAAGACATGCCTTATTGTACTCGTCAATAACGACTGGACACAACTGACCTTTCTGAATTGTCAGGTTTCCATGTCCAAAGTTAGTTCCAGCAGCAGGATTGTTGGTCTTGAACTTGAGGACCTTCATGTCATCGGAGGTAACAGATCCAAACACTTGATCAATAAACGGAGGATACACTCGTCCACGGCAGTTGGCGACGATAATGTCAGACTTTGACATCTTGCCCTTTGAAGATCCAATAGATTCCATTGGTGTGAGAATTTCCATGCCCGTAGTAATCTTGGTAACAGTTCCCGTTCCAACAGTCCTTTCTCCATCACGCATGATGATGCTAAGACCAGCCTCAATTGGAACAGGTGCAATTAACTGTACCTCCAATGTTGTGCGATCTCCAGGATAAACAAAATCCACGTCGGATGGGATCTTGACCGAACCGGTAATGACAATATTGTCATTGATGAAGAACTTAAAGCTATAGCCCGAGTGAAATTCTGTGTGTCGTCCACCTTCGCGCTGAGTTAGGATGTAAACCTCGACCTCGAAATTGTTGACAGCGTGCAACATCCCTGGCTTGCAAAGGACCTGTCCAATTTTGATATCTGCCCTCTTCAGCCCACTGAGCAACACTCCAACATTATCACCCGCCATACCAGTGGTCACTGTCTTCTTGAACATCTGTAGTCCAGCACTGGTTGTTGCTTTACTTTGACCGTAACCAGAGACCACAAGCCCTTCACCATCATTGATCATACCTTGCTTGATAATTCCAGTAACGACTGTACCGACTCCGGCAATATCATATACATCATTAATCGGCAACATAAATGGCTTACCCACTTCACGATTTGGAATGGTCATACTGTCACACACCTCCATCAATTTGAAAACGGCATTGGTATATACTCCTGCGGGATCATGTCCCTCAAGGACGCATAGGCCTGATCCACGAACAAAGGGGATTGACTCACCATCAAAACCGTACACCATGAGCAATTCACGTACCTCCTCTTCAATAAATTCGAGCTGTTCATCCTCATCAAACTGATCACATTTGTTGAGGAAGACAACAATGTTGGGAATACCCAGCTGCTTAGCAATGATGATGTGTTCTTTCGTTTGAGGCAGGGGTCCGTCAGGAGCAGAAACAACGAGAATCGCAATATCCATCTGTGTGGCACCAAGAATCATATTTTTCACATATCTGACATGGCCTGGACAATCACTCAGTCCATAATGACGATTCTGCGTTTCATAGTCAATGCAAACCGCTTGTGGGTCGACACCTACCCCGAAACGGTACGTAGTGCTAATGGCCTTTGTTCTGTCTGGGTACGTCATGGTCGGAAATCCTTTACTAGACATTACCTTGAGAATTGCCTGTGACGCGGAAGATACGACGATGAAACAACGATGAGAACGAGGAGATGATACAAGGTGAGAAGTTAATGCCAAATCATACCTTTGTGAGCGTGGTTTTGCCATGTTTGACATGACCGATGGCACAGATGTTGACAAACGGCTTAGACATGGTGGTGGGTAGAAATAATGAGTATATTAAGAAGAACAACCAGGGATCCAAAAAACAGACAGTGAACAAGCGGACGAAGCAGAATTATCCAGGATTTCTGTCTTGAATCTTGACCGACCCAACTCTTTCTTCTTTAAGAAGATTCTTTTATAAAAACCACCTGTGTGTCTATTTTACATTTCTACATCTAGTGAATTACGATATCTAACAATAAACCAACAATTTGGTCACGAGGCAAGAGAAAATCACAATGGTCAAAGGCAGGTGATGTCTGTGAGTGGACAAGCTTTTTGAAGGAATTGATGATTAGGGTACTGAAGGCGTGAGTAATTCCTAAACCAAAAGTTGTTGGATTGTAGTTATGGAAGGTGTTGGAGCGTAATGGCTATGTCCGTAGAATTTTTGATTATGTTGAGGATGGTCTGCTTGAAATTGTTTCCATCGCTGATCTGCTTCAATGAATATGCCGATAGGGGCTGGAAGGGTGGTTGCACATCATACATAGCTTTTGCATTTGGTCTAATGGGCTTGAATTGTGCCGTAAAAATTCTGTCGGGTCATGGGACCGACTCGTCCGTGTGCATCAATAGCTATTGGCTATTGGTGTGAGAATCATTTGATTGTGGAGAAGATTACTGATGACATCATCACCTGAAATCAGAGGGGTTGTTCTGCGGTTATTTGATCGGTTAAGTTTATTCCGTTCATGGTCTTGTAGAGAGAGATCTGTGTTGGCAGTGTAATTTGTGATACAATCTATAGACGATGGAGGAACATGGTTGGAGGGGGGCGGAGGAGTGGCATTGGTAATTGTGATATCGTAACCTATCATTGAAACGACATTAGATGGATGACAGTCAATGTTTGGTTTGTAGGATACATCGAAGGGACGTGCAGTAGGGTCGGCAGGGAGGTGTAGATTTATTTCTTTGTCGAGGTTCGTTGTTGGCGAAATAATGTTTGCGGTAGTCAGTAAAGGCACAAGTGCTTGGGATCCTCACAGACTGTTATACATGCTTTCTCTTGCAATTGAAGCATCACGTGATTGTTATCCTTCTTGCTTCAACAATCAAACAATCATAATGACTGTTCGATTCTCTGCAAGCGCCTAAGTTAAAACTGTAAATAATAATCAATTTTAGATCTCAACACTATTATCACTCTTTTGGAAAGCCACAAGCTCCCGGTATCGACCCCCCTCCAACACCATCAATTCATCATGCGTGCCCTGCTCCACAACCTTGCCTCCATCCATGACAACGATGGCATCACAATCCTGTATCGTACTTAGTCGATGTGCGATGATAAGACATGTAGTATCCCTCCCAACTTCCTTTAAATTACTCATTATTTCAGACTCGGTGTGTGAATCAAGACTTGACGTTGGTTCATCGCACAGTAGTATGGGTGACCGTTTAAGTATGGCCCGAGCTAACGAAACACGTTGCTTCTCACCACCACTAAGTTTTAATCCACGTTCGCCGACCACTGTGTCATAACCGTTTGGTAATCTCAGTATTGATTCATGTAGTCGTGCCTTCTTTGATGCATCCATGACCTCTTCCCACGTCGCTAATAGGTTACCATAATGTATATTGTAGCCAATAGTGTCGTTAAACAAAACAACGTCTTGTGGCACAACGGCCATGGCTTGACGAATAGATCGGGTAGTGTAAGTTGATATATCATTCCCACCAAGTCGTATCGACCCAGAGTCGGGAGCGTAGAATCTATATAGCAATCGGAGTAATGTCGACTTGCCACATCCTGACGTCCCGACGATGGCCACTGTCTTGCCCTGTGGGACATGAAAGGTAGTACCACGTAATATTGGCCTCTTGGTTGATATTGTCGCGGCTGCTGCGATTGTCTCTGTTGTCATGTCACTAATGCCCTCTTTGGCAATACTACCATCGAAGGTGGTGGTGTCAACTTTCTCCTTCTCCTTCCTCTTCTTTATTTTTGATGACAAGTTTGTATCATAGGCAAATACCAAGCCATCGAATTCAATTGAGCTACCATGAACCAATGGGTCATACTCAATAGCACTAGTGCTATTCACAATCTTCGGTCGGGCATCCCGCAGCCTAAACATTTCATCCATATCAATCAATGCCTGTTGGACTTCGCGGTATACACCCCCAATAAAATTGAGCGGAACGCTTAGCTGGAATAAAAGTCCATTCACAAGTACCAAGTCACCCACCGTCGCAGATCCCGCGGCTACATCAATGGCAGTCAAGTACATCATACCCGTAAGTCCTGCCGTGAAAATAACATTCTGACCAAAGTTCAATACTGACAAACTGCTCTGTGCCTTAATAGCGGCATCTTGATACTCGTATAATGTACGTTCATACTCTTTACCCTCGTGTATCTCATTATTGCAATATTTGACAGTTTCATAATTTAATAAACTGTCAGATAATTTACCAGACGCGACTTGATTTAAACGATTCATATCCTTACGGAATTGCGTACGCCATTGTGTTATCCCCACGGTATATATGACATATGCTCCCACGGTCCCTAATACAATTATAGCATGCGATGGTCCAAATTGGTAGTACAAACATCCCGTAACAATCCCCACTTCTAATATGGTCGGTACGGTATTAAATACCATCATGCCTAATATACGTTCTATACTCGCATTGCCACGTTCTATTACGCGTGCCAACGTCCCGGTATTGCGATTCAAATGAAAGTCCATATCTAAACCATGGACATGATCGAATGTCGACCGACCGACATTCCGTATTGCCGCTTGTGAGACATTGGCAAATATGGCATTGCGCGCCTCGTTGCATGCCGAGGATAATGCACGTGACGTGCCGTACGATAATATTAGGAATGTTGGGAGCGTGGGCAATCCATATAGTACGTCACTTGTTGCCGTCGAGAGATGTACGAGTGTATCAATGAAAGCAGCATTTTGGCCAACTGCACTCTCACCAACAGCTGTCGCTGCCGTTACAAAATGGTCCCGACCTAATGAATCGACTAGCATTTTGAAGATGAATGGTGTTGCAATAGTCGTTCCTTTCCCCAAAAGCATGAGCACAATTGATGCAACGACCCGTCGTCTTGTGGATTGTGCAGCAGCAATATTATTAGTGCGATCATTATCATCGACAACACCACCGATGGAATTACTCGTCGTGGTGGATACCATTATTGGAGGCCAAACATATCGACCGAGCTCACTGGCAATCCTCCAGTTCGTTGATGTTGGTAATGATGAAGCCCATCGTCTACTCGCGAACTCTCGACGAAGTCGTTCATCATTGATACGATCGTAGTCGTGGTATTGGCGGTCTAGTGGGCGACGGCGCTGGCGCCATCTTCGTGGTAGCAGTCGCGACGAAGACGCCGACATTGACGCTCGGTGCATCATCTTCCGCGTTTTTGGAACCCTCACACAAAACACGTTCCCGCGCCAAACACAACAACAAGTTTCCACAAGCTCTCCTTAGCTTGGCAAATCGCATTACATAAAATTGGCCGTGTTGCTCTGCTGATATTCTCACGCATGAAGTTATTTACTTTGTACAAACGGCAGAATTTCTTCAGATTTTCGGTCGAAATACGGTGGATTGGAATGTCTATGATGGACTTGAGAGGAGTCATTTTCATCATGTCCAAACTTAATTTCCCTACATAACAGCATGAGTGAGATGAATCTGGCGATGTTTCACTGAAAGAGATCAAGATGAGACTTTGCGTTTAGAAATGCTGAAAAAAGGAGCAAGTAGCACCGCATACTAAACAACTCACCACCTCATGAAATCAAACGGAAATGGAGAAGAGTCACATTTCGGTTCCGCCAATAATTGTTCAAATCTTTCATTTGCCTCACAGCGCCTCTCGTTCTCTGTGTTGACGCGGTCCACAAGCATTTTCGCTCCAGGCGAGTAACTATATATGTCCTCACTGCCTAAACCATGCTGAGCAAGAATTTCCATCGTCAATGGAGATTTGATCATTTCATGCTTCATTGCTATCTTGTTAGCTACTTCTATCACACACTTAACAACTTCCAAGCTCTGAATCGGTGTGGTATAACCCTGATAATCACACATTGGATGAACAAGTGCCACCCTGTTTAGAATTAAACGACCTACGCCAATCTCCTGCAGCATTTCACTACCATTTTTGAATGCCATACCACCAAATATAACAATACTTACGTTTGGTTTGAACA
>Ga0247831_1004340_pt1 | contig 19095 bp, 15 predicted proteins | sample LaCruzMarch2015__9_FD_192406 | JGI IMG/M metagenome (GOLD analysis project Ga0247831, IMG submission 192406) | Freshwater microbial communities from meromictic Lake La Cruz, Castile-La Mancha, Spain - LaCruzMarch2015_1m | ecosystem: Environmental > Aquatic > Freshwater > Lake | place: Spain... | reverse complement strand
GATTTATGCCAACAATAATTTCAAGATCCGATTGGTTAAGGGGTAGGGATTCAAGTAATTCTTCTAAATAATCAAGCCGAGGTTGATGCAAGGGAAGTATTAGTGAAAGCAGTGGTGGAAGATCCATCAACTCCATAATCTGAAACCCCAGCGGCGGAAATAGATAAAAGCACTCCAGAAATTCACAAGCGTGAGCCAAAGGCTGCGGTGGCTCCCCCTGCCCCAGCCATGGGTTACTGCTGCTATAGGAAGGTGAAGGCATCTGCCAAGGGGCCTTAGCCGCCTCGTTAGATCTGCATCCTCTAAATAGAGAAAATAAGCTGGATCAAAACCACCTACCGAAACATAGGCGTTTGAGCGCACAAACAAGCAACATCCACTGAGATAGGGAACTTCATAGATGCTATGCAAGTTTTGATCATCCATGGTGAAACGGGCATCGAGGCGGCGCAACCATCCGGGTTTGAGCCAATCGGGTACAAAACGACGGCTGCAGAGCGCAATAAATGATGGATCGCGTTTAGTTAAACGTTCCACTTGCCCCGAGGGACTAAGGATCTGGGGAACAGCTGCAACCACATCGTGCTGGGATGTAAGCCAACCCAGCAGAGTTTCAAAGCTGCCTGGCTGCCAATACAGATCGGTGTTGAGCACCGCAACCCAGGGGGCGGGCTGATTAATAGCTAAAAACAAATTGTTAGCAGCTCTACCGTAGCCAATATTATCAGAATTTCGCTGCACAATTAATGCATTCTCAAATAACGGTGTTAGTAGGTTTTCTATCTCTAGAATAGCTGCATTCAAGGCAATGCTGTACCGAATAAACGGAGACAATTTCTGAATACATGCAAATAGAGCTTCTACCTCAAGCTGGCTGGGCCGATAGGCAATAATTAAAAGATCAAGCTTGGGAGATAAACTCAAAACTATTTCATCGATTTCCATAATTAGGCAAAGATTCAGGAGCAATGCCAAAACCGCGATAAAACAGTCCCTTGCGATAGGCAAAGCGAGGCCTAGAAATATAACTCACAAGCCCTCCCTGGCTTTGGTAGGAACAAATAATCTCCTTGAAAAGCTGCTGAGAAAAAGGGGTTTTTTCAACCTTATCTTCAAAGAAATACTCTAAAAATTGATTAATTTGTGATAGGGAAAAAGTGTTGTGCTTGCAAATATCTTTTTTCAAAAATGGAGAGCCCAAAAGCGCGCAAAATATCAAAGCACATGAATGGCTAGTGTTTGTACTCTCAAGGATCCCACTCAAGGCAACTAGCTGGTCCCAATACACACCACTTATTGAGAATCGACCGCCTGCCCTAGACAATTGAACGCAATCTTCGCGAGATTTAATATAATCCAGGAGGGAACTAGATAAGCCATCTACAATAGCACCGCAGCATTTAGGAATCAGCAATCTAGAAATGCCAAGATTAGTGTCGTGCTCGTATGAGTTGGCCGCAAAAGAAGCTATATCAGTGGGGGTATACAATACTTTTCGAGGAAATCTATTAAGAACTTTCAGCGACCATCTTACTTCGCCATTACTAATTGCATGAAAACGATGGCTTAAAGGAAGGTATGATTTCCAAAAATTCACAAAAGGTTTTGAATTAAAAACTTCAGCCTTCACAGCAACAAAAAAGCTCTGCAAATGCTGGCCTGGTTGTTGATTTTCATTCAGCCCGAGAACCGGTTCCTCAACTTCAATCAATTCTTTTCTTAGCCTTTCAGCAAAAACAGCTCCCGCAAAATCACCAAGAAAATGAACACTGTCATTACAAAATAAGAGCCACTCGCAATTTTTATACCACCCATAACGGCGTAAATTCAAGTAGGCATCTTTAAATGAACCCCAATCCTGGCCAAGATTTACTCTTTCTAAAACAGTAATACACAATTCTCCTAACTGAGCTACAGCCTTAGCAGAAAGCACACCATTGTGAACATAAACAATTTCAAAGCCAGAGGATTTCAGACACCGCAAATAAGCCAGATTTGACAAGGAAACTTCAGGGCCGTGAAAGGCTGCAAATATTGCCAATTTTTGAACATTCGTTGGCACATTTGGCCAACTGCCTGCCTTAAATCTGAGCCTTCGTTTCCAATTTTCACCCTTGAACCAAAAACCAAGAAACTCTAATAGCGAATGAATAAAATACTCAATTCGTAAATATGGAACCAGATATGGGGCTAGAAGCTGGTGCATACAACCGAACCACTCTACCAAAAATTGGATTTATCATACGCGCTAGAGCACCGTCTACTAAGAGCAAGCAAAGCCAAGTAAATCTGGGTGCAAATGCTAAAGGCGTTTCTGGGCGCGACGCTGGAGTAATGGTGTTATTCATGCAGATGATGCCTGATCTAACAGTAGCTTCAACCAGCTAGCAAGGCTGGCTGGGTTTGTTGTTGAAAACGGGGACAGGCACCAGCGCCAGCCTCCCTTAAGCCCCTGGAATTGGCCACCAGCACGGTGGCCCCACTGGCTAAGGCCTCGATGGCGGGCAGTCCAAAACCTTCTATCCGGCTGGGCAAAACCACCGCTAGGGCATGGCTATAGGCAAGGGCTAGCTCCAAATCCGTGAAGCCAGCAGCAAAACAGCGGCCCTGCAGGTGGGGAAACTGTTCGAGCAGGGTTGCGCAATGGGTTTCGGCCGCTAAGCCCGAGAGAAAAAGCTGAATTTGCTGCAGCCCGTGTTCAGCCAGAGCTGCAGCCACAAGCTCCGGATTTTTGTAGCTCCCAGGCCCACTGGTGCCAGGCAGCAACACATAGGGATGATTTAAACCTGAGGGTTGCTGCAACTGCGGCCAAAGTTTTGCACTATCTGGATCAGCAAAGTTGGCTTGAAATATCCGATCCGGTCCGGAGTAACACCAAGGAACTGAACCGGTAGGTCATTGCAGAAGCCCTTCCAGATCCACGGCAGTGGCAGCGGAAACAGCCAAGCAGCGACTGGCACCCTTTAACCAACGACGTCGCTGATGCAAGAGCAAAGCATCCTTGGACCCCCGCTCCGGCAAACAATCGTGTACTAAAATAAGTTCATGCAACTGGGTAAGAGAAGGCTCTAAATCAAACCCTGCAGAGGTACTTATCCAGGAAGAAAGAAACACCGAAGCCCCCCAGCTACGAACCAACTGGGAGTTTTCAAAACTGAGCCCTGCCACAGCTGAGTAATCAAGCGGATCCACCTCGGCGCCGGTCAAATTCTCAAAACTGGCCGTTAGCGCCAGATGACTATTGCGATCGATGATCGCCAAGGGAGCCTGGGGGGTGATCAAACCTGGCAATTGCCATCAGCGCAAGATTTGCTCCCACACGCGGGTAATGCCGCCATGGGGACGACTGAACCAAAGGCCATCCAGCAGCAAGCCGGGTCCAGAGGCACCAGAAAGCCTTAGGCGAAGTTCTTTGCCGATGAGTCCATGATCAAGCCCTGAAGAAGGCAACAGGTAATCCAGAAGTAACTGGGCTGGGCTAGCACCCTTGAGCCGCCAGCAGTCCAACACCGCCCGAATCGGCTGGAAAGAGCCCAGGCTTTGGTGAAGGGGAAGATGCAAAACCAGCGGTGCGAGCCAACACACAGCTAGTTTGACCTGTATTCAATGGCCCACTAAAATTATTGGACCGAGATCTGCCCATGGGCCAGCAGGTGGAGTTTCTAATCTGCGGCAGCCAGAAGGGGGGTACTACTGCCCTACATAGTTATCTGCAGAGCCATCCTCAACTTTTTTTACCGAATCAAAAAGAACTCCATTACTTTGACGACGAAAATGAAAACTGGAAGAATCCTAATTACGAAGTTTATCATCAGCATTTTGCGGTTGCCAATACTGAACAAGAACTCTGGGGAGAAGCAACACCAATTTATATGTATTGGAATAGCAGCCCGGCAAGAATCTGGCATTACAACCCGAGAATCAAACTAATTGCCTTGCTGCGCAATCCGATCACCAGGGCTTTTTCCCACTGGAACATGGAAAGGCAACGCAACGCAGATGACATGGGGTTTGTTGAAGCAATCAAAAAGGAAACAGAACGATGCCGCAACGCTCTACCGCTGCAGCATAGAGTGTATTCTTATGTGGATCGTGGTTTCTATAGCCAGCAGTTGCGCCGACTCTGGAGCTTCTTTCCTCACAAACAGGTACTAGTGTTGCGCCAGGAGCAACTCCAACAGAACCCAGAATTAACCATGGAACAGATATATAAGCATCTTGGAATAGATAATGTGCCGTTTACTGGCGTCCAACAACTCCATGCCCTTCCCTATGAGGATCCAATGCCGGCGGCAGCTAGAGATTGGCTCAGGCAGCATTTTCTATGGGAGATCATGCAATTGGAGGCAATGCTGGGCTGGGATTGCCAAAACTGGCTAGAGGGATAAAAGAACAAATGCGCGTACTACTTACTATTCCCCATGTATTTGCCCCGAAGGAAGGTTCACTTTATTCATCGCAAATAGAAGCAAAAAGGAAACTAAAGCAACAGGCACTTCAACAAGCAACCTTAGGCAACCTTGCACGCCTTGGGCCGCACCACTGGATTCATGCCTCGCTAGGACTGCGCAAACCGGTAGTTACCAGGCAACTAACAACGGAACTTGGAGTAGAGCTCACCATTCAGATCTACACCCCTCCAGGGGCCAGCCTGGCAGGGGAGCTTGCAACGCATCCTCAACTTGAGTGCATAGATCCGGCAGTTAATGAATTAACAAGAGTGCCAGAAATTGCCTCGAGGAGAGCCCTAGAGCAAGCGACAGAATATGATTTAATTGGCTATATAGAAGATGATTTACTAATAGAAGATCCAGACTTTTTTCACAAGATCCTCTACTTAGATGGCCTAACAGATGGCAGCTATGCCTTTTTACCGCACCGTTGTGAAATTATTCCTGAGCGAGGTGATGTAATCCTATCGGGTGATCCAGATGGGGGCCGGCCTGATTTATTCTGGGACACTGGTGAAACCATTGAGGTGGCTTGGCCCCTAGGCAATAAATGCTTCTATCGGGCTACCAATCCCCATTCCGGCTGTTACTTCTTAAGCCGGAGACAAGCACTTGTAGTTTTGCAATACTGGCAAGAGCGCCAATGGAAAGCTGATTTTCAACTGTCTGGCCCCCTTGAACAGGCAGGCAGTGGCATGCTGCTGCCGCTGCTTAAGTTAATGAAACCAATTCCAACACATTATAGATTTCTAATGGTACGTCACCAAGATGAATTATGGAGAAGGCATAAATTTGAATAATCAATTAGTCCAAGAAGCGATAATCCACTTTTGGGATGCTGCGCGCCCCTCTAACCCGCACACACATTGGTCTAAGAAAGATAAATGGGATGTATGAGAGGAAAATCTCAATAATGGGTTCTGCGAAGCAACAGCAAGAACTTTACATCTATTGATAGAGAGCAACTCAAGGATATTCTCAGTATTATCCGTTCCATCCTTATTGTAATCAGTTTCAATAATAAAAAGAACATTGCGAATACTTTTCAGCAAAGAAGCCTGATCAGATAAATAATCAAAAGTATCCTTAAGAACATCTATCTCTGAACCATCCACATCAACCAAAATTAGAATCCTATCACTTACCAATGCCAATGCTTCAGGAATAAGTGGCCTAAATTTAACCCATAATTGCAGATTATTGTTGACTGCAGTTTGTAGTACTAGACTTTCTGATACTGGATTTATATCTACACCAATAGAGGGTATTTTCAGCCAATAAGCAATCCCGTTAACATAGTAGCCTTCAGGACAACCAATATCAACAAAACCATTAACATTTGATGCATACTTAACTAAGACTTTCTGAAGCTCTAACTCATAAGTTCCTAGATATTTAGGCAGTAAAACCGAAGATAGTGTTGTGGTATTTGCAAGCATGCCTTTGAATAATCCTGACAATATGGGAATGCTTGACTGCGCCCTTACCTTCTCAGAGAGCTCTAGCTGATAAAATGTAATAGCCGCCTTAAGCAAATGCCTTGGCCGCAACCCCTGATTAATTAGGGAACAAATTATTTGGTCTTCAGGAGGTGCCTGCTCAGGAACAAAAAATTTAGATGAATTCATATTAGTTATTAAGATTTAATCCTGCAAGCGTTGAGCTTAACCAATTTACAACCTGCTGAACATCAACTCCCATCATGCAAGGATGTCCGTCAATAATACATTCATCATTACGAAACAAATTATCCGAGCAAGAAGAACATGTAAAACTAGAAACAGTTCGGGAAATATTATTAACACGAGGTAACCATAATCTAATAGGGCTTGCACCAACTGCATTAAAATCATTACCCACTATAGCTAATGTGGGAGTACCAACTGCAGCAGCAATATGCAGAGGGCCAGCGTCAACACTAATTACTGCTCGAGCCTGCCTGCAGGCACCGGCAAGTTGTAGTAATGAAGTTTTTCCTCGCAGATCAATCAGTGAAGTAGATTTGAGTAACAGCTCCTCTCCACCATCGGAATTATATAGGGCCTTCTGTGATCTAGGTGAACTTCCAATTATACCAATGCTAAGATTAATATTCTCACAATAGAGAATAACTTGTTTCCAATTTTCAGTGGGCCACATTTTTGCAGCACGAGATGCTGTACAATGTATTAGAATATCAGGAACAGGAAAAGGGGGTTCAGTTGAGGGTATGAAAATCGCTGTTGGATCACAATAGTCGATTACATATGCCATTTGGCAAAAAAGTTCTGCTATATAATTTGATTTTAAGAATTCTTTATGTCGATCTAGAAACTCAGGTTTATCCCAGTCCATATCTTGTAGAAAACTTTGTTCTTGCTTGATACCGTGAGGCAGTTGATACCTCAAATTACTTGATAGGCTGCCACCAACTACAAAAGAAGGTGCTAGCCAAGGAACAAGGCAACAGGTAACGGGGTTAAAAGAATCTAGATTGACAGCAAGATCTACAGATCCGTGAAAATCAAATTGTTTAGCTAAATTATTCATTAATTCTAAACCAGCTCCAACACGGCAACTATCCCAAGATAAACGCCAATTAATAGCCGGAATGGCATCTTCAAGATCCGCAGTTACCAAACTACCAATAAAACCAATTACAGCTTTGGGAAAACGTTTTCGTAGGCCTTGTAAAACTGGAGTGCTAACGATAAAATTACCAACCTTGCAAGATCCTAAAACAACAATATGAGGGGAGCTACCAAGATCTTCGCCAGAATAGCGCTGCATTACAGCTTAAAATTAACATTATACACCATAAAGACCAAATTCACACTAAGAAATGTAAACATTTCACTTAGTCCGCGCTTTCCCTTTAAACACTAATATGCAATAATAAATTATTTAAAAAATTATCATGCGAATAGCACTTATAAATCACGGAACAGCCTCAAGCTGGGGTGGCGGAGATGGGGTACAGATTAGAGAAACCGCTAAACGATTAATCCAGAGAGGACATAAAATTAGTATACAAAATTGTGATCGCCCTGAAATAGAAGATGTTGATTTAGTTCATATATTTAACTGCCGTGTTCATACATCATTTATACAGCAAGTATCAACTTGCTTAAGTGCCGGAAAACCAATTGTTGTTTCACCTATATGGATATCTATTGGTCGAGCCTTGTGGGGGAGTCGTGGCAGTGTAGGCATATTGGAAAAAGCAGTAAGCGCCAACAAATACGAAACAAAAGAAGCGCTTAGGTTACTACGTGAACGCAAAATGATAGTACAGCTTCCAAATGGTTTGGTTGACGCACAAGGCAAAGGTACGATAGATCTATCTTGGCAAGAACAAATTAGTGAATTACTTAAAAAATGTCAGGGTATGCTTCCAAACAGTTGGCTAGAGCTCAAAGCAATACAAACAGACCTGCAATGGTGGGGAGATACCTATGACATTGCCCATTACGGTGTAAATCCACAAACCTTTTTGGATGCAGATCCGGAAATCTTTAGAAATTGGTCTGGAATCAAGCAACCTTTTGTGATGCAAGCAGGTCGGATAGAACCTGCAAAAAATCAGGCAATGCTTTGTTGGGCATTAAAAGAAATAAATATTCCGATTGTACTGATTGGATCTAAAAAACATTGGCCCAGCTATGCAGAATTATGTAAAAGCATAAGTGGAGATCGCCTACAAATTATTGAGCACATTCCCCAAGAAATGCTTGCATCAGCCTATGCAGCTTCGGGTTGCCACTGCCTAGTGAGCTGGATGGATACATGCGGCTTAGTTAGTTTAGAGGCATCTTTAAGTGGCACACCATTAGTGGGTAGTAGTTTTGGTCATGAATTGGAATATCTAGAGAATGACGCCTGGATAGCCGACCCAGCAGACCCACAGAGTATTCGTTCAGCAGTTGAAGGTGCATGGAACAGCCAAAGAAATTACGGACGAAACTTGAGGATGAAAAAGAAAAGTCTTGAGAGATTTAATTGGGAAAATACTACTAACAAAACAGAAGATATGTATAAATCAATAGTATCCTAGCCCAAAACTAATGTCTTTTAATTAACGAAACTGCTTAATTCCTTCAAACTGCTTTGTAAACAAATCAGTCACTATGGAAATTGCTGGGCGCGAGCGCAACTTGATATTTGCCGTAACTGCCATACCACTTTGCAGGTTGAGTTCTTTATCACCCGCAATAACTCGCTGTTGCTGTAATGAAACTACAGCAGGAAATCTAAACTGATTAGACAACTGATCTGGTTTAAGTGCATCAGAGCCAATTTTTGTAACTAGCCCTTTTATGTAACCAAATTCACCAGAAGGAAATGAATCAACGGAAACGGAAGCTTGCATGCCAGTTTTAACAAAACCCACATCTACATTAGAAATATCTACTACTGCCTGCAATTTATTTTCAGGAACAATCTTTAGCACAACTTGATCAGCCGAAACAACGGAAAATGGTCCAACCTTGCTATCAAATATCCGCCCAGAGGAAGGGGCGGATATTGTTCGATAACTTATTGTTTCCTTAAGGCCAACTAATTCAGAATTTAGATTAATAGCTTGACGATTGATATCAGTTAGTTGATTTGAAGCGCTGCCAACAATGCGAATTTTTTCTTCTTTCAGTGTTGAAATCTCGGCGCGTAGCTCTTGAACCTCATTAAGCTGACTAAGGTAAGAATTACGGGCCATAGCACCACTTTGATAAAGGGGCTTAATATCATCAGCAATTTTTTGCTTGAGTACAAGAGATTCTTGACGACTGGATAACCTAGTATCAATTTGCCTTAGCTGGGCTGTAATTTGCTGAATTTGACTACGTGCATTGACAAGCATTTGAGCCAAGACAGGTTCCTCAACAAGTGGAATGTTGGGAAATGCAGCAATATTTTTAGAAATACCATTACTTTCAATTACGGAATTTATTGAAGCAGCTTGCAAGTTGAGGATTTTTAAAGTTTGCTCGATTGCCTGCCTACGGCTTGCCAAACCTTTTGCTTCCACTTCTAGCAAAGGTTGACCTACCTGAACAAATTGGCCATCTTTAACAAAAACCTTTCGAACAACACCACTACTAGGTGAATCAACCTCTAACACACTTCCTACGGGTTGCAGCCTGCCTCGAACACTAATAGTTTGATCAATTTTAGCTACAAAAGACCAAATCATTATCACACCAAAAAGGGTAGAAGAAATCAAAATTAGAGCTGAAGACCAATGCCTTCCTTGCTGCACTACCGCAGAGCTTCCCTCCCATGCCTTCAGGTTTTGCGGCAGAGGCTTTTCTTCAGCTTTTTCTACAGAATCTTGATTCATGTGTTCAGTCAAGGTTGGACTCCTGCTGTGAGTAGAGTGCGTAATAACGACCATGCAGCTCCAAAAGCTGCTCGTGAGTTCCCTGCTCAACTAGAGAACCCTGCTCCATCATCAAGATTTGGTCAGCACCACGAATTGTGGATAGGCGATGGGTTATAAAAAACACAGTGGATCCCTCGAAAGCACGTTTTAAATTCAAACAAACTTGCCGTTCGGTGAGATAATCTAGAGCACTTGTAGCTTCATCAAGAATAAGTAATTGAGGACGCTGTAAAACCGCACGGGCTATTGCGATGCGCTGCCGTTGGCCCCCGGAAAGACCAGCTCCCCGCTCTCCAATACGACTTGCATAACCACCAGGCATCTCCATGATGAAATCATGAGAACAGGCAACTTTAGCTGCCTCAACAATCTCTTCACTAGTGGAATCTGGTGAAGTGAGAGCAATATTGTCACGAATAGTTCCTTCGAATAAAAGAGAATCCTGCGGAACTATACCTATCTGCCGACGCACAGAACTTAGCTGCAGTTTATTAATGTCATAACCATCAATTAATATTCTGCCAGCCTCGGGGGCATATAAACGGGGCAACAATTTCATAACGGTACTTTTACCACTCCCACTACGGCCAACAATACCTACAAATGCTCCGGCTGGAACCGTAAAATTAACTGAATTTACTACTAATGGTGTGCCTTCATTAAAACGAAACTCAACATCCTGAAAAACAACTTCACCTGCGATTGGAGGCATGGGTAATTGATCCATTTCATCATCTGATCCCTCGGCATTAGCATCTACAACATCACTTAAACGTTCCATCGACAAAGCCACACCTTGAAAACTCTGCCAGCTGGTAGCAAGATTAAGCAATGGGCCAACCACATAACCAGAAATAATTCTAAAGGCAATTAATTGGCCTATTGTTAACTCACCTTTAATAACCAAAAAAGCGCCGACCCAAAGGGTTAATAAACCAGTTAACTGATTAAGAAAAGCTCCAACTGTTCCAGCCGACACACCTATCATTAAAGTACGAAAACTTTCACTCATAAATGAGGAATAACGTTTCTGCCATTGCCAGCGAACACTATTTTCTGCACTTTGAGCTTTAATTGTTTGAACTCCATTTAAAGCTTCTATCAAAAGCGATTGAGTAGCTGCATTCCATTCAGCAGCTTTGCGTAGTTGAGCCTTGATTAAAGGAGAGGCCACAATTGTGAGGCCAAGAAAAAGAGGAACAACTGAAAGAGTTACAGCTGTAAGAACTCCAGAATAAACTATCATAACAGCTATATATATAATTGAAAACAAAGCATCGAGAGCCAGGGTTAGCAAACTACCCGTTAAGAAACCACGAATATTTCCGAGCTCAGCAATCCTCGTTTGGAGTTCACCTACTGGCCTTGTGTCAAAATAACGCAACGGCAATCGTAATAAATGCTGAATAACCTGGGCACCAAGGGCAATATCAATGCGATTAGTTGTATCAGCAAAGAGGTAAGTGCGTACTGCACCTAATAAACCTTGAAAAAGACTTACGCCTAGCAGAATAATTCCTAACGTATAAAGAGTATCTAGATTCTGCTGCACTATAACTTTATCAAAAATCTGTTGAAGCACTAAAGGCTGCGCAAGATTAAGCAGCTGAAGCACAAGTGAGGAAACCAAGACTTCTATTAGACTCCGACGATACTTACGAATCTGAGGAAGGAACCAGGCAAAATTGAGCTTGCGCCGCTGGGTATCACGCCCTGGAGTAAGGGTGAGAATTCTTACTCCCGCATTTCCCTGAGTTAATTCAGAGAGAGGTAAACTTATAGAACCATATTCCGGAATAACCGCCTTTACGTCTGTACGGTTTATATTATGAATCATTGCGGGTTGATTGAGCAATAAAGCAAAACAAGGGAAGGGGAGACGATGCAATTGCGCATTTGATACATCGGCAAGAGAGCCAACAAAACCCATCCAAGTTGCCAAGTTGCCAAGTTGCTCAAGGCTACAAGCATGACCACGCAAGATATCTTTTGCAGCGCGCTCTACAACATCCTGCCGAAAGGGCACGTTGTAATAACGAGCCAACATTTCCAAGCATGCCATCGCTTGCTCTAGAGAGCCAACACCTGTTACTACAGGAATTTGCTTACCTTTCCAAGTGAGCTGTGTTTGCCGATCTCGGAGAGTATTAAGTGCTACTTCATCATTTCGAACTCCTTGGGGTTCTGGTGCAGCTAAATCTGCGTAGCGATCATCAGCATTCCAGGGATCAGCCAATGCTTTGATCTCATCAAGATCAGCAGCTTGAAGTGCGGGGCTTAATTCATTCTCCCAGAGCATAGGGTCAATTCTCAATATGCGCAGAGCAACTCCCGGTGGAATAGAGGCAAGTAACTCAGAAGTAACCTCACTACCAACAGGAACAGCAAAATCAGCAGGCTGTGCATTCCAAAGCCAAATGGCACCATCTTGAAGAGGTAACTTACGTTGATCACGGCAAGAAAAGAGGCTAATACCAGAAATTAAGCGACGCAAAACCTCACGTTCTGGTGGGTTGGCCTGGGGACGCCTTCTTAAGGCAGGAGCTAAAACAGCCATCAACTCAGCAGGTGAATTACTTGCATCCAACCATGCTGAAAAAGCTGCTGAACGTTGCTCTAGGGCGTAGAAATCAGCAGCTGAGAAGCCAATTAATTTCATCGGAGTGATTGCTGTGATCCATTCGCAGGGACAACCTCGAGCAAGACCAGACCAACCAATAAGGTCACCAGGCTGTGCGTAAGCCAAGGTAACGGGCCGCTGCAAACCAGGATCATTGTGTAAAACCCGACCTCTTCCTTCAATGATGCAATAGCAAACCTCGGGCATCCGATCAGAACTGAGTAGCTCCTGACCGATACTGCAGTGATATGGCTTAGCTCGTTCTGCAAGCCAAGCAAGATCATGGGGTTCGAGGGCGCTCAGGGCAGCGAAGCGGGCCAACAGACCCTGAAAAGTATTGGTTTGACTAGCGCTCATGGTTCTGGATGGTAAGTGAAAGGTTCTACTGGTTGTTTAGAAAGTAGCTGGTTAACCCGATCATCTAGATAGCTGTTGAGGCAATTTTGCAGCATAGTTGCCTTCATATTTGCATCAAATCGTGCAGGGTTAAGCTGCTCCAAACGAAGAAGCACATGCCATTCACCCAATTGACGAGGGGCACTAACACAACCGGGCTGAAGGCTTCGTAGGAGATCGGCTAGCTGAGGTGGAGCCAGCTGGCCAATTGACATAGGACCAATTAAACCCTTGCGAGCCGCCTCCGGACCTTCACCATAGATTTGTGCAGCTTCAGCGAAGGTGGTTTCAGATTCCTCAATCCTTATCCAAAGTTCACGTATAAGGGATGGATCATGTACCCGCAAGAGAGAGTAAATAATTTGATCATGGGCACCTCGGGAAGAAAGGAACTGCTCCTCTAAGCCAGGCCCAAAATGCTGCTCTGCAAATAAACGCAAAGCCTCTGGGCGGCAAACATGGAGACGGAGATCGGATTCAGTCCATCTACGTTGAGCAAGAAAGGCCTCGGTGGTGCTACCTGCAAGAAGCTGCTCAATTTGGTTTTTGATCCATTCTACTTGCAAGGGAACTAAAGCTACAATTGCCTCCTCCTCCAATCGCCTCAAAAGAGTTGAGTGCAGCTCAAGGCGTCGCACTAAACCGTTCAGAGTAGACGAATCGAATAGCTGATCGGGACTGGCGATTGATCTATCCATGATCTAAGCACGTAACTCTGGCATTCAAAAGCGCATCAAAGTCTAGTAGGAACAGATCATCGATTGCCCTATGCACTAGAGATATTACTGCATCCCAATTCCCATGGTTTGGCTGGCGGAAAATCTGCATAGAACTAGGATACCAGGGGGAGTCTTTACGGTTATCAAGCCAACGAAAATCACAATTACGAGGAAGGAGAAGCCAGGTAGGGCGATTCAAAGCGCCTGCAAGGTGAGCCACTGCGGTATCCACTGTAATCACTAGATCTAGCTGCCTAACAATGTGTGCAGTATCTCCAAAATCATGAATTTTTGCACTCCAATCAGTAATGCGTTCATGATGAATCCAGGGTTCAAGCTGCAACTGATCATCTCCAAACTGAAGACTATGAAGATCGATTAAATCAAGCTCTAGCAAATCAAACAAACGAGGCATAAGTAATTCCAGCGGAATGCTCTTATGGCGATACATCTCCTTATTTTTTGGATTTGCTGCCCAAACCAAACCAACAGAAATACCCCCGGGCGGTGGAGGAAGATGCAAATGAGCTGGTGTGGCTTCAGGTGGCTTGATATAGGGGGTTACGCAGGGAAGGTTATTAATACTGCTTTGAAAGAGGTATGGAAGACTCATTAGGGAACAATGGGGCCTTAGGTCGTTGGGATCGGTGCAATGAGTTTCTAGAACAGCACGATTGCCAAGGCCAAACCAATCGCAAAACAAGGAAAGTAAAGGTTTACGGCAACGAAATTCAAAAGGGATTCCGGCGCACTCAAGGAGCGGCAAGTAACGGCCAAACTGAATAGCATCGCCAAGGCCCTGTTCACTCCAAACCACAAGAGCAGGATCGATACGGCGGGGGGCATGGGCCAGGTTGCGCAAACGGGGTCCGGCGGTGGGAACCTCACTAGGAACGAAGTTTTTTGTACTGAAACGAATCTCGTAGTAACGCCAGCCTGATCGGTAATTGCCGCAGGCAAGAAAGATCAATGCAAGATCCCAAAGGGCATCGATGGTGTCTTTGGCAAGTGTTGCTCCTTGTTCCCAAAGTGAAATCGCATCATCTGTTGTGCAATTAAGGCAAAGGGGGTCGAGTTTGATAGCAAAATAAAGAGATCGCTTGGCTTCAGCTATACGGCGATCTGCAAAAAGTGTAAGGGCAAAATTACACCACACAGCAGCTACCTGTGGATCAAGCCTTAAACTAGTGCAAAGGGCATGGGATGCTTCTTGAAGGCGTATATTATGCATAAGTAGAATCCCATAATTATGCCAAGCCATAGGTTGAGCAGGGAACAAATTAAGGCTTTTTAAATAACAAGATTCAGCATCAAGTGGCCTTTCTTCTCGATAGAGATTACCAAGATTATAATGGGCGTCTGAACGGCGAGGGTCTAATTCTATAGCCCTTTGATAAGCCTGCTCTGCAATTTCCTGCTGGTTCGGCAGTTTACGGGCTGCCATACCACGCATCAAATGAAAAGTAGCATCATTATCAAGCTGGGAAAGAACACTTTGGTAATTTTCAAGCGCAAGGGCAGGTTGGTCAATACGTGTATACAAAAAACCAAGCGCTACCGACCAGTAGGGAGATGCATTAACAGCAATAAGTTCCTCAAGTCGTATTTTCAGATCAATGAAGGGATAGCTACTTGGCAGGGTGAGCAGCCATTGCAACGCCTCATAAGGCTCAGCAGGCAAGGCCGCATAGGATGATGATTTGAGAACGTTTGCTAGTAAGGGGGTCTGCAAAGTGAGCGAAAAGCGGCGGGAACAGGCTTGGAAGGCCCACAGGGAGGGAGATCTAGAGCGGGCAGAGCTTATCTATAGAAATTTACTTGAGAAAACCCCTGCCGTAGATGAGGCAATTAATCTTGGTGCCCTCTTGCGACACCAAGGCCGGTTGAGGGAAGCAGCAGAATTGTACAAGGAATGGCTACCCCGATTTAGCAATGAGCTGCAATTACATCTGAACGCAGCCAACTGCCTACATGAGCTAAACCAACATGAAACATGTGCAGCGTTAATGCGAGGTTATTTGAAGAGCCATCCTGAAGCTGAAAAGGTGCGATGGGCATTAGCGCGAAGCCTCACAGGCTTAGGCAAATTTACGGAAGCTGAATCAATATTAAGGACACTTACTAAATCAAATCCTAGTGATCCTAGTAACTGGATGGATCTGGGCGTAAACCTACATAAACAAGGGAAGAAACCTGCAGCGCTGGAATGTTTTGAAAAGGCAAATAGCGTTGATGCTGAAAACGTGATCGCCATATCCAACCGAATAACAATGATGAAAGATGCGGGCCAATTTAAGGAATGTTATAACCTAATCGAAACCCTAAGCGCAAAGGCACGAAAAGATCCGATGGTGCGGGCTGCCATTGCAACAATGTATATGGCACAAGTTGATGTTACTGCAGCAATAAAAGAATTTAAGATACTTTGTGAATTAGAGCCAACCCAGGGGGGGCACTGGTTAAATCTGGCAGCAAATCTACGTTCAATAAAGCATTGCAATGCAGCATTAAGGATATTGAAATGGGGTATTTGCCACCAACCAGAAAATACAGATCTTCAACAAGCGCTGGGACAATGTTTAGCAGAATTAGGCAAAACAAACCAAGCTTTACCTGTGCTACGCAATTCCGCAGGACCAGTGGCAAGCATAAAAGATGAACATTTATTTAACATCCAATTTTTAGGTGCTGGCTACAATTTAATTGCAGGGGTAGAACTACAAGAATCAGCAAGATTATGGGAGGATAGAGTATTGAAAGAAGATGCGATCAATATGATTTGGGCAGATGTTATCCGAGAACCAATTAAAGGAAGGCGATTACGGGTGGGGTACCTTTCGGCCGACTGGTCTAACCATCCGGTATGTAGATTCATGCTACCGATATTGAAGCATCACAATCGAGCTGAAGTAGAGATATGGGGGCTATGTAGCAGCCCCTATCGCGACAAGGAAAATGAGATAGCAAAACAACATTGCGATCATTGGTTGGATTTACTGCATGCCAGTGACCTAGAAGTAGCAAGGGTGATAAGCGATTTAAAATTAGATATTATAGTGGAACTTGGTGGTTATACAGGCCATAGCAGACTTAAGGGGTTGATTTACAAAGCAGCCCCGGTGCAACTTAGTTATTTAGGTTATTTTGCACCCACTTATTTGAAAGCAATCGATGGCTGGATCGGCGACGAAAGCTTATTTGCGGAACTAAGCGAGGTAGACAGGAAAGCCCATAAGCTATGGATGGTAGAAGGAGGATATATGGCCTACGACCCACAAATGGAATTACCGCAAATTAAAGATGAAAGAAGAAGAAAATTCCGATTTGGCAGTTTTAATCATTCACGTAAATTAAATCCAGAATCAATTGCTTTGTATGCGAAGGTATTAAGGGCAATACCCAAAAGCGAGTTGGTACTAAAAAGCGTTAGTTTTACTGAAGCAGCAGAAAAAGAAAGAATTGAGAAGGCGCTACAGAAAGCAGGCGTTGAAAAGGAGAGATTAATTTTATTGGATACCACGAGATTATCGGTGGAACATTTAGAACTATATAAAGAAATGGACGTGGCATTAGATCCATTCCCCTATGGTGGTGCCACAACAAGTTGTGAGTCGCTGGTGATGGGTGTGCCAGTAATAACGCTTGCGGGAGCGGGAATGGTGGGCAGGTTAAGTAGCAGCATCCTCAGCAGTGCTGGGCAAGGGGAATGGATTGCAGCAAATGAAGAGGCATATGTGGAGATTGCAAAGCTGTTAGCAATGGAGGGAGTGCGATTAAAAGAAAAACGCATTGCATTACGCAAAAAAGTATTGGGATCAGCGCTATGTGATGGCAAACGGCTTAGCTGCGAATTGGAACGTATTTATAGGGAAGCGTGCTGCGCAACGGCGGTGGAATGAAGGTAAACAAAAGCCTGCTCGAGATGCAACATCAAATCGGCCGCATCACCTAGAGGGTGGTGAATCACTTGGTTGCGCCAGCGATCCCGATTGGAGCGCAACTCTGAAAGGCGATCAGCTTGTTGGCGAGCCAACTCGAGATAGTGCTGCGGTGAGGCCGCGCACAAGTGGGGCAGGCCGGCACCACGCAATACTGCGGTGCTCATGCGGCTCACATAATGGTTGCCCGTAAGGGTAATCACCGGCACACCCATCCAGAGGGCTTCGCAGGTGGTGGTGCAACCGCCATTGGGAAAGGAATCGAGGGCCACATCCACCTGGGCGTATTGCTGCAGATGTTCTCGGTGGCTAGGGGCTAAGGGCAACCAGATCACCCGTTCGGGATCGAGGCCAGCGCGCCGCATGCGGCGCACCAACAGGGTTTGGGTGTAGGGGTCGGAGGCGGCATTGGCCTTGAGCACAAGGCTAGAGCCGGGCAGCGAGCAAAGCAGCTCACCCCAGAGGTTTAACACCGCATCAGAGAGCTTGCGGTTGTGATTGAAGCAACCAAAGCGAATCCCGCCGGTGGGGGCGTGGGTGACGGGTTCATGCGCTTCATCCAGCTGCTGGCTCGGCTGCCAGGCGATGAAACAACGGTTGAGGCGATGGATGGCTTCGCTGTGCCACTCCTGCATCGGGGATGGAAACAAACCATCATCGCCAACCCAGGCATCCATGGTTGGAAGGCCGGTGCTGGCGAAATAGCCGAGGTAATTGAGCTGCAGCGGCGCCAAACGGGCCAGAAAGCCACGCATGAAATGCCCACCGGTCCAACCGGAGAGATCAATCGCCACGTCCAGCTCGCCTTGGCGAATAGCCCGCACTTTGGCGGATGGATCAGGATCGGAAGCATCAAGATGCTGTAGATGGGGATAACACTGAAAACGATCCAGATAACTCTCGGCGGCGTGATCACGCAAGTTCACCAACACATGTTGGTGTTGCGCTGAATGGGCTGAAGCTTCAAAAAAACCCATCACAAAACGAGCCACAGGATGATGGCAGATGTCGCCACTCACCCAGCCGATGCGAAGGCGCCGACGGGGAGAAGCTGAAATTCTGATTGATGGCTGATAGATATCTGCGATGTAATTCTGCTGGTAGGCATCAACAACTCTTTGCAGCTGTTGTACAACCAAAGGAGATTGAATACTGGCCAATTGCAAACAAAGATTTTCCTGAATTGCAAGCTGCCCAGACGCATCCTGAAGCGCCGAGGCCGATAGATGGGCCAACCATTCACTATGGCCCGTTTGCTCATAGGTAACAAGCACATTCGACAAGCGACCTAGATCCTGCCGCGCCACATCCGGCCAAAGCCGTTGCACAAACGCAGCGCGCCGAGCAAGGGATGGCTGGCGTTGCAACAACTTCACCGTGCACACCGAAGCCAGCAAACGTGGGTGTTCACCATGCAAGCTGAGAGCAGAACGCAACGCCGGCAAGGTGCGCTCTTGAGAACGAGCCTCCAGCAGTGTATTCACATACTGAGCTTGCAATTCAAGATGCTGCGGGAAACGATCAACGGCACTGGCCAGAAGATCCACTGCCTCACTAAAACGCCGTAAACGCACAGAGAGAGCGGCACGCTGACGCACAACCTCGAGAATCG
>Ga0247831_1004338_pt1 | contig 19105 bp, 7 predicted proteins | sample LaCruzMarch2015__9_FD_192406 | JGI IMG/M metagenome (GOLD analysis project Ga0247831, IMG submission 192406) | Freshwater microbial communities from meromictic Lake La Cruz, Castile-La Mancha, Spain - LaCruzMarch2015_1m | ecosystem: Environmental > Aquatic > Freshwater > Lake | place: Spain... | reverse complement strand
GACCGCGTTCATACCGCCCATTTCAAAAGGATTAAAAAAAACGACCCCATTGATGGCTGTACCAACGGGCCCCATCGGCAAACGAGTAATTTGGTCGGCCAGTTTCGGGACGAGTAGCAACCTGAAAGTAAAGCTTTGAACCTGGATCGAGTTAGGGTTGCCGCTGTTTGGATACACCGCAGTCGGATGATTGGGGTAGCCTTGGCTTTGCATAATCAAGCATTGATCGTCATGGCTCAGTCGAACGTTATCGATACCATCTTTGTTTGAGTCTTGGCGATGGTAGGAGAAAAGGTCAACGTACTTGTCCCCGTCTTGGTAGTAATAAGTTGGGATTTCTCCTTCGACGACGAACCAACGCCCCCCGATGGGTTTTGAGCCGGCGGGTGGTTCATCCGCAAATACCATGCAAGGTGGAATGCAGGCGTAAAGAATCAGAATCGCTATCGAGCAAAAGCGGTGTGTGGAAAGTGCAAACATGGATGATTCGGGTACCGAGTAATGTCTTGATAGGATACTCAACACGTGGCGGGATGACTTGTGTCGCTCGAAATGTACTCAGTTCTGAGTATTGGTTCGAAACTGTTTTTGACTTTCGTAGAATAGCTCATCAACCTGAAGTCCAGATTAAGAAGTTCGCTAATTCTCCGTTTTCTAAATTTTGGACATGAGATCGAAATTCTTTGGAGCCGATTCCCCCCGATTTGCATTCATTGCTTTTTTCATTGTTCCATGGAGCGTGCACCGAGTTGCTTTGAGCCCAGGATATTCGGTTCGCAGGGAAAGTACGAGGTTCTGGCTGATCGCGTCAAATTGTGATACAACCTGGGGGTCTTTTGTTTCGTTACTTTCCGTGCAAAATTTTCATGAGCAATATCGAAAACTGTATCATTATCGGAAGCGGACCTGCTGGTTGGTCTGCTGCAATTTACGCGGCCCGAGCCAATCTACGGCCCCTTCTGTTTGAAGGCGCCATGACCGAGGAAAACCGAGTGATGGGTCGGTACCCGATGGGACAACTGGCCCAAACCACGGAAGTCGAAAATTATGCTGGTTTTCCGTCTGGGAATCTCAAGGCTTTTCTCGAGTCCGCGATTTCCAAGGACCGTCAATACATGCTGCCTCCAATTGAAGAACATCCACATGCCGTCACCGGCCCCGAGCTGATGGAATTGATGCGGCAACAAGCTACCAATTTCGGTACTCGAGTGATCACCGACGATATCACCTCTGTCGATTTTTCTGGAAAACCGCTCAAGCTGAATACCAGCGAGAATGGATCCTTTGAAGCGCATTCGGTAATCATCGCCACCGGTGCCAGTGCGAATTATCTTGGTTTGCCAAGCGAAGAAACTTTCCGCAACAAAGGGGTCAGTGCTTGTGCCGTTTGCGACGGCGCGCTTCCTCGATTCCGAAACAAACCCCTGGTCGTTGTCGGCGGGGGGGATTCGGCCGTCGAAGAAGCGACTTTCTTGACGAAGTTCGCTTCCAAGGTTTACATGATCCTGCGACGCGGAGAAATGCGAGCGTCTAAGATCATGCAACAACGTGCCTTCGACAACCCAAAGATCGAGCTTGTCAAGTTTTCTGTCGTCGACGAAGTTCTTGGTGACGCAGACAACATGCAGGTGGGGGTGACGGGCGTGCGTGTCAAGAATGTGGAAACAAACGAGCCACGCGTCTTAGAAGCCGCTGGCATGTTTCTCGCCATCGGGCACACCCCGAACATCAAGTTCTTAGGGGGACAGGTCGAGAATCACGCTAATGGTTACATCAAATGGATGCAACCTTATCGAACGATCACCAGTGTTGAAGGGGTGTTCGCGGCGGGCGACGTTGCTGACGATTACTACCGGCAAGCTATCACCTCTGCAGGAACCGGATGTATGGCAGCCCTCGATGCGGAACGCTATCTCGCGAGCGCTGGAGTTCACTGATCGGTGACTGCCCATGATCAGCCGATTCTTGTTCGCGGTGCCCGCGAACATAATCTAAAAAGTATCGATCTTGAGCTGCCTCGAAATCAGCTCGTTTGCTTTACGGGTGTCTCTGGAAGCGGCAAAAGCTCGTTGGCGTTCGATACTCTTTATGCGGAAGGTCAACGCCGTTACCTGGAAAGCCTCTCCACCTACGCAAGGCAGTTTGTTGGCCAGCTTCCCAAGCCCGATGTCGACTTTCTTTCTGGACTTAGTCCCTCGATTTCGATTAGCCAGAAGTCCACGGGGAACAACCCCAGGTCGACCGTGGGGACGATCACCGAACTGCATGACTTCCTGCGAGTTCTTTTCGCTCGAGTCGGGACCGGCTTCTGTCCCAATTGCAATGCCGAGATTGCATCGCAAACTCGCGATCAGATGGTCGATCGAGTGCAGACACTGGACCCGCAAACTCCCTATCTATTTCTTGCTCCGATCATTCGAGGCCAAAAAGGAGAGCATCGCGAACTGTTCGATGACTTGCGTCGGCAGGGCTTTAATCGCGCACGCGTGGATGGGCAAATTCACTTGCTCAGTAATCCACCAACGTTGGAACGCCAGATCAAACACAACATTGAACTCGTGGTTGACCGAATCGCCGTTGGATCCGCCAGCAGACAACGTATTGCCGAAGCGGTAGACAACGCAATCAAGTTTGGCGAGGGGACCATGTTGTTGTCTCCTTTGCTGGGCAGCGACGTGAAGTCATCGATGATCGAGGAGAACATCGCTACCAGCCCCAAAAAAGGTACCAAAAAGAAGAAAGCTGCCACGCCGACCGCCGATGTAAAACAAGACACGGACCTTAGCAACCCAGAACTAGACATTGTTTTTTCGTCGAGCTATGCCTGTGCCAAATGTGGAACTTCCTACCCCCCACCCACACCTCAGTTGCTCAGTTTTAATTCTCCGCAGGGCGCTTGCAAGACTTGCGATGGGCTTGGCGAGACGTTTACGTTTACGGAGGCTCTGCTGGTAACCGACGATAGCAAATCGGTAAGAAATGGTGCGATAGGGCTGATTGGCAAATCCACTGAAATGACCAAGTGGTTTAAAAGGTCGATCACTTTTTTCTCGAACTACATAGAATCGCTGAAGCAGCTTCCCAAAAATACGTTGTTGGCAACACCTTGGAAAAAACTTACTCCCGAACAGCGTTCTTGGCTGCTGTATGGATATCAGGGGTTGCAGGTTCGGATCAAAGGCCGCGCGTTGCACGGTCAAGATTTTTCGGGCATCGTGAACGATTTGTTGGCCATGTATCGAGCCACCAAAAATCCGATGATGACTCGGCAGTATGAAAAGTACATGCAGACGGGGCAATGCAGTGAATGCCAAGGCACTCGACTCAATGCGCAAGCGCGATTTGTTCGCTTGAAGACGCGTTCGGTCGCATTCAAGTCGAATCCATGGCTTGCGATTGGGGATTGTTCAAGATTGTCGCTCGACCAATGCGCCGACTTTTTTGCAAACCTTGATTTGACTGCATTGCAGAAAACGATCGGCGGTGAAGCGATCAAAGAAGTGCAATCGCGATTGCAGTTTCTGTTGGGAGTTGGCCTGTCGTATTTGTCTTTGGAACGCACGGCGCCAACGCTTTCCGGGGGAGAATCGCAACGCATTCGGCTTGCCAGCCAAATTGGCGCTGGGCTTGTCGGGGTACTATACGTTTTGGACGAACCCTCGATTGGTCTTCATCCTCGTGATAACGATCAACTGCTTGCTTCTCTGGAGCGTTTGCGAGATCTGGGCAACACCTTGATTGTGGTGGAGCACGATGAAGATACGATGCGAGCTGCTGACTGGATCGTTGATTTTGGACCTGGGCCTGGCGTCCGAGGAGGAGAGCTCCTGACAGCCGGAACGTTAGAAGAAGTGGCTGCGAATCCTAAGAGCATTACAGGCAATTTTCTGAGTGGATCGCGTCGAATTCATCGTCCTGAATCGCGCCGAAAGGGCTCTGGCCATAAACTGGTCGTGCGTGGCGCTCGCCACAACAATCTCAAGAATATCGATGTGGAAATTCCGCTCGGTTGCTTTATTGCAGTGACGGGAGTCAGCGGCAGCGGCAAAAGCTCACTCATCACGGACATCCTTTCTCCGGCCCTACGCAATGCATTGCAACGAGCCGAAGACAAGCCTGGCTTGCATGATTCGATCGAAGGACTGGAACACCTGGATAAGGTAATCGACATCGATCAAAGCCCGATCGGTCGAACTCCTCGAAGCAATCCAGCAACCTACGTAAAGGTCTTTGACGAGATTCGCGACCTTTTTGCAGAACTGCCTGAATCCAAGCGACGCGGCTTTACGCCTGGCACATTCAGCTTCAACACGGAGCAAGGTCGGTGTTCCGCCTGCGATGGACACGGAGCCAATCGCTTGGATATGGAATTCTTGGCAGATCTTTGGGTGCCATGCCCGGTATGTGAGGGGAAACGTTACGGTCGCCCAACGCTTCAAGTGGAATTCAAAGGGAAGTCCATCGCCGACTGTTTGGACCTAGACGTTCAACAAGCACTAGAACACTTTAACGCATTCCCCAAGATCTATGAGAAGCTTCAAACACTGCATGACGTAGGGCTAGATTATTTGAAACTCGGCCAGCCATCGCCGACATTGTCGGGGGGCGAGGCGCAGCGTATCAAGTTATCAAAAGAGCTGTGCCGACGCGCGACGGGACGCACTCTTTATGTCCTGGATGAGCCAACCACGGGCTTGCATTTTCACGATATTGATCTGCTGCTTCAAGTTTTGCAAAGTCTTGTGGACCGCGGAAACACAGTGATCGTCATTGAGCACAATCTGGACTTGATTCAAGCAGCCGATTGGGTCATCGACTTGGGCCCCGAGGGCGGTTCCGGTGGCGGCAAGGTGCTGTGTCAAGGTACGCCAGAAGCGATTGCAAAGCAAAAAAAATCCTACACGGGTGTGGCTCTAAAGAAGTACTTTGAAAGTCACCAAAAGGAATCTTCAGCTAGTCGTGCCAAGCCTACATCCAAGTCGAAATCCAAAGCGAAGCCGGCGAAGTCTACGAGTTTAGCGTTGCAGGATTTGCAAGTCATTGGAGCGGAGCAACACAATCTGAAGAAGATCGATATCCGCTTGGCACGCAATCAAATGACCGTCTTCTGCGGGCAAAGCGGTAGCGGTAAAACGTCGATGGCCATGGACACGATCTATGCCGAAGGCCAACGCAGATTTGTGGAAAGTCTTAGTCCTTATGTTCGGCAGTTTGTTGGCCAAATGCCGAAACCAGTTGTCGAACGGGTTGAAGGTCTGAGCCCATCGATCGCGATCGAGCAACGTAATCTATCGCATACACCCCGAAGCACGGTGGGAACGGTCACGGAAGTCTACGACTATTTTCGAGTGCTGTTCGCTCGCTTAGGCCAAATGCATTGCACCCGATGCAATCAACCTGTTAGCACTCAGACAAGCGACCAAATCATTGATCGCCTAATGGAAATGGGGAGAAAGTTGGAGGGGGAGCCAGGAAGACGCGCACTTCTATTGGCACCAATTTCACCCAATTCAAACCAAGCTCCTGAGCATTTGTTTAGGGAACTGAAGTTGCAAGGATTTGTTCGAGTTCGCGTGAACAGTCGCACTTATGACCTCGATTCCGTTCCCGAGCTACAAAAAAAGAGCCGATACGAACTGCAACTGGTCGTTGACCGTATTCGCCTCGATGGCAAAGATCGGGCACGACTCAGCGATAGTGTCGCTACGGCTCTAACCATGGGAAGTGGTGTCATTCAGCTTGCGATTGTGGATGACGATCGAGCCGAAGTGCATTGGGATGTTCAGACATTCTCGCTGCAGCTTGCTTGCTCCCCGTGCGGATTGTCCTTTCAGCCCCTTACGCCCCATAGCTTTTCCTTCAATACCGCCGTGGGTTGGTGCCCAAGCTGCAATGGACTTGGACGGCAGATGGGAACCGATCCTTCAGCTGCCGTTAACGATCTTCTTTCTCTCAATGACGGGGCTTTATTGCTTTGGCCCTCGCTGGATAGCCCACTGTCGCGAGGTATGCTCAAGGCCTTCTGTCGCGAATCCGGGATCCCACCCGACCGACCGGTGGCGGAACTACCGATAGGCCAACGCTCTATACTGTTCCATGGTTTGCCAGATCGTGAAATCAAAGTACTAAAATCGGATGTCGAATCGGGCAGCAAAAAGTCGTCGAAAATCGACGACTCACTGTTGATGACATTTCATTATCGAGGTGTTTTCCCCGCGTTGGAACTCGCTTCCAATTCCAACGTCGGACTTCGGATTCGATTAGCACGTTTTCTTGCCGAGATTCCGTGTACCGCTTGTGGAGGAGCACGCGTTCGAGCGGAAGCAGCCCATTCCCGTTTTCGCGACTTTACAATCTCCGATGTTTCCAGCATGCCGATCGGCGAATTGCTCGCCGTCGTCAAGTCTTGGTCCCTGGATCGACGCGAGAAGAAAATTGCGGGCGAACTTCATCGCGAAATTGAACAGCGGTTGCAGTTCCTGGACGATGTAGGGCTTGAATACTTGACCTTGGATCGAGCTGCAAATTCTCTTTCCGGGGGCGAAGCGCAAAGGATTCGTCTGGCGAGTCAATTAGGGAGCGGTCTTTGTGGAGTGCTTTACGTTTTAGATGAGCCAACGATCGGCTTGCATCCACGCGACAATCTTCGGTTGATAGGCGCTATGCATCGTTTGCGGGATCTGGGCAATACCCTACTGGTTGTTGAACATGATCGCGATGTGATTGCCAACAGCGATCAGCTATGTGACTTTGGACCCGGATCTGGGCCTCTGGGGGGTACCGTTGTGGCCCAAGGAACACCCAAACAAATCGTAAAGCAGAAGGGATCGATCACTGGCCCTTTTCTGAATGGTACACGAATGATCGAGATGCCAGATCATCGGCGCATTCAATGCTCTGGCGAGACGAATTCCACTCGCTCGAATCTGGTTTCTGAAAGCAATTGGACGGACAATGCGGTTGGAGGCAAAGGCTGGCTGACAATTCACGGCGCTCGTGCAAATACGCTTCGAAACATTGATGTCAGCGTCCCGCTCGGATGCTTCACCGCGATCACAGGCCCCAGTGGTAGCGGAAAAAGCAGTCTGATCAATTCGATTCTTTATCCCTCGTTAGCCAAAACACTCCACCGCGCGGACGCTCAGCCCGGACCGCACGATCGGATCGAAGGAGTGAAGTTGATCAACAAGGTATTGCGAGTGGATCAATCTCCGCTGGGTAATTCGCCATCGAGCAACCCAGCGACCTATACTGGTGTTTTTGAGCATATTCGTTCCTTGTTCGCGAAGATGTCCGATTCGCTCGTTCGCGGCTTTCATGCTGGGCACTTCAGTTTCAATGTTCCCGGTGGACGCTGCGAAAAGTGCGAAGGGAATGGCCAGCTTCGAATTCAAATGCACTTTCTTCCAGATGTATGGATCGAATGCGATGCATGCAAGGGGGCGCGGTATTCGCATGAAGTTTTGCAAGTGAAGTATCGAGGTAAGACGATCAGCGATTTTCTTAAAATGTCAATCGGCGAGGCACGCGATGTGATGAGCGAACAACCCAAGATACACGGCATGCTCGATACCCTTTGCAAAGTCGGACTCGATTATTTGGCATTGGGACAAAGTGCTCCAACATTGAGCGGCGGTGAAGCACAACGCGTAAAACTAGCCGCAGAGCTCTGCCGGCCTGCGACCGGGAACTCCTTGTATCTGTTGGACGAACCCACCACCGGGCTTCATTTTGAAGACATCCGCAAGTTGATGTTGGTGCTCAACGCTCTAGTCGATAACGGGAACACCGTCGTGGTGATCGAACACAATTTGGACGTCATCAAATGTGCTGATTGGATCATCGATATGGGACCCGAGGCCGGCAAAAACGGTGGGCAAGTTGTTTTCGCGGGCCCCCCAGAACAATTGGTCAAGTATGCCACCAATATCTCCTACGCCCAGCCATCGGTTGCAAAGACTAAAGTGAAGAGCGTACGCAAGAAGAAGGAGCCTGAACCGACAGAAGGAATCGTTCGCGAGTCTTTATCTTCATCGGCTCGCTTGCGCTCGTACACCGGCGAAGCGCTCGCAACGATTCTGCCCCCCTAAGCGTCGTTTTCATTAAACGTCGTCCTGTTTGAACCGCAGGCGCTAGCCGCGACCACGTCTCCAAGTCAATTAAACTCAACGCGGCTAGCGTCCGCGGCTCAATAAAGCAGAAACCCATTGAACCTTGCTTACGCGCTTAGTACTTACTACGAGCAAGGTGGATCACGCTTTCCACGGAGGCAGGTGTTGGGAGTCCTTGTTCGGTGTTCAACATTCGAAACTAATCGAAACGACATAGCATCGAACCAACTCCATCATCGCGCACTCACGGGAAACGCAATTTGGCCAGGGAATGGCGTCGAGGGTAAATACAACGCAGTTGCGGTGTCGATTTTGACAACATTTTCAGGAACACGATACACGAAGTCTTTTTCGGACACAGTGGTTGCCGTTGGTTCGGAATAAACTAGCTTCGAAACGGCTTTGGCTACCAGCGTCTTTCCATCGTCACCCGGAACGCGTTTAAAGTACTCGACACAATAAGGGAAGTAAGGCAGCACTGCAGATCGGCCCAGTGTCAGTCTTACTTCGGAAGGTACGTTGGATTCGGCGGGTGGGACAGGAAGATTGCCTTGATCGACAGGTGCATTCCCTGCAAACTTAGGAGGTTCGCTCCTCAATCTTCCTACGAGCTGCCAGACATCCACCCCGTCAATGGTTCCAGCCTTCGCTGCGTACCATATGTAGCGATGGTACAAATTGCGAAGAAGTTCTGCGTGTCCTCCAATCGCAAGATACAGACTCACTTCAGGCCGCTCATCCGCATAGTGAATTGCATTCCCGAGCGATTGTCGTACTTGGTCGATGATCACTCGCTTGGGCGGTTCATCCACACCAATCTGAGTATGCATCAATCGACCATCGGAAACCTGAATTGTATCCAATGTGGTCTCACCTGATGACACGCGGGCTGTGTACCTGAACTGGCCCGTACCAGCACCACTCGCTTTGTACTCCCCACTGACGATCACCAATTGATCATAGGCAAAACTCTTTTGATGAACTTTGCATGCTATTGGCTGCGGGCACCAAACGGCATGATGGATCGCATTCAAGACCAGTTGGTTCGGATCGATGGTAACAACGCTACTTCCGACCGAGCTAGCATTGGGGGATGCTAATCCTTGGGATGCGGTAGGGGACTCTTGAGATGTTGCCGGAAGTGGCGTTTGTGCCCTAACGGCAAGCGGAAAAGTGATGGAAAAAAGCCCCATCAACAAGATCCCAAACCATCGAAGCCCTGACCAGCAAAAGCTAGCCAAAGGATTTACGATAGCCACGCAGTTGCACCTTGCTATCGGCTGCGAATTTGCTCGGCTAGGTACCGCGGAATTGGCTTGAAACCGCTTCGGTCGCAGCGGAATTAAAATGCTGGCAAAAAGTCTTTTGGTCCGCATGGGCAAGTTGTATCGGTTTTATCAAAGAAACGAGACCATTGGTGCCGAACATACGGTTTAGGACGCGCCTCAGAAAGTGTTTTTTGGGGACGCGGCTTGATTTACATCTGCCAAAACTTCTTCGGTGCAGTCGAGTTGATTGCAGTCTAGAGGTTCAGACCGGCGGATTGTAGGTCGATCGCCAATGTGTTGTCCAGGTTGAAATACGTCGGTGGCTTCGTCCTGCAGTTCAAGCCAGCTAGACCCAACAAATTCCAAGAGGAATCGAATGAAAATGCGAAAGTATCACAGCCTAATGGTTGCTATGGGTTTGGGCGCTCCGTGCTTGCTCAGCCCTTTCTCAAAAATTCAAGCTGGCGACTTTGGTGTGCGTCACAACATGCCACCTGCTGCACGTATGGCCGAACCAGGTCCCATGGTAGGCGGCCCTGGCCCAGGTGTTCTGATGCCGGAGACCATACCAGTGCCTGGTTATGGCATGCCAGCTCCTTCGGTCCAAATTTTGTTCAATCAGCCTCAGGCAATGAAGATCCTTTACGATGTCGTCGGGGACGGAACCTTCACCAGCGACCCGATTGTGGTACCTGGCCGTCTTGAGTTCACTCAGGGTGGAATCTTCCGACTGAAGCTGACCGAAGTGCAAGGCCGCGAAGGTGTCGAACTGTATCCAACACTGGAAGTTGGGACAGCAAGCTATCGAACTGCAGCTTATTTGGCACACAATGCAATCGCTGTTCAGTTCACGGAAGAGGATTTGGACCAAGCACTATCGGGTAACTTTGTTACGAAAGTTATCTACCTGCCGGATCCTGAATTCCAAGGGGACGCGATTTCCGGTATCGACACCTTGGTAAGCACTCGGTTGGAACCAGGTTTGGATCCAATCGTGGAAGCCGATCGTCGTGGATCGATTTTGGCGATCGTTCGCATCGGCAACAAAGATATCGAAATGTCGGGCGCCGGTGGATTCGGTGGCGGAATGATGCCGCCAGGCGGATTTGTCAATGCGGACGGGATGCCGTGTGGTCCAGATGGTTCACTTATCGGTCCAGCCAACAATCCGCCGAACATGGTTGCTGGCGTGACAGCTCCTCAGTATGGTATGACCTACAGCGGTACTCCCATCGGATTACCTGGTCCACCGCACATTCCTTTCGGTGCACCGGCTGGTCTTCAAAAGCATGTCATGCGAAACAAGACGCACGTCAGCCTTCCAGATCCTGTTGAGAAGATGAAAATCAACGTTCGACATCAGCCTGGCTACAGCTACCCAACTCCACCGAGCCGGGTTCATATCAAAGAGCAGAACATCAACCCAGGTTATCCCGCTGGCCGACCAGGCTTCTACAACGCAAGTCGCGTTGTTGCTCCTGGACAGTTCGCAGGCGACCAAGGGGCGATGCAAGGTGGTGCTGCTGGCGAATATTGCCCACCTGGTCAAGCTCGATAATCGTATCGCTGAATCTAATGCGTCGCTGGTTACTGCTCAAGCAGAACCAGCGACGTTTTTGTTGTAACGTATCCGTATGCAACCCTTAGGAAGAATCGCAATGTTGCAACGAATCTCATTCCCAACATTATTGTTTGCTTGGCTGGCAATCGCGACCTTGTGCATTCTTGCTCTCGTCACGACCGGAACTGCTCACGCTCAATCATTGTATCGTCCTCTTCCAACGAACAATCATGCCCTGCTACGGGACGACATGCCTCCCGGCGCCATCGGTGCAATTCAGTTGGAACGAAAACCAGAGCTTCGAGGTCTTTGGCAAGCGGTCGAGATTCGCGGCCCCAAGGGAATGCGTGTCAACATGGCAGACATCGAAGGCTTTGCTCCGGATCTTCCAGAACCTGCTCGCGTCGCGGTCATGATTGGTTCTGTATATCGGATGCGAATTACAGGCGTACCCAACGAACCTGATCTCGAACTTTTTCCCACTTTAGAAGTTATCGACCGTACTCATCCACCAGCAGAACGGGAACATCGATTCCCGATTCCTATCGAGCTGGATGAAGACGATTTGATGGACGCTGCTCGTGGTGAGTTGGTCGTTAGAGTCATCTACGTAGAAGACAATCAAAATGCAGAACCCGTCGATACGTCAGGACTTCCCCAACGTGTCACTGACATTCAAACCAATCAAGACGCTCTTCGCACCGCTGATCAATTTGGAAGACCCGTCGCTATTCTCCGGATCGGTTCCCGAGTTCCAAACGTTGCGGAAGGCCAGGATACGCAAGCGTTCCTGTATGGTTCGCCCGCTTGGACTACGCTCAAGTCGATTCCCACGAAACAACAATTGATCGACGAGGGGCGATGGCCTGTAACTGCAAACTCAGGCTCCATCTCGGACAAACGTTAATCAGCCCCTCAAGATGCACTGGCCATTCCGGTTGCAACCACACCTAAAAGCATTTCATCAAGCAATCATGAATAAGATCCATCCAGCGTTTTCGATCGTAACTTGCTTGATATCATTTCTTTCCTTGGGTTGCCAAGGTCGCCAATTGACTTCGATCAGTCCGCAAGGTTTTGCTTCCAACGGAATGCATGCCACCGCATCACAGAACGCGAGAACACAGACGGAGCGGATTAAGACGGAAGCAGAACGTAGGACAGCCAGTCCTGTTCAGCAAGCTTCCTCCGATTCCTTAAGAACGACAGCATCTCCCACACCAGATATCCAACAAGCGTTGTACTCCGCAAATACCGGTAGCACGCAACCCCAAGTCGTACCAGCTCAGTACGCACAGCCAGTCCCTCATCAGCACAACGGTGGGCACTGTAGTGCATGTTCCGGCTCGGCCTACAAGCCCTTCTTTTCGCGATTTTCTGGCAATCAAGGTTGCGGTGGTTGTGGGTCGGCTGCCTGCAGCGGTGAATGCGGTCAGTGTATGCCCGACCAAGGATTCGCAGTGCCACGTTCTTCGGATCCACAGGAGTACATCTTCGACGGTGGAGACCACGATCCTCAAGTGCGTCTCAAGTCAGACTTAACGCAAGTGGGGCTCGACCCTGAGGATACCGTGATTCAATACGAAACGGTTGATGGAAAAACGAGTGTAGAAAGCGGTTGCCGTGTTGCCATTTATGCACCGCGATTCGCAAGCGTCCGCAAACGTCAATCGACTCGCGAAAAAGATCTATCGATGCGAGCCCAAGCGACCCTGCGTCCAGATGGACCCGGAACCATTCGCGACCAACTTCCATCTGCCAAGGTTACGCAACCTCTGAAGCCACTCAACAGCGACAACGTGCGGGTTGTCGAAGCCTATCGAGATCGTAGACGCGCGCTGCCCGCTGACATGATTCTACCCATGGTTACCATAAGCGATGCATTTAAACCTTTCGAAGATATGAACCTGATTCGGTTTGGCGATCTAAAGACGACCGATCCAGCTCTGCTGGCAAAATCAACTGCCGCCGCACGAACATGGACAAGTGTTGACGAAATTCAAGTGATCGTTGACGGCCAAGAGGCCATCGAAGCATCTGGAACCAAGAACGCTGCTGACGTCACGCTCTACGAACACAAGGGGGCACGAATCCGACTATGCAAGGTCGCTTCGGAGCAAATGGCGAATCCCGGCGACGTGATCTCGTTCACCATTCGGTTTGATAATGTTGGCGAACAACCACTCAAAAGCTTGGTTGTGACCGATTCGTTAGCTCCTCGATTAGAATATGTCGAAGCCAGTCAGCAATCCAGTTTAGCGGCCAATTTCTCGACAAGTCCGAACTCCGCAGGTTCAGTGGTTCTTCGCTGGGAGTTAGAAAATGGACTCAAACCCGGCGAAGGTGGTTTAGTACGGTTCTCTTGCAAGGTACGATAGACGGCGGTCATTCTGCCTCCTTGTTTTCGCACACCGAAGAGCCAATCGTTGAAAGTCTCGATTCTTGTCCCCGCTTTTAGCGAGGACTCTACGCTCGAACGCGTTGTTCTCAAACTCGTTGCCCTTTCGCTGCCCGAGTACGAAATCATCGTGGTCGATGATGGTTCGACGGATCAGACGATTTCGGTTGCGAAAGGACTGATGACGCGGTTTCCGCAGATCAAGCTTTTTTGCCAAACCAAGAATAAAGGAAAAACCGCCGCTATCGCGCGAGCTATTCGAGAGAGCGATGGGGATATCCTCATCGTTCAAGATGCAGATCTAGAATACGACCCAGCAGAAATTCCAGATGTGATTGCTCCTATTTTGGACGGGGTTGCGGATGTTGTTTATGGCAGCCGCTTTCTCGTCAAGCGAGCGTCGCGCGTCCTGTACTATTATCACTATCTCGCCAACCAGTTCCTGACGTGCCTGAGCAATATTCTGACGAATCGTAACATGTCCGATATCGAAACCTGCTACAAAGCCTTTCGCAGGGAAGTGATCGAGCCCATGCAGCTTTGTAGTCGCGGGTTTGGCATGGAAGTTGAAATTACTGCCATGGTCTGCAAGACTCGCGCAAAGACCTATGAAGTTCCAATATCCTACTACGGACGGACGTACCAAGAGGGAAAGAAAATTGGAACGATGGATGGTGTTGCTGCCATTTGGTACATCCTTTACTTCAATTTGATCCATCCGTTCACCAATGCAGGTCGCATCTACGTTCAGCAAGTCAATGAATCGCTTGATAAGTTAACAGGGAAGACAACGAATCCAGGTCCTGATCGAGTGCTGAAACAATACAGGAAACACTGAGCCGCGGGCGCTAGCCGCGATTCGGCTAGAACTTCAACTTCCACTTCAACCCGGCGCTCTGACGCTTGTACTGGAGCGAGAGTTGAAGTTTGATGGATAGACAACAAATGCAGATTCAGTTTCTTGCAAACCAAACCTTGAACTCATACTAATCAAACAGCTTCTCACCCGCCGTTAATTCTTCCTTTTTCATCTTGCCATCGGCGTTATTCAATACCGCAAGCGGATCTAACTGCATCCATGCTGGAGCTACTGAAATCAATGTCGCCGCTAATTGCGCGCCCTGCACCACCCACAACAGCATACCCGTACCTACCACGGTGCTAAAAACCATCGATTCAAACGATGACGATTTGGCTTCGATCGATTCCTCATTCTCTCTCTGAGATGCGCTCGAGTAATCGATCAAATCATCGTCAGCGTTCTTGTGCGTTGCAAAATGATACTCCACGCCCCGCCGACGCAACATATCGTACCCAACATGCGATTGGGAATACGAGCGGCTCGAAAGCTCCATGAACGATGCTAACGCACGCTCTTTCTTCTCCTCCACCATGGCCAATACCACCACCGTTGCAACCTTGGTCTCAGCCACCGCTCCGTTGACCACAATCACTTCTTCCGGGACTGGGTCTGCCGTCTGAGTTGTCTGTTCGATCGCACCCATCGGAACCGGACTGGCTGCCTCGCTGCTGCTGCTGGTAGCGTCTACGCTATCTCCCGAACCACTGCTGCCCCCTCCGCTATTGTCTCCCGGTAGATTCAAAGGCAACAACACATCGATCGATATCGTGATCGGCTCGGAGAACAACAAACCATCAAACGCGCGATAAACAATATCCACCGTTCCAAGGAAACCAGGGACAGGTGTATAGCTGAACAAACCGTTGCTTAAAAATACCAATTGCCCCGAGCTGGGTCCAGATACCAAAACAGCCGTGATCGAATCGCCGTCCGGATCCACGTCGTTGCTCAGCACACCCGCGGTTTGAACCGTCAACTTGTCAATGTAGCTGGTGCTGAAGGAATCGTTGGTACCAATCGGGGCTTCGAACACATTCAGGATCTCGATCACTTCCGTGGTCACCGCGAACGAACCGTCACTGCTGGTCGCTCGCACAATCACCGTCAAGCTGGCTGTGGCCTCGTAATTCAGCGACTTGGCGGTTGTTAGTAGTCCTGTCGCTGAATCAATCGCAAAGCTACCGCTGGCATCGTTGTCCAAACTGTAGGTAATGACGTTGTTCGTCGCGTCCGCATCGCGACCAAAGGCTTGGTAGCCAACCTCAGTACCAATCGCGGAGTTTTCGTTCACTCGATTGGACGTGCTGTCGACATCAAACAGATTCACCGAGTCGAATTCATCGACGTCGTAGATGTTGATCAAGTAGGTCTCTTCCGAAATCGAACCATCAGCACTGGTGGCTCGTACCGTCACGGTGCGCGAGGAACCGTCCGCTTCGCGGTCAATCGCACCCGCAACTGCGACTTGCCCAGTAACAGGATTGATTGCAAACCGCCCGCCATCATTGTTGGTCAATGAATAAGTGATGGTGTTGGTCGTTCCGTCCGCATCGAACGCATTGGCCCTTAAACCCACGGACGTGCCGGTGGCGGAATTCTCCGCAACGCCATTTTCCACATTTGCCGAGTCGGTGATCGGTGACACGTCAAACTCGTCCATGTCATTCAACTGGATCGTGAAATCGGTATCGCTCACCGATCCATCGATCGAGGTGACTCGAACGGTGATCTGATGGCTTGTGTTGGCTTCGTAATCAAGCTTCGATCCATCGGAAACGGTGACTACACCCGAGGTCGCATCGATCGCGAAGCGTCCCCCCGCATCATCGGACAAAGAGTAGGAGACGGTGTTGGTGGTCGCATCGTCATCTGTCGCAAAGGCGGTCAGTCCAACAACAGTCCCTGTCGTCGCGTTCTCGTTGACTCGATTGCTAGTACTATTCGTGTCGGCGGCCAGCGTTACGTCGAATTCATCCAGGTCGTTGATCGCAATGATAAAGTTCTTCGCGAAAGTAGCTCCGGATGCATCGACAACTTCGACCGTGATCGAGTGTGTCGCATTGTTTTCACGATTGAGCAGCAATCCATTGGCGACGGTGATTTGCCCCGCATTATCAATGGCAAAGCGGCCACCGGCTGAATCCAGCAAATTGTAAGTAAACGTCTCACCAGAGTCTTGATCTTGACCAAGGACCGAGCCAATCACCGTACCGTCATTCGCATTCTCATCGATATTCAATCCACCACCGACAATATCAAACGGCGTGTCATTGGCACCTTGGATGGTAATCGTCACCTGAGTCGTACTGGTAACACCATCAGTGTCTCGCATGGTGTAGGTGAAAACATCTTGCAGCGTATCGGTGCTCGTACGCAGGTCCTGAACCGTTGGATTGCTATTATCCACGGTATACGTGTAGGAACCGTTAGCCGCAATACTGATCGATCCGAAGGTACCAGTGACTCCTGTTTCAACATCCCCCGAGGTGTTCGCCAGGGACCCAGCAGCGACTCCAATGACCGTCTTGGTATCCACCACATCGGCATCCGTATCGTTGCCAAAGACATTGCCGCTCGGGTCCGTTCCCAAGGTTCCGTTGTACACTCCGCCAGCTTCCACAGCGGTATTCGAATCGACAACAGCGACTGGGCCATCGTTGGTCCCGGTAATCGTAACGGTGACTTTTTCAGTATCGCTCAGTGGCGAACCATCGTCATCGGTGGCGCTGACCGTGTAAGTTAGTACGAGCGTTTCGCCGGTTGCCAGGAAATCAAAGGCTTCGCTGCCGGAATTGAAATTCCAAGTGAGTGTGTTCGTGGTCTGTGCACTGTTCAAGATCATAGTCGGTGTTACGGTCAAGAAGCTTCGCAAGTCTGCATTAGTCAAGCCAGCTGGAACGCTAGTCGCCCCAGTGCCAGTGACGACAACCGAGTCGACCGCGGCAGTGACGTTGTCCGATAGATCCAGATCGGTGACCGTGAAGGTACCCGTATCGCTTAGCCCGGTATTTGTCTCCGTCAGCGAGGAAGTGTCAGGTCCGCCAGTGATTACGGGGGCGTCATTTGTGCCGTGGATGGTGATAGTAACCATTTGGCTATCGGTGGCCCCTTGGCTATCGGTGACTTCGATCGTATAAGTCAAAATCAACGATTCGCCGGTTGCAAGATAGTCAAAGGCTTCGCTACCGGAATGGAAGTTCCAGGTCAGTCTGTCCGTCAGTTCGGTCGCATCGATGACGTTAACTGTCGAAGTGAACATCGCCAGCAGCGCCGAGTTGTCGGACCCCAGACCGCTGGTTGTGCCACTTGCGACAACCCCGGTCACGTTGGAGGTGACCAGGTCGGTCAAGTCCAAGTCGGAAACGGTCAGCCTTCCGGAACTCGAAAGAGCCGAGTTCGTTTCGGTTAAGGCTTCGGCCGAACTATCACCTGCATCAATGGAAATCGCGGGCGCGTCGTTGGTCCCAGTGATCGTGACAGTCATGTTCTCGGTATCGCTGAGTGGCAAACCATCGTCATCGGTAGCGCTGATCGTATAGGTCAACACGAGCGTTTCGCCAGTGGCTAAGAAATCGAACGCTTCGCTACCAGAATTGAAATTCCACGTTAATGTGTTAGTCGTCTGTGATCCATTCAGTATCGCCGTTGGAGTCACCGACAAGAAGCTTCGCAAAGTCGCATTGTTCAGGCCTGCTGGAACGCTGGATGCTCCGGTGCCAGAAACAACGACCGAGTCTACAGCGGCGGTGACATTGTCGGTCAAATCGAGATCCGTAACGGTGAACGTTCCGGTATCACTGAGCCCTGCATTGGTTTCAATCAGCGACGAAGTATCCGGTCCGCCGGTGATCACCGGAGCATCGGCCGTACCTGTGATGGTAATCGTCACCGTCTCGGTATCGCTCAGTGGCGAGCCATCATCATCGGTGGCGCTGACCGTGTAGGTCAACACAAGAGTTTCACCGGTTGCCAGGAAGTTGAACGCTTCGCTACCGGAATTGAAGTTCCAAGTTAACGTATTGGTCGTCTGCGTTCCGTTGAGAATAGCCGTCGGTGTAACGGACAAGAAGCTACGCAACGTCGCATTCATTAAGCCCGCAGGAACACTACCTGCTCCAGTCCCCGTAACAACAACAGAATCAACCGACGCGATGACGTTGTCCGTTAGATCGAGATCAGTCACCGTGAACGTACCAGTATCGCTAAGTCCAGCATTGGTCTCAGTCAACCACGCCGTATCCGGCCCGCCAGTAATCACCGGAGCATCAGCAGTACCAGTGATAGTAATCGTAACTGTTTCAGTATCGCTCAATGGAGAACCATCGTCGTCCGTCGCGCTAACCGTGTAGGTCAGCACCAACGTTTCACCAGTCGCAAGGAAGTTAAACGCTTCACTACCAGAGTTGAAGTTCCAAGTCAGCGTATTGGTCGTCTGTGAACCGTTTAGTATCGCCGTCGGAGTTACCGATAAGAAGCTTCGTAGTGTCGCATTCGTCAGACCTGCAGGAACGCTGCTTGCTCCGGTGCCAGTAACAACAACTGAATCGACCGCCGCGGTAACGTTGTCGGATAAATCAAGATCGGTAACCGTGAACGATCCTGTCTCATTTAGTCCTGCGTTGGTTTCAGTCAACGACGAAGTATCCGGTCCACCAGTAATCACTGGCGCATCGGCTGTACCGGTGATCGTAACGGTAACCGTCTCGGTATCACTTAACGGCGAACCGTCATCGTCGGTGGCGTTGACCGTGTAGGTCAGTACTAGCGTTTCGCCGGTGGCCAGGAAGTTGAAGGCTTCGCTGCCGGAGTTAAAATTCCAAGTCAGCGTGTTGGTGGTTTGGGAACCATTGAGTATCGCTGTCGGCGTGACTGACAAGAAACTTCGCAGTGTCGCATTCGTCAAGA
>Ga0247831_1004337_pt1 | contig 19111 bp, 15 predicted proteins | sample LaCruzMarch2015__9_FD_192406 | JGI IMG/M metagenome (GOLD analysis project Ga0247831, IMG submission 192406) | Freshwater microbial communities from meromictic Lake La Cruz, Castile-La Mancha, Spain - LaCruzMarch2015_1m | ecosystem: Environmental > Aquatic > Freshwater > Lake | place: Spain... | reverse complement strand
GCCTTCGGAGGCATCGTCGCCCTAAACCGCACGGTCACCGGAGCACTCGCCCGTGCCCTGGTGCCGGTCTTCACCGAGGTGGTCGTCGCCCCTTCGTTCGACGACGAGGCGCTCGAGGTGTTCGCCGCGAAGCCGAACCTGCGGGTTCTCTCCGGGCAGGCCCCGTTCGGCGACGACCTCGACGTCCGGTCCGTCGACGGTGGCCTGCTCGTGCAGCAGCGCGACACCGTCGACCTCGACCGCTCGCACTGGCGTGTGGTCACGCAAGCGCAGCCCACCGACGAACAGTACGACGACCTCGCCTTCGCGTGGACGGTGTGCGCCGCGGTCAGCAGCAACGCGGTCGTCTACGCCAACGACCGCCGGGCGGTCGGCATCGGGGCTGGCCAGCAGAACCGCCTCGACAGCGCCCGTATCGCTGCCGACAGGGCCGGTGATCGCGCTGCGGGCGGTGTGTGCGCAAGCGATGCCTTCTTCCCGTTCCGCGATGGTCTCGATGCGGCGGCGGCTGCCGGCGTGCGTGCCGTCATCCAGCCCGGCGGCAGCGTTCGTGACGACGAGGTGATCGCTGCGGCCGACGAGCACGGCATCGTCATGGTGTTCACCGGCGAGCGCCACTTCCGGCACTGAGCCGGGCGCGTCCGGGCGCCCGGTTCCGCAGTGGCAGACTGTGCCATGGCCAGGATCACCGACCTGCTTGCCGAGGGCACCACGTACTCGTTCGAGTTCTTCCCGCCCAAGAACGAAGCCGGCTGGTTGAGCCTCGGCCGGACGATCGCCGAGCTCGAACCGCTGAACCCCCAGTACGTCAGCGTCACGTACGGCGCTGGTGGCAGCACCCGTACCCGCACCGCCGACCTCGTGTCGTGGGTCAAGCGCCAGACCGAGGTGCCGCCGATGGCGCACCTCACCTGCGCGGGCCACACCCGCAGCGACATCAGCGACATCCTGATCGACTACCGGGCGGAGGGCGTCGAGAACATCCTCGCGCTCGGCGGTGACCCGCCGACAGGCGCCGAGGCGACTGTCGCCAGCGACTACCGTTACTCGATCGAGCTCGTCGAGGACGTGGCCAGCCACGAGACGTTCTCGATCGGCGTAGCGGCCCACCCCGAGCTCCACCCGCGGTCTCCGGACCGGGCCTCCGACCGTCGTCACCTGGCTGCCAAACTGCGTCTGGCCGACTTCGCCATCACGCAGTTCTTCTTCGAGATCGACCACTACCTCGCGCTCGTCGACGACCTCGCGTCGCTCGGCATCGACAAGCCGATCGTGCCCGGCATCATGCCGGTCACGAACCTCGGCCAGATCACGCGCATGGCTGCGATGTCGGGTGCAGAGGTGCCGGGCTGGCTGATCGAGCGGGTCGGCAAGGCGGGCGACGACCCGGACGAGGCGTCGCGCATCGGTGTCGAGATCGCCGCCGAGCTGTGCAGCAGGCTGCTCGACGAGGGCGCCCCGGGCCTGCACTTCTACACGCTCAACCGCAGCGGCGCGACCCGCGCGATCTACGAGCTCCTCGGCTTGCCCGTCTCCCGCTGACCTGGCCTACGGTGCTCGTCATGCGCGCATACGACACCATCTACGTCAACGGCTCCTGGATCCCCTCGCAGGGCGAGGGCACCCTCGAGGTCACCGACTCCGCGACGGAGGAGGTCATCGCCACCATCCCGAACGGCACCGCCGCCGACGTCGATGCCGCTGTCGCTGCAGCACGGGCCGCCTTCGAGGGCTGGAGCAGCCTGCCCAAGGAAGAGCGCGCCGCGTACCTGATGAAGATCCACGCCGGGCTCGAGGCTCGCACCGACGAGATCGCCCAGACGATCGCCCGCGAGGTCGGCATGCCGCTGATGCTCAGCAACCTCATCCAGGCCGGCCTGCCGAAAGCCAACTTCGCGATCGCCGCGCAGTTGCTCGGTAGCTACGAGTTCGAGCGGCAGGTCGGTAACTCGCTGGTCGTCCGCGAGGCCATCGGCGTTGTCGGCTGCATCACGCCGTGGAACTACCCGCTGCACCAGATCGCCCTGAAGGTCGCGCCCGCGCTGGCGGCAGGCAACACGGTGGTCCTGAAGCCCAGCGAGGTCGCACCCATCAATGCGTTCATCCTCGCCGAGGTCATCCACGAGGCCGGGCTGCCCGCCGGCGTGTTCAACCTCGTCACCGGTGTGGGCCCGGTGGTCGGCGAGGCCATCGCCGCACACCCGCAGGTCGACATGGTGAGCTTCACCGGGTCCACCCGCGCCGGCAAGCGTGTCGCCGAGGTCGCCAGCCAGACCGTGAAGAAGGTGTCGCTCGAGCTCGGTGGGAAGAGCCCGAACGTCATCCTCGACGACGCCGACTTCTCGAAGGCCATCGCCGACGGCGTGGGCAAGTGCTTCCTGAACTCCGGCCAGACCTGCACCGCCCTCACCCGCATGATCGTGCCCCGGTCGCGCCTCGCCGAGGTCGAGCAGGCCGCTGCGGCCGCCGCTGCAGGGTTCACGCCCGGCAACCCGTTCGAGAAGACCAGTCGCCTCGGGCCGCTCGTGTCGGCAGCGCAGCGCGACCGCGTGCGCGGCTTCATCCAGACCGGCATCGACGAGGGTGCCACGCTCGTGGCCGGCGGCCCCGACGCCCCGGCTGGCCTCGAGCAGGGCTACTTCGTTCAGCCCACCGTGTTCTCGAACGTCACCCGAGACATGACCATCGCCCGTGAGGAGATCTTCGGGCCGGTTCTCTCGATCATGCCGTACGACTCCGAGGACGAGGCGATCGACATCGCCAACGACACCATCTACGGCCTCGCCGGCGGGGTGTGGGGCGAGGCGGACCACGCCAAGCAGGTGGCTCGCAAGATCCGTGCGGGACAGGTCGAGGTGAATGGCGGCGCCTTCAACGTCATGGCGCCGTTCGGCGGCTACAAGCAGAGCGGCCTCGGCCGCGAAGCCGGCACCTTCGGTCTCGAGGAGTTCCTCGAGGTCAAGTCGCTCCAGCTCTGATCGGCCCTTCGGGGAGGCCGCCGCAGTGCCTTCGGCCTCCCCGTGCCGCCGGATGCAGGGGATGAACTGAGATACTGGGGGCACGATGACCGACTGGTCCCCACCTCGTACGCCCAAGGGGCAGATCAGCCGAGTTCCGCACCTGCCGGGTCTCGATGGTCTGCGCGCCGTCGCGGTGGTCGCCGTCATGGTGTACCACGCCAACAACGCGTGGCTGCACGGTGGTTTCTTGGGCGTCGAGGTCTTCTTCGTCATCTCCGGCTACCTGATCACGCTGCTGCTCATCGGCGAGCACGAGCGCGACGGATCGGTCGACCTGCGCCAGTTCTGGATCCGACGCTTCCGCCGCTTGCTGCCGGCCTTCTATGTGATGCTGGCGCTGCTGATCGTCTACCTCGCGATCTTCATGCGCGAGGCACGGGGCCGCACGAGGGGCGACATCATCGCCGGCGTCACCTACGTCAGCAACTGGTACCAGATCTGGGTGGGCCAGGGGTACACGGCGAGCGAGGCGTTCGTACCGCTGCGGCACCTGTGGTCGCTGGCGGTCGAGGAGCAGTTCTACATCGTCTGGCCGCTCATCATGGTCGCCATCCTGCGACGCGGTCGTTTGTCGCTGCCGCGCATCGGCCTCTGGCTCTTCGGCGTGGCGGTCGCCATTGCGCTCTTCACGGCCGTGATGTTCCGGCCCGGCGACATCGCCTCGTCGTGCTCGCCGGAGGACTCGTACGGCTACTGGACCATCGCCGGGCGCTGCATCAGCATCAACGACACGCTGTACCTCAGCACCATCACACGAGCCAGCGGGCTGATGCTCGGTGCGGCGTTCGCCATGGTGTGGCGGCCGGTCGCCATCATGCGCGGGCCGCTGCGCAACAAGGGACGGCAGCTCGACGTGTTGGCCCTGGTGGGCTTCGTCGCACTCGCCGCGATGATGTGGACGATCCACCTCGCCGACCCGTCGCTCACCTCGCTCACCGGTTCTCGCTTCGACCCGTGGCTGTTCCGGGGCGGCCTGTTCCTGGCAGGCATCGCAACGTTGCTGGTGATCGCCGCCGTCACGCACCAACGCGCGTTCGCCGGCATCGTCCTCGGCAACCCGCTGTTCTCGTGGGTCGGCACACGAAGCTATGGCCTCTATCTGTACCACTGGCCGATCTACCAGATCATCCGCAAGGAGGCCGGGATCTCGCTGTCGTTCTGGCAGTTCCTTCTGGCGATGCTCATCACCGTGCCGCTCACCGAGGCGAGCTACCGCTTCGTCGAGATGCCAGTCCGCAAGGGTGCCCTCGGCCGATGGCTGCGTGGTGAACGCCGCCGCCCGAGCCCGCAGGTCGGCGCCCGCCGTCGCCGCCTTGCAGTGCTCGGCCTCGGTGCCACCGTCATGCTCGGATGGGCCGGCGTCAGCGTGGCGCTGGCGCCGAACCGTTGCGTCGGCGCAGTCGAGTGCTCGCTCGCCGAGGCTGACGCTTTCGTCACCGACGTCGACGTCACCACCTCGACCTCGGTGCTGGCCGTCGTCGACCCGGCCCCCACGGTGCCCGGGCAGACCGCCGTGCCGGGCGAGACCACGGCTCCGACCGCACCGCCGACCACGCCGGCACCCACCACCACCGTCCCGGTCGCCCAACGTGCGCCGGTGTCGGTCGGCGAGTCGGTCATGAAGGGCGCCACGCCGCAACTCCAGGCCGGCGGCTTCACGGTCGTCGCCGAGGAGAGCAAGCAGGGCAACTGGATCGCCCAGGTCGTCGCCACCCTGCGCGCCAACGGCCAGATCGGCGAGACCGTCGTCATCCAGACCGGCACCAATGGCGAGGTCACCGACGCCGGGTACGACGAGATCATGTCGTACCTGCCGGCCACCGACGTGAAGCAGGTGGTGTTCCTCACCGTGCACGCGAACAAGCCGTGGATCGCGCCGAACAACGCCCGCATCTGGTCGCTGCCCGGCCGCTACCCCAACGTCACGATCCTCGACTGGGACGGCCTCGTCACCAGCGGGCAGGTGCCCGGCATGGCCGGCGACGGCATCCATCTCGGCGATGCCTCGGCGAAGCAGTTCTACGCGAACTACGTCTTCGGATCCATCGGCCGCAACGACCTGATCCAACCGCTGCCCACCTGACCGGACGGCTTGGTGTGTGACCAGGCGAGAGGCGTACGCTCGCGCCCATGACTTCCCCTGTGCGTGTCGCTGTCACCGGTGCTGCTGGCCAGATCGGCTACAGCCTCCTCTTCCGCATCGCCTCCGGCTCGATGCTCGGCCCGGACACCAAGGTGATCCTCCAGCTGCTCGAGATCACGCCTGCGCTCAAGGCGCTCGAGGGCGTGCGCATGGAGCTCGACGACTGCGCCTTCCCGCTGCTCGCCGACGTCATCTGCACCGACGACGCCAACGTCGCGTTCGGTGATGCCGACGTCGCCCTCCTCGTCGGCGCCATGCCCCGCAAGGCCGGCATGGAGCGCAGCGACCTGCTGTCGGCCAACGGTGGCATCTTCAAGCCGCAGGGCCAGGCGCTCAGCGCCAGCGCGAAGAAGGGCATCAAGATCCTCGTCGTCGGCAACCCGGCCAACACCAACGCCCTCATCGCCCAGCAGAACGCGCCCGACCTCGACCCCCGTCGCTTCACGGCGATGACCCGGCTCGACCACAACCGTGCCATCAGCCAGCTCGCGACCAAGACCGGCACCACGGTGAACGACATCACCAACATGACCATCTGGGGCAACCACTCGGTCACGCAGTACCCCGACCTGTTCCACGCAAAGGTGAACGGCAAGAACGCCTACGAGCTCGTGAACGACCACGCCTGGGTCGACGGCACGTACATCCCCACGGTCGCCAAGCGCGGCGCCGCCATCATCGAGGCGCGTGGCGCATCGTCGGCGGCCTCGGCCGCCAACGCCGCCGTCGACCACATCCGCTCGTGGAGCCTCGGCACTGCCCCTGGCGATTGGGTCAGCATGGCCGTGCCGAGCGATGGCAGCTACGGCGTGCCCGAGGGCATCATCTCGAGCTTCCCGTGCACCTGCGCGAACGGTGAGTACACCATCGTCCAGGGCCTCGACATCCACGACTACTCGCGAGGCAAGATCGACGCCTCGGCGGCCGAGCTCGTCGACGAGCGCGACGCCGTCCGCGAGCTCGGCCTCATCTGACGCTCGTCCTCCGCTCGACCGATCACACGGTCGTGCCGTGGGCCAACGGCCTCGGCACCACCGCTGTGATCGCACGCGTGCCCGGCACCGACGACTGGGCCTGGCGGTTGTCGATCGCCGACGTCGTGACCGACGGGCCGTTCTCGTCGCTGCCCGACGTCGACCGCTGGATCGCCGTTGCGACCGGCACCGGCATGGTGCTCACTGTCGACGGTGCCGCCACGCTGCTGACGGCGTCGTCCGACGCCTTCGCCTTCGACGGCGGCGCCACGACCTCGTGCCGCCTGCTCGACGGCCCGATCCACGACCTCAACCTGATGCTCCGCCGCGGCCGCGCCGCCGGCACGCTCGATGTCGTGACGACCGACTCGCCCGTGCCGCTCGAGGGCCTCACAGCGTGCGTCGTCCTCGACGGCACGGCGTCGATCGCCGGGGTGCATCTCCATGCCTACGACGCCGTCCTCGACCCGACCGGCCCCGCCGTGCCCGAGGGCCGCGCCCGCCTCGCCCTCATCCGTGTTGTGACCGAGATGCGGAGTCCCTCCGCGTCACCTTGATGCGCTGAGACTCCCCATCCGCAACGTTGGCGGTCAGAAGTCGGCGGTGGCGACGTCGCAGGCGACCTGCATCATCTGGTCGACGCCGCGCTGGAGCTCGTCGTCGCTGATGCGCTCGGTCTCGGTCTCCGACGCGATCAGGTCGCTCACCGTCATGATCGCCAGCGCCTCGAAGCCGTGGATCGCAGCGAGCGTGTAGAGGATCGACGCCTCCATCTCGACGGCCAGGTGGCCGCGGTCGCGCCAGCGGGCCATGATGCCCTCGCGGCGGTCGTAGAAGATCGCGCTGGTCACGATCGGGCCGACGTGCACCGTCGCCCCCGATTCGCGCCCAAGCCGCGCCGCGAGCTCGACGAGCTTCCAGTCGCCGGTGGGTGCGTGCGCCTCGCCGTCGGTGAGCAACAGGGTCATCGGGTCGTCGCCCGTCGCGCTCATCGCGATGACGGTGTCACCCATCTTCAGGCCGGGCTTCAGCCCGCCGGCGGTGCCGACGCGCACGAGCCGCTTCGCGCCCAGCATCTGCGTCAGCTCGGTGTAGTAGATGCCGACGCTGGCGCCGCCCATGCCCACGCTCTGCACGCTGATCGGCTTGCCGCGGAAGGTGCCGGTGAAGCCGAGCATGCCGCGCTCGTCGTTCACGCAACGGGCGCCCGGGTCGAAGTGGTGCTCGGCGATGTAGCGAGCGCGCTTGGGGTCGCCGGGCACCAGCACGGCGGGGGCGTAGTCGGACGGCTCGGCGCGCAGATGGATCGGCATGGCGTGCGAGGTTAGTGCGATGTCCGGTGGTGCCCTGGAACGATGCCAGCGTCCAACGGCCCGAACGAGGGTTTCGGCGCTCGACGGGTGCGTCGCAGCACTCGGGAGTGCTCGAAACCCTCGGTCGGGCGGTTCTGACTCGGTCGACGCTGGGTGACTCGGTTGGCTACTTGAGGAACTTCGAGGTGGTGTTGTCGGTGAGGGCCTTGCCGGCGGTCTGGCACGTGGGGCAGTAAGCGACGGTGTAGCCGCTGTAGCTGACCGACCGGATGGTGTCAGTGCACGCGGGGCATGCCTCGCCCAGGCGGCCGTGCACTGCGCCGGGCCGGTCGGCCGACGAGCTCATGTCGCTGCGGGTGCGCTCGTAGGCCAGACCGTCCGCGACACAGGCGTGGATTGCGTTGCGCACGGCCTTGGCGCCCTCGGCGCCGAGCTTGCCGGTCATGGCGAACGGCGACAGCTTCGCCCGGTGGCACACCTCGTTGGCGAGCATCCGGCCGAGCCCCGCGATGAGGTGCTGGTCGCGCAGGAAGCCGTGCAGGCGCATGTTGTGCGCGGCGAACGAGGCGGCCAGGGCAGCGTCGCTCAGGTCGAGCGCGTCGGGGCCGAGCCGGTCGAGCGGCGGACCGTCGAGCGCGTCGGGCGACACGCACCACACACCGGCGCGACGCTCCTTGCCGGCCTCGGTGAGCAGCAGCGCCGGATGATCGGCGAACACGAACCGCGCCTGGCCGTTGCGCGGCTTGGGGGACTGCTTCTCGTCGACCAGCAGGCGGCCGCCCTGCATCAGGTGAACGACGAAGACGACGGGTTCGAAGCGGAGGAGGAGGTACTTGCCCCGCCGGCCGACCTCGACGAGCGGCGTCCCGTACGCCGCGGACGGCTCGGGTGTGGCGGTCTTCAGTGCGGTGAACGTGATGGGGATGAACCGCTGCAGCACGGCGCCGGCGAACTGCTCGGTGAGGCGCTCGGCGTGGGCCTGCACCTCGGGCAGCTCGGGCACCGGTGTCGCCTCAGCGGTACTCGGTGCGTTGCCGCACGTCGGTGAACACGGCGTCGAGCTCTCTGAACACGGGCTGTGCCTCGATGAGCTTCTGCTGGTCGCCCGTCAGCCGGATGCGGCCGCCGATGAAGGCGTCCTGTGCGTTCAGCGTGCCGGTGGCGACCGCGACGGCGGTGTCCCAGTCCTGTTCCATGCGGACGTGCTCGGGCCAGGCGGCACCGGGGCCGAAGGTGGCGGTGCCGCCGCCGACCTGGAGGTGGTAGACGACGTCGCCCTCGGGGCCATCCGTGACCACCTGGGTGACGCCGACGTCGACAGTGTCGGCCAGCGTGGCGAGCCCGGGGCTCGCGCCCACCCGCTCGGCCAACGCATCGATCCATTCGAGACTCAGGTAGCGAACCACAGGGGCCTAGTCTGCCCGATCGTGCAGGTGATCACCTCGAACTCCCTGCAGCCGTCCGACGAAGGCCGGCACCCGGGCTCACCGGTCGAGGCCTGGTGGTGGTGGGGGTCTGGGACCGATCCACACACGGGCGACATCGCCGGCGTGTACGTCGGGCTGGAGTTGCGCGGCGCCCGCTTCGACTACTGGGCGGGCCTGGTGCGCGAGGGAGAGCCGTACCTCTACATCGAGGAGCTCGACGGCACCGGGCTGCGGCAGGGACTCGAGATCAAGCCGCCCGAGATGTGGGCCGGTCACGAGTGCGACGTCCCCTTCCGCCAGTGGAGCCTCGGGAACGAAGCACACGGGGTACTGCTCGATGACCCCACCGAGGCGTGGCGCCGCGCCCACGGCACGCTCGTGCCCTGCACGTTCGACATCGAGTGGTACGCCGACGGCGATGCCGAGCCGATCGACGTCGGCCTCGGTGCGCACGGCTACCGGCAGTTCGGCGAGGTGGACGTCCGCATCGAGCTCCTCGAGGGCGTCGTCGAGCTGACCGGACCGGCCGAACGGGTGCACGTGTGGGGCGTGCCGTACCTGCCAACATCGTTCGCGATGCCCGCCGACCCGCGCCCCGGCCTTCGCGCACCGTACCGCCGTCACGACGGCACCGCCGTCGACCAGGTCGTCACCACCTCGCCCACGCTCGGCACGCGCTGGTGGGTCAGCCGATGAGCCGCGACATCCTGAACGAGTTCGAGCAGCAGCGCACGGCGCCGCGCTACAAGGAGGTGCCGGTCACCACCGGCATGGTGGTCGAGGACCGTGCCACCGGCTTCTGCGGCGACGTCGTGAAGATCACCGTCGAGGCGGTCACGTTGCGCGACCGGGCCGGCAACCACCGGCACTTCCGGTACAAGCCGGGCGGCTTCCTGGTGGGGGGCAAGCCCGTCAGCCTCATCCGTCCCGCCACCAACGCCGACGCGCTCGCCGCCACCACCCGCATCACCAACAGCGGGTCGGTCAGCTCGGCCAGGCCCACGCCCGCACGTGTGGCACGCGCGAGCCGCATCTGGGTGGAGGGCAAGCACGACGCCGAACTGGTCGAGCACGTCTGGGGCGACGACCTGCGCGAGCTCGGCATCGTCGTCGAGCCGATGCACGGCATCGATCACCTCGTCGAGGCCGTCGCCGAGTTCCAGCCTGGCCCCGAGCGCACCCTCGGCATCCTCGTCGACCACCTCGTCACCGGCTCGAAGGAACAGCGCCTTGCCGATCAGGTCATGAAGGCGAGCCGCCACGTGCTGGTGACCGGCCATCCGTTCGTCGACGTGTGGGAGGGCGTGCGGCCGAAGGTGATCGGCATCGAGGCATGGCCGCAGATCCCGCGCGGCACACCGTGGAAAGACGGCATCTGCGCCGCGCTCGGTGCCGACCCGGCCCGGTTCTGGCCGAACCTCCGCAACCGTGTGCAGTCGTTCCGAGATCTCGAGCCCGAGCTGGTCGGAGCCGTCGAGCAGCTCATCGACTTCGTCGCCCCGTCGGAGGGCTGACGCGCCCGCAAAACGACGAAGGCCCGGGGCACTGCCCCGGGCCTTCGAACGAGGAGCTTCGGTCAGACCGGAGCCATCATCGAGGTCTGCTTGCGACCCGAGAAGATGACGGCGCCGATGAGCACCACCAGGCCGGCGGCGGCAATGGCATACCGTGCGCCGTCGTTGTCCTGGAGCGAGATGATCGCCGGGAGGATCAACAGGCTGACGAGGTTCATCACCTTGATCAGCGGGTTGAGGGCCGGACCGGCGGTGTCCTTGAACGGGTCACCCACGGTGTCACCGATGACGGCTGCCTTGTGGGCGTCGCTGCCCTTACCGCCGTGGTGGCCGTCCTCGATGTACTTCTTCGCGTTGTCCCAGGCACCACCGGCGTTGCTCAGGTAGTTGGCCATCAGCTGGCCGACCAGGATGACGGCGGCGAGGAACGCGCCGAGCGCCTTCCAGTCGATGCCGAAGCCCACGACCACCGGGGCGAGCACGGCCAGCAGGGCCGGCGTCGTGAGCTCGCGGAGCGAGGCCTCGGTGCAGATGTCGATGACGGGGCCGTACTCGGGCTCCTTCTCGCCCTTCATGATCTTGCCGTCGGCGAACTGCTTGCGCACTTCCTGCACGACCACGCCGGCGGTGCGGCCGACGGCCCGGATGGCGAGCGCCGAGAACAGGAACGGCACGGCGCCACCGATCAGCAGACCGATGAAGATCTTCGGATCGGCGACGTTGATGGCGAGCTCGGGCACCCGGAACACGCCGTCGGCGAGGTTCTTGGCCTCCGTGCCGAGCTCGGCCCCGGCGATCTCGATGAACGAGGCGAACAGCGCGACGGCAGCGATGACGGCCGAACCGATGGCGAAGCCCTTGGTGACGGCCTTGGTGGTGTTGCCCACCGCGTCGAGGCTGACCATGATTCGCTCGGGCTCGCCGTGGAACTCTCCGCTCATCTCGGCGATGCCGGCGGCGTTGTCGCTGACGGGGCCGAAGGTGTCCTCCGAGACGATGACGCCGGTGGTGGCGAGCATGCCCATGCCGGTGAGGGCCACGAGATAGAAGGAGAAGGTGAGGTTGCCGCCGCCGAGGGCGAGGGCAACACCGAGTGCGATGGCGATCGCGAGCACGGCGTAGACCGAGCTCTCGAGGCCGCTCGACGTGCCGGCGAGCACCACCGTCGCGGGGCCAGTCTCGGACGCCTCGGCGATCTCCTGGACCGGGCCGTACTCGGTGCCGGTGTAGTACTCGGTGAGGCGGCTGATGCCCTGTGCGAGCACCAGGCCCACGGCGACGGCACCGAACACGCGCCAGCCGGCGCCCGACATCAGTTGGACACCCTCGCCGGCTTCGCCCAGGTCGTTGCCGACGTAGACGAGCGCCACGATCAGCGTTCCCACCAGAGTGATGATGCCGGCCACGAGGAAGCCCTTGTTGATCGGCTTGAGGGCGTTGGTCTCGCCCTCTTTCGCCTTCACGGCGAACACGCCGGCGATGGAGGCGATGACGCCGATGGCACGGGCCGCCAGCGGGAACACGAGGCCCATGGCCGGGTTGAGGCCGATCGAGTTGAACGCCGCGACGCCGAGGATGATCGAGGCGACGAGGGTGACCTCGTAGCTCTCGAACAGGTCGGCGGCCATGCCTGCGCAGTCACCCACGTTGTCGCCCACGTTGTCGGCGATGGTGGCGGGGTTGCGGGGGTCGTCCTCGGGGATGCCTGCCTCGACCTTGCCGACGAGGTCGGCGCCGACGTCGGCGGCCTTGGTGAAGATGCCGCCACCGACGCGCAGGAACAGTGCGAGCAGCGAGCCACCGAAGCCGAAGCCGATGAGGATGACCGAGCTGGTGTTCTGGAACACCATGATGATGAGCGTCGCACCGAGCAGGCCGAGGCCGACGGTGAACATGCCCGCCACGCCGCCGGTGCGGAACGCAACGGTGAGCGCCTTCGGCATCGAACCGCTGAGCGCCGCAGCCGCCGTGCGGACGTTGCCACGGGTGGCGAGCGTCATGCCGATGTAGCCGGTGAGACCGGAGGCGATGCAGCCGAGGATGAACGCAACGGTTCGCCACAGGCCGGCCTGCAGGAAGCTCAGCGACTCGACCGTGGACCCGTCGTCGAGCGTCCTCACGATGGACGTCGAGGTGACGAACACGATGATCGCCAGTGGGATAATGATGACGGCGATCGTCTTGAACTGGCGCTTGAGGTACGCCAGGGCGCCCTCCTGGATCGCCGCCGCGATCTCACGCATCTTCGGGCTGCCCTGGTCGTACGCGAGGACCGACCGGACGAGGTAGAAGCCCACAGCGAGGGCGAGCACGGCGGAGGCTGCCGACAACAGCAGTACCGCCCACTCACCACCCTTGAGGACGAATTCTTGGTAGCCGCCTTCAGCGGCGAGGATGGATGCTGGCACCGTTGGACCTTAGTTGGTTCGGGGCACGGCCGAAGTGGACGTGCCATTGGTGGAAACGTGGCGAGTGTAGGGACTCCCCTGTGTGACCGACGAAACGCTCGCGCGCCGAGCGGCAGAGTTCTCCATCGGCTACGCGCAGGAGTACCGTTCGGCTTTATGGCGCAGACAATCAGCCCGGCCCAGAGTCGGGGCCCCGTCACCGGCACCGCGACCGGTGGGCAACGGAACAAGAAGAAGCCGTTCCTCCTCGACCTCTACGGCACAGCTGTCGGCAAGAAGTACGCGATGGCCATCACGGGCGTCGCCTTGATGGGCTTCGTCCTCGCCCACATGATCGGCAACCTGAAGATGTACCTCGGCGAGTCCGACCTCAACGGATACGCCGAGTTCCTCAACACGCTCCTCTATCCGCTCGCTCCCGAGGGTGCCGTGCTGTGGTTGCTGCGCGGTGGCCTCATCACGATGCTGGCCCTGCACCTCCATGCCGCCTACTCGCTCACCGTCATGAACCGCCGGGCCCGGCCGGTCAAGTACCAGAGCGCCCGCGACTACCAGGTCGCCAGCTTCGCCAGCCGCACCATGCGCTGGACCGGCATCATCGTGCTGCTGTTCCTGGTGTGGCACCTGCTCGACTTCACGTTCGGTGTCACCAACACCCTCGGCTCCGACGTCGACTTCGACAAGAAGGATGTGTACGACAACGTGGTCCGCAGCTTCGAGCGGGTGCCGGTCTCGATCTTCTACATCCTCGCCAACCTCGCCCTCGGGGTGCACCTCTACCACGGCGCTTGGAGCATCTTCCAGAGCATCGGGTGGAACAGCCCCCGGTTCAACCAGTGGCGCCGCATCTTCGCCACCGCCTTCGCCGCGATCGTCGTCGTCGGCAACGTCTCGTTCCCCGTCGCAGTGCTCGCCGGCATCGTCGGCTGACCCGGTTGCAGGAGAAGATCATGACCAACGCCCAGATCCACGACAAGCTCAGCAGCAAGTCGCCCGATGCCGCCGTCCCCGAGATGTGGGAGACGTTCAAGAGCGACATGAAGTTGGTGAACCCCAACAACAAGCGCAAGTTCAAGATCATCGTCGTCGGCACCGGTCTGGCCGGTGCCTCTGCGGCTGCCACGCTCGCCGAGCTCGGCTACCAGGTCGAGGCGTTCACCTTCCACGACTCGCCCCGCCGCGCCCACTCGATCGCAGCGCAGGGCGGCATCAACGGCGCCAAGAACTACAAAGGTGACGGCGACTCCGTCCATCGCCTCTTCTACGACACGGTCAAGGGCGGCGACTTCCGCGCCCGCGAGTCCAACGTCCACCGCCTCGCCGAGAACAGCGTCGACATCATCGACCAGATGGTCGCCCAGGGCGTGCCGTTCGCCCGCGAGTACGGCGGCCTGCTCGACAACCGCAGCTTCGGCGGCGCCCAGGTCAGTCGCACCTTCTACGCCCGCGGTCAGACCGGCCAGCAGCTGCTCCTCGGCGCCTACCAGCAGATGGAGCGCCAGGTCGGCCTCGGCAACATCAAGCTCTGGAACCGGGTCGAGCTCGTCGACACCGTCACCATCGACGGCCGTTGCGCCGGCATCGTCACCCGTGACCTCATCAACGGCGAAGTGCGCTCGCACAGCGCCCACGCGGTCGTGTTGTGCACCGGCGGGTACGGCAACGTCTTCTTCCTCTCCACGAACGCCATGGCGTGCAACGTCACCGCTGCGTGGCGAGCGCACCGCAACGGCGCCTTCTTCGCCAACCCCTGCTACACGCAGATCCACCCCACGTGCATCCCGCAGGCCGACGAGACCCAGAGCAAGCTCACGCTGATGTCGGAGTCGCTGCGCAACGACGGCAGGGTGTGGGTGCCCAAGGCCGTGGGCGACGAGCGCGCCGCAGCAGACATCCCCGAGGACGAGCGCGACTACTACCTCGAGCGCCTGTACCCGAGCTTCGGCAACCTTGCACCGCGCGACATCTCGTCGCGGGCCGCCAAGCGCGCCGTCGACCAGGGGCGCGGTGTGGGCCCGCTGAAGAACGGCGTGTACCTCGACTTCTCCGATGCCATCGGCCGCCTCGGCAAGGACACCGTCGAGGAGCGCTACGGCAACCTGTTCCAGATGTACGAGCGCATCGCGGGCGAAGACCCGTACGCAGTCCCCATGCGCATCTACCCGGCCAGCCACTACACGATGGGCGGCCTCTGGGTCGACTACGAGCTGATGACCACCATCCCCGGCCTCTACGCCGCTGGTGAGGCGAACTTCAGTGATCATGGTGCGAACCGCCTCGGTGCGTCGGCGCTCATGCAGGGCCTGTCCGACGGCTACTTCGTGCTGCCGTACACCATCGGCAACTACCTCGCCCCGATGCTCGGCAAGGCCACGCCCGGCGTCGACCATCCCGAGTTCAAGGCTGCCGAGACGGCAGCCCGCCAGCGGTTCCAGGGCTATCTCGACATCAAGGGCACCCGCTCGCCCGACCATTTCCATCGCGAGCTCGGCCACATCATCTGGGACTACTGCGGCATGGAGCGCACCGAGCAGGGCCTCGAGAAGGCGCTGTCCGAGCTGCCGGCGTTGTACGACGAGTTCAAGAAGGATCTCCGCGTCACCGGGAACGGCGAGTCGGTCAACCAGACCCTCGAGAAGGCCGGCCGGGTCGACGACTTCTTCCAGCTCGGCATGCTGATGTGCCGCGATGCGCTCGAGCGCAACGAGAGCTGCGGTGGCCACTTCCGGTCCGAGTACCAGGACGACGAGGGTGAGGCCGTGCGCGACGACGAGAACTTCGCTCATGTCGCGGCCTGGGAGTGGAACGGCGACCCGATGTCGTCGATCCGCAACGTCGAGCCGCTCGATTTCACTGCCACCCACCTCGCCACCCGGAGCTACAAGTGAGCCACCTGTCCGACATCAAGCTGAAGATCTGGCGCCAGTCGGGTCCCGACGAGCCGGGCCGCTTCGAGCACTACCTCGTCCCGAGCATCAGCGACGAGGCGTCGTTCCTCGAGATGCTCGACGTGCTCAACGAGCAGCTCATCTCCGAAGAGCGCGAGCCCGTGGTGTTCGACCACGACTGCCGTGAGGGCATCTGCGGCACCTGCTCGCTCATGATCGACGGTCAGGCCCACGGCCCGCAGAAGGGCACCGCCACCTGCCAGCTGCACATGCGCCAGTACCGCAGCGGCGCCGAGATCACCGTCGAGCCGTTCCGTGCTGCAGCGTTCCCGTTGCTCAAGGACCTCATGGTCAACCGGTCGGCATTCGACCGCATCGTCGAGTCGGGCGGCTACATCACGGCCGAGACCGGTGGGGCACCCGATGCCAACCTGATCCTCGTGCCGAAGCCGGTCGCCGACGCAGCGATGGACGCCGCGGCATGCATCGGCTGCGGTGCCTGCGTGGCTGCCTGCCCCAACGGCGCCGCCAACCTGTTCACCGGCGCCAAGCTCACGCACCTCAACATGCTGCCGCAGGGGCAGCCCGAGCGGTACAGGCGTGCCGAGGCGATGGTCGAGACGATGGACTCGTACTTCGGCTCGTGCACGAACCACGGCGAGTGCGAGGCAGCGTGTCCGAAGGAGATCTCGATCGACGTGATCGCGACCCTCAACCAGGACTACCGCAAGGCCAAGTTCGCCAACCGCAAGACCATGGCTCGGGCCTGAGCCCGCAGCCCGGAGGTTCGTGAGGCTCGCCACCTGCGGTCAGCGGGCGATGGTCGACTCGTAGCGGTTGGTCGCGACCTCGTCACCGTGCTCGAGTGACAGGTCGAGCCACAACTGACCCGGCGCGTCGGGCACCACGAACTGGATGGTGCCCACGCGCACGCAGTCGTCCGGTGGCACGTCGCCGCGCCACTGCCACGTGTGGCTGCCGCCCGGCCAGCGCATCGTGGCCGACAGCCCGACCTGGTCGAGCACCCGGTGGAGGTCGCTGACGACGTGCACGTCGAGCGCGAACGCATCGCCCGGCCGCACATGGTCGGCGATGCGATCGGCCACCACGATCACCGGGCGGCAGGCATCGGTGACGGCGGTGAAGGCGAGCTTCGGGTGCCGCTCGTGGTCGAGCACGGCCGATGACACCATCGGCGACGGGTCGGCCAGCGACGAGAAGCAGAAGCCACCGGTCGGCCTGTACTTCAGGCGGCGCAGGGTTTCGATGTGGTGGCGCAGCAGCGCGGCCTGGTATCGCTGCGTGGCGTTCCGCCACTCGTCGAAGCTCGTCGAGGCGTCCGGTGGCACGTGCTGCAGCATCGCGTCGACCTCGAGCCCGTGCTGCTCGTGCAGGCGGTCCCAGTCGAGCGCTGGGAAGGTGTCGGCCCCGGCGGCCTCGGCCATGCCGGGCGCGTCGGGCACCGACTGCGAGCCGAACGACCCGACGAAGCGCACCATGCGTGGCAGCGTGGCGGCGAACCCTTCGAGGTCGCGCTCGCTGCCGCGGCCCCATCCGAAGCGGAGGTGGCTGTCGGTGCCCTCGAGCGTCGGCAGGTGCGGGTGCACACCGCTGGCCGCCACCACTGGCCGGCTCTCGTCGGCCTTCTCGAGCGAGCGCTTCACCCACCGGTCGAGGATCGTCTTGTTCCAGGTGGGCAGTTGCTGGCCGGCCAGGTGCTGCTCGGGCGAATCGTGACCGCACCACACGGCGATCGAGGGGTGGTGGCCCAGGAGGTCGACCGCAGCGGTGGCCTGTTCGACGGCCTGCCGTCGCACCGTTCGTGCGTACCCGCCGACCAACGGCATGTCCTGCCACACCAGCATGCCGAGCTCGTCGGCCGCTGCGTAGAGCGCCGCCGGAGCGATGTGGCCGCGACAGCGGATCATGTCGAGCCCGGCCTCGCGTGCGAGCCCGACATCACGGCGGACCGTGGCGTCCGAGGTGTCCGCGACGTCGAGGTGCGCCGGACCGAGGTTCACGCCCTTCACGAACAGACGCTCGCCGTTCACCGACATGACCCAGTCGTCGAACGCGATCTCGCGCAGGCCGGTGCGCACACCGTGCCGGTGGCTGGCCGCGCCGTCGACCGACACGACGACCTCGACGTCGCTGAGCGGTTGCGCGCCGAGCGACCACGGCCACCACAGCTGCGGCTTGGCGATGTCGAGGTTCCACGTGATCTCGTTGCCACCACGCGCCAGCGAGTGGTCCTGCTCGGCCATGACCGTGCCGTCGACGAGTGTGGTGACGCGCGCCCTGCGCGCCTCGTCGCTGTCGAGCCGCGCCGTCAGGCGAAGGTGGGCGCGGGTGCTGTTCGCGTCGCGGCACAGCACACGGCAGCGATCGATGCGGACGGGCCCGGTGGTGTCGACGGTGACGGTGCGCCACAGGCCACCCGGGTTCCACGTCGAGTCGACCGACGCCGGGTCCTGGTAGCTGCCGGTGAGTGTGCGCTTCGGGCTGCCCGCCCGCTGCGGCGGGCACGTCACCTCGACGGCGAGGACGTGCTCGGTGGAGAGCCGACAGAGGTCGGTGATGTCGAAGCTGTGCGCGGTGAAGTAGCCCTCGGGATCGCCCAGGTACGCGCCGTCGAGCCAGACGTCGGCCTGGTAGAAGATCCCGTGCAGCGTGACGAACACGCGCTCGCCGTCGGCCGGCGCGCGGTGGAAGAAGTCGGTGCGGTGCAACACGGGCCCATCGGTGTCGCGGAACGGCTCGTGCAGCCGCCAGTGACCCGGCACGGCGACCTCGGCCCACGAGCTGTCGTCGAACCCGAGGCCCACACCGGTTCGGCGCACCTCGTCATCGGCGACGCGTGCCCGCCATGCGCCGCTCAGATCCATCTCGCCAGCGTACTCAGCGACGTGTCGGGGTAGGGTCGGCCCATGACGACCTCGCTCCCGTCCACGCTCGGTCAACTGCGCTCTGCCGGTTGGCAATCGGTGCCGGTGAAGGAGGAGATCCGTCGCAACGCGGTCGAGAAGATCTCTGCCGGCGAGCCCCTCTTCCAGGGTGTCATGGGCTACGAGCACACGGTCATGCCGCAGCTCGAGAACGCGCTGCTGGCCGGTCACGACGTCATCTTCCTGGGCGAGCGCGGCCAGGCCAAGACCCGCATGATCCGCTCGCTCACCGGCCTGCTCGACGAGTGGATGCCGATCGTGGCGGGCAGCGAGATCAACGACGACCCCTACCACCCCGTCAGCAAGCACGCCCGCGACCTGGTGGCCGAGATGGGCGACGACACCCCGATCACGTGGGTGCACCGCGACGAGCGCTTCGGCGAGAAGCTCGCCACCCCCGACACCTCGATCGCCGACCTCATCGGTGAGGTCGACCCGATCAAGGTCGCCGAAGGCCGCTACCTCAGCGACGAGCTCAC
>Ga0247831_1004335_pt1 | contig 19128 bp, 15 predicted proteins | sample LaCruzMarch2015__9_FD_192406 | JGI IMG/M metagenome (GOLD analysis project Ga0247831, IMG submission 192406) | Freshwater microbial communities from meromictic Lake La Cruz, Castile-La Mancha, Spain - LaCruzMarch2015_1m | ecosystem: Environmental > Aquatic > Freshwater > Lake | place: Spain... | reverse complement strand
AATGTCATCTGACGGTTATCACATTGCAGCTCCTGAACCAGAAGGTGCTGGTGCATCTAGAGCCATGAAATTTGCCTTAAAAGATGCCAACGCTAAAGCTTCAGATGTTTGTCATGTAAATGCACACGCGACATCAACTCCAGTTGGAGATATTGCCGAATACAAAGCAATGAGATCAGCTTTAGGAGATGCACTTGACAATGTTGTGGTAACCGCAACAAAATCAATGACTGGACATTTACTAGGTGGTGCTGGTGCAGTTGAATCAGTTTTCACAATTATGGGACTTAAAGAAGGATTGATTCCGCCAACACTTAATTTGAATAATCAGGATCCTGAAATTCAAGTCAACGTTGCTAAGAATGTTCCTTTTGAACTTGCAAGTAATGCAAATTTTGCTTTGAATAACTCATTTGGATTTGGTGGACATAACGTCTGTATAGCTTTTTCTAAAAACTAGATTTTAGCAATCGTTTTCTTTAGCTTGATAAGTAAATATTTCAGCCTGGTCTGGTCCCGATAACTTAGCAACAGAGCAAAGCTTTCCGCGATAAATTTGTCTATCGTTCATATACATTTCTAGAATCTCGGCTAGATAAGAATTACTTACCCAGTAAACATTCTCTTGTTTAGCTAAGGAGTTATATAAATTATTGGTATCCAAATCAAGCTTTGCTACTTGCGCTCTCCAAGATGGGGAAAAAGTAGACCAGTCTAAAGCGACAGTATTGGCTCCTGATTGCCAATTTAGATTAGAAAAATACGATCCTTGCGTGTTTATAGGAAAATAGGAAAGTGGTCCAATAAACGTCGCGGTCTCAAGAGCTTGAGTTAACTCTTGATCTCTATTCTGAGCAAATTCAAAACTTTTCATGTTTAAGGAGTTAATTCCGATAGTTCCAAGATAGGAATTAAATTGCAAATATCCAAGCTGAATTACTATCACAAACAAAACAACTTTAGAAAATAACTTATTTAAGGGGAAATCCTTATCTATTCTTTCGAAAAGAATCAAAGTCATTAATAAGAGGGCCAAATATGGAAATATAACTCTAAAAGGTAGTCGTAAGACAGAAGCTGTATAAAAAAATCCAATTGCATAAGAGGCTATTATGGCAAATAAAAGTACATAGTTAGAAATATTCAAATAGTTTCTATAGAAAACTAGTATTGCAACAAAAAGAATTATAAATAATACAGGAATTACTTCACTAATGGAATTAATTATTACTTCAAATGCCTGACTGAAGTCTGAATTTAATACTCCTTCAAAACCAATATATTTTGAAACATTATTTCGTCCGGATAAAAAGTTTAAGTATGAAAATACGTTTGAGTCTGCGTAAGCCCAATTTCTGAGTATAATGAAATCAATTTTTGACCAGATTCCATTTAATATATCGCCTGAAATTACTCCTTGATTTAACTTCAACAAGGCTGGGGTATAAAAGATTTCATGCCGAATTGACTGAAAATTTAGATATTCAGTTAAATTCGGTTCAATTCTAGATAACTTTGCAAGAATCGTAGCTTGCAAATAACTTAAAACACCAAGAAATCCAACGGTAGCAACAGAGGTAAAGATTAATCCTTTTTTAATTACTGTCTTTCTATTTATCAATAGATAAAGTAGCAACGTAGGTCCAATAAATACTAGTGTTCCGACCAATGCCTCTGGTCTAATCAAAAAAGATAGTAATATCAAAAGTGAATAGATAAACCAATCAAATATTCCTTTTCTAAATTTAGACGCAACGACAATTCCCAGTAAACCTAGACCACTTGCAAGAACGGAAGTAACTGTATAAGTCGGAGTTAGGACATTAAAAGGGACAACCAGAATAATGAAGATAATTGATAAGTAAAGATCAATTCTTTTTCCTGTCATGAATGCAATTCTTAATGCTGAAATTGCAATGAAGAAATTAACCAAATAAAGGAATATTCCATACCAAGAAACTTCATTCCCAAAATTTGAATAGAGTTTTGAAATTTCGTTACCTAAAATTTGTGTCATAAACGATACGACCGGATGTTGAGTTGATGAGTACCTCTGGCTCATAATTCTTTCAAGAACAGAGTCGTCATTTAGTGCAAACAAAGAATTTTTAGCTATCAAAAAAGTAAAAAAACTATAAGCAAAAAAGAATACTAAATAAACTTTCGTTTGGATTTTACCCAGTTTTACTAATCCATTTCACTATAGAACCTTGATGTGATCTCCTAAAGGGTTCTAAATCTTCATCCCATGGGGTTCCTAATAGAAAAGCTAATTCAATTTCAAATGGTTCATTTTCAATTCTGGTTCTCTCCAAAGCAGATCTCAATCTAGATTCTGTTACGATCGTCTCACCTAGAGAGTTAATGTCTGCTCGAAAAATTCCTAAATTAGGTGCAACTGCATATCGCTCACCACTAATTTTTCCATTGCTATCTTGAAACACTTCTAATCTCAGTTTTGGCCATTTACTTAAAATTGATACAACCCTAGAACTTAATCCAATAGGCCCATGCCAATTTAGATTTGCAGAATATGCACCAGGAGCTATTTGTTGAGGTTGCCAGTCAAGTTCAATTTTGTTTTGGAAGATATCACTTAAAGCCCAATCAACATGAGTACAAATACTCTTTGGGCATGAATAAATCTTCATTTCACCTCGAACTTCTTGAGGTGAAACCATTACTACATATTCCATATTTCCTCCGAAAACTAAGTTGGCCTTCCCCAGCTACTTAGTTCCTTATTCGGAGAATATGTCTATTTGTCGATACTACTTTCCTTTGACACGCCGTGTTTGACCCGGTGTCTTAAGGTATCCCAGATAATTTCCCGAGCATATTCCAAACCGTTTACGTGGGATACTTCGTCTCCATAAAAAGTAGGGATCGGTATTTCAGTAATCCTTTGATTCGTGGCTAAAAGTTCAAGAATAATCTGGGTATCAAATCTAAATCCATTACTTAGACTCCCCAAATTTAACTTCATCAAAGACTCGACTCGGTATGCCCTATACCCACTATGCCATTCAGAAAAACTCTGGTTAGTTAGCTTATTTTGAACAAATGTCAATATTTGATTACCAATCCATTTATATTTGGGCATGCCACCTTTTAAAGCATCTCTCTTATTAAGCATTCTTGATCCAAAAACAGCATCAGCCTTATCTTCCAAAATCGGAGCAACTATTTGGGCGATGAACTCTGGAGCGTATTGACCATCTGCATGCAGTAGAACAACTATGTCCCAATCGTTTTTAATTGCCCAGGAATAACCAAATTTTTGATTTCCCCCATATCCCAAATTAATTGGTTGAGAGATAACCTGAATTGGGAGTCTGGAACTTTGTGCAAAATTTGAAGCTCTAGCCGAAGTTAAATCCTTTGATCTGTCATCACTTATCAAAATAGAGTAAATCTCAGAGACAAATTCTTGTGGAATTCTATTCAGAGTTGATTCAATTGTTGATTCAGCGTTATATGCAACGACCAATATGCCAATTTTACTCACCGGGATTAAAGTTCCAAATTTTGTATTCGTTTCCTACATAATCCATCTCGCCCACTATCTCAGGTCCAGTAAAATTATATTTTTGCTCTTTCATATAAGTCACAATGTATTCCATGGATTCAGGATCTGATACCCAGTAAACGTTCGGGTTTTGAATTACGGAATCAAACATTTTTTTTGGATCTAATCCTAAGTTTTGGGCTCGCTTTACCCAGTGAGGGGAGAAGTTATGCCAACCAAATGACATTATTCGCTTCTCAACATCAAAATATTCCAACTTATAAGGTGAAATCCAATTATTTCTAAATTGAGACGCATTTCCTACAAATATAGATTCCTTAGGAAAATTACTTAAATATTTACTCTCTGCCAGCCAAAAGACATTAGATGCCCCAGCCACTTTGGACTTCAAATACAAAGATTGATTAAAAGAACTTGATACTACGAGGACAAAAAGTAGCCAGCTTAGCAATGAGTACTTATCTAGTCTAATTTTAGTATTAGATTCTTCACTAATGATATAGCTTGCCCAACTAACTAAAATGCTGACGAATATCACAGAAACTTGCACTCTTTCAGGTTGGCGTAAGAACCCAGCCACATACAACATTATTAAATAAATAATGGTAAATGACGATATTGATAAAAGTAAAAAGTTAATTGATTTAGGTAAAGAAAGGAAAAAAAATAGTAAGAAGACCAGTGAAATAAGTTGAATTAACCGTTTCCATTCCCAATTAATATCACTATCAAAAATTTGTTGATGCGCTTTTTGAAGAAATTTAAACTCAATTCTTGTATCACTCTTCGAATCAAAAATTAGTTTATTGAGCTTATCTAGCGTGAAATAACTTGGATCAATCGAATTATAGCTTTTAAATATTTCCGCCTCTGATTGAGTCCAGCCATATTTTATAGGATTTTCAAGAACCGCTTTTTCTGGAGCGTTTGCTTGAATTTTGTACCTCGCCTGTTCCCATTCTCTGTATTCTGTCCAACTTGAATTATTCTTGTAATAAACTTTTTCGAATCCAATGTCAATACCAACTATTGAACTGACCAATATTAGTGAAATAAAAATTAACTTAAGTTTATTCCTAATCATCTGTTTTTTCTTAATCACCGCGAACAAAATGAAAGGAACTGATACTGCACTTCCTACCAAGAATGACTCTGGTCTAATAAGAAAGCTAAATACGTAGGCTAATGAAACCACGATGAAAGTTGAATTAACTCTGTCTTCTGAAACTTGCTTACATAAGAAGATTAGTGTGGAAAAACTTAAAATTAATGCAGCAGCAGTATAGGTGGGACTTGGGATGAACCAAAGTAAATGCAAGAAAGATATGACAAAATAGACCGCTATCGCCAAGAAATTATTTGATCTAAAAGCTAACAACCCTAATAAGTACCAACTTAAGAGGGTGACTCCAAGCAAAATAATTGAAAACCAATTAATACTTGGGATTAATTCATACAAATTAGAAACTATAAATCCAAAGCTAATTCTGGGGGTCGCCGATCCCCTAATCATCAATTCCGGAGTTCCGGTATAAAAACCTGAAAGCCAGTTTTGAATGATTACATCGTCATTTACGCCATATGTCTGTTTGGTTATTTTAAATATTGCAAAGCTAGAGACAGAAAGATATGAAAATAAGACGTAGAACTTTAGTGATTTTTTCTTTAACAACTTTTACTTTATTGCACTAAGAAGGGTACGCTTATTTCTCCGTAATTATCGCCCGTACAGCTTGCAAACATTGGAAGCACAATTGTTGAGGTAGTGTTTTTCACAATTGCTGCTACTGATGATGTTGTTGCTTCAATTACGGTCTTTCCACCACTGTTCGTACAACCTAGAGGTCCTATAACAGTGTTGTGGTTTACTCCACTTGCGTCTCTTATGTATCCGCGAGCATAAGACCAGGATTTAAATCCACCAAAATTATTAATGAAATCTAATTGCACAAATGAATAGCCGGTAGGTAATTTCCAATGAATTCCAGTTTTGAATTCTGTTCCACCATTATTGTAATTAATGGTTAACAATTGCAAATTATCTTTAATAGATACAAATGAATTATTTGTAGTCTTTACCTTGAAGCTAGAAATCTTTTTAGATTTATTCAACACAAAGTCCTTATAAGTACCATCAATAGCATTAAAAGTTGAATCTAATTTGAAACTTCCATCTTTGCTCTTGGTTAACTTTCCTGGAAGATCGTGAGCAGATGGACTAACATTTCCAACCTTATCTAAAGTTTTTAGGTATTCAGTTCCATTGAAATGCTTAACGATCATTTGAGCATAAATATCTGCACTTGAATTAGGTGCAATGTATTTCTTACGCGCTGCTTCAATATCTACTGGCTTTGCACTCTTAACGGCAGCAAAAAATTTATCCACATTTGTTGAAGTGGCAGCTTGAGAGATTTGTACGTTAGTAAAAACTAACAAAACAGCTAAGGCTGAAACCATGACTGGTTTACTTCTATTTATTAAGGACATTCCCACTTTTCAATCCAATCTCTGATATTTATCCATCATATAGGCGTGGGGCGACTGGGGCTCGAACCCAGGACCGACGGATTATGAGTCCGTAGCTCTAACCAACTGAGCTATCGCCCCTAATTTAGGTGCCGTTAAGCGTAATTATCACTATTGATATGCGACTCTAGTACACGTGAAGACCTTTAAAACATTTGCGATTTGGACCATTTTTGGCGAATTAGCACAGATTGCCTATCTCTATTTCTTTGTTCCTGTATCCAAAGTTGCCGTGTATGGGACAAATGATGATGCGCTAATTTCGAGTATTTCTAACGGGCAATTAACGGGTAATCCAAACGGTCATCTAGTTTTTTTAAATCCCTTGATCAGTTATCCAATTTCTTGGCTACAACATTTTAACAATGACATTAATTTATACGTATACTTCTTAACTTTTGTAGTAACTATTGCATTTTCTACAATTCTAGGATTAATTCAAATTAAGAATCAAATCTCATTTCAAAACAGAGTAATTTCGTTACTCTTATGGTCGTTAAGCAGCGTCACGTTTGTGAGTTGGTTTTCACTTTCTCCAACCTACACAGGAGCAAGTATTTTTGCAGCTGGCGCAAGTGCTTGTATCGCATATGTTTTCTTATCAAACGAAGTGAACCCTATGAAAGGCAAATATTTTCTTCTTGTTTCGTACTTAATTTTTTTCTTTACTTCAATATCTATCAGATTAGAGTCATTGTATATAGTAATCTTTTTTCTATTGATTGTTATCATACCAAAATATTTCTTTAGCCAAATTAATTTCAAAAAATTTCTTATAATCGCTTTCTCTTCAATTCTAATTTTATTGACAAATATTGCCGGAGAGAGATTGGTTTACAATCAAAGTGACTGGAAGGAATTTTACGAGACAAATCAGCTAAGACACAAAATTCAACTTAGGGAACCTGAGCGAAAACTTGAGTCATCATATTCTGAAATTGGTTGGGATAAAGGAACATATGATCTTTTTACGAGATTTATACTTGTTGATAAAAATAAAATGAATTCTGAAAATTTGACTAGAGTTCTAGATACGACAAACGAAAACCAATTAATGGTATTCATACAAAATTTTAGTATGAAGAAAATTGTTGACAACACCAAGTTGGCCTTTGCGCCCTGGACCTGGTTGGTGATGTTGTTTGCACTAATTGTGGTAGTGAATCTTATAAATGTTTATAGGAAACCCAAAATTTGGGAATTCATTTCACAAATTGTTTTATTTACAACTGGGATTCCAATACTATTTTTGTATCTAGCTACCTCATATCATTTACCTGAACGAATCTCTGTAAATCTCTTGGGTGGAATCGCGTTGATTCTGCTAACAATTAGTCCTCATTATTTCAATAGCAATGTAAAAAATAGGCGAATAATTCTTATATCCCAAGTTTTGATCGTGATTATTGGCTCTATGTTTTACTTGCATCGTTTTCAAATAGAACTTAAGGCAAGGCAAGATCTTTACTTAACTTGGCGAAGTATCGGTGAGCAACAAGGAATTTCTTTGAGTTCGCTACAGAAAGAGATCAAGGTAATCGGATCTGCTTCCAGCATTAAGTCAGATTGGCAAAATCCATATACCAATTTCAAATCTTTAGACAAGAGAAATAACTCATTTGTTTTAGGTTGGCACAATCTAAGTCCTGTTTGGGACGAGGCTAAAAAGAGAATGAATTTTAATTCAGTCGATTTGTACGCAAACTTACTTGGAAATAACGTTTACTGGGCAACAAATAAAGATGATTTCATTACAATTAAGGAATACTTATCAGATCAGTACGGTAAAGAAATAGCCATAAAAGATTTAGGTCCTATTGGTTATGACCAATACCACTATTACCAATTAAAGGAAACAAAACCAACTAAATAGGAAATCCTAATTGCAACACAAATTTATCGTTGAAATCAGCCCGATCAGAAAGTTCAACATACTCAACTTCATTTAGTAAAGCTAATGCACCATTTCTTTCTGGTTGAGAAAGTAGCACCATTTTGGCTCCTTCTCCTGCCACGTTTCCAGCACTTACAATTCTCATGACTGGAATTTTTGGAACTAATCCAATTTGAATTGCAGAAGCTGGAGATAAATATGAACCAAAAGATCCTGCCAACAAAACTTGCTGTATATCCTCATCGTTTAAATTAAGTTGTTCCATCAAAAGCCTCCAACCGGTAGCAATTGAGGCTTTTGCGAATTGAAGTTCGCGCACATCTCTTTGAGTTAAGAAAACTAATGGATCTTCTTTATCTCCGTGCAGAAGAAAAGCTTTTTCGTTACTTTCAAGAGTAATTACCCTATTACTTAAGTTTGGAAAATCTCTTTCAAGCACTTCTTGCGAAACAAAACGTCCAGACTGATCTAGCACTCCAATTTTTGCCAATTCTGCAACTGCATCTACTAATCCAGAACCGCACATTCCTTGTGGTTCAACATCTCCAATAACTTGAAGAGTTACACCCTCTTTGCTGATTTTGACAACTTCAATCGCCCCATCTGCTGCTCTCATTCCGCACTTAATTGAGGCTGCTTCGAAAGCAGGACCAGCAGGAGCTGCAGTTGTTAAAATTTTGTTTCCATCACTTAAAACAATTTCGCAATTGGTTCCCACATCAATAAATAGTCTTACTCTTTTATCTCTATCCATTCCTGAGGCCAGAACTCCAGCAACAATGTCTCCACCTACATAGGCCCCAAAAGAAGGGAAAACATATGCACGAGCTTGCGGGTGTATTTCTAAACCAAATTCTTTAGCATTTATAACTGGCCAGTTTTGCGTTGCCGTAATAAATGGAGCAACCCCCACAGGTTCTGGATCTACACCAAGAATTAACTGAATCATTGTGGCATTTCCTGCAACTGCGACTTCATAAACATTTAAATTACTTATTCCTGCTTCTTGGATAACTTCGTCCGTTAATTGATTTAAAGTTGACTGTGCAGCCTCTCTAAGTCGCTGTAATGCAGTCTCATCAAGCATTGTGGCAGAAATTCTTGAAATTACATCTGCACCAAAAGGTTGTTGTTTACTAAGCATTGATTTAACGGCAACAGGTGTTCCAGAATTTAAATCCAGCAAAGTTGCAACAACAGTTGTTGTGCCCAAATCATAAGCAACTGCAAATCTAGAGGGAGTTGTATCACCTGGTTCGATATCAATTAAAAGATTATCAACAATTACTGCCGTGACTTTGAAATTGTTTTTTCTTAAAATAGTTGGAAGCTTTTGTAATGCCTCAAATTCAACACTAACTTCTAGATCATCTATTCCATCTGTCACTCTTTGAATATCTGGTCTTTGATCATGCAAAGTTGGTTCTGTTAATTCTAGGTATCTTTTTTGCACTGATGGTCTAAGAATTACTTGTCTTCCAACTCCTACTGTTGCAGCCTTTGGTCTGGTGGTCATAGCAGGAACTGTGATTGCTAAATTCTCTGTTGCTCGAGCTACACATGCCAGGCGCCAACCATTTTTTAATTCTTCTTGACTAAATGCACGAATATCTAATCTAGAAATTGGAACGATACCTTCAGTGATTTGAACTTTACATTTTTTACATGTTCCATGACCACCACAAGTTGAATCAATGGCAATTCCATTCCAAGAAGCAGCATCAAAGACACTTACTCCGGGTGGAACTTTAAATGATTGATTACTTGGCGAAAAATCTAATTTAACTCGACCAAGTCCTGAATGCTCTACTAACTCAGGTTCAATTTTTTCTTTAGCCATTTAAATTAGGCACTTGGTTGTTGTGCTCTGAAAGCAGAAATCCAATTTCCACCCCATGGATCATTTCCGATTAATAAGTCAGCAGCTCTAACGGAGGTAACAATTTCTTTTGTTCTTGAATCCATAATTGCACTTGTTAACCCAGCTGCCATGGCCATAGGCAAAAATGATGCATTAACTGCATGTCTATTTGGAAGTCCAAATGAAACATTTGATGCCCCCATTGACATGTTCAAACCAAATTTCTCTTTTATTAAATGAATTGTTTCAAGTGTTATCTTAACTGCTTCAGTATCGGCTCCAACTGTCATTGCAAGTGGGTCGATAACTAAGTCTTCTAAAGGAATTCCGTATTTCTCTACTGTTCTAACGATTTTTTCAGTAATTACTAATCTTTCTTGAGCGGTTGCTGGAATTCCAGTTTCATCATTTGAAAGAGCCATAATTACTGCTTTATGTTCTTTGACTAGCGGCAAAATCAATTCCATTCGATCATCTTCACCTGTCATGGAATTAACTAAAGCTTTTCCTTCATAAGCTTTTAATCCAGCTTCAAGTGCCTCGATAACGGATGAATCGATACAGATAGGTAAATCTGTTTTTGTTTGGACCAGTTTGATTGCTCTACTTAATAGATCTGGTTCATCTGTTAAAGGAACGCCCATGTTCACATCGAGCACATCAGCGCCGCCTTCGACTTGCTGTTGAACGTCTATTTCAATTTGGCTTAAGTCCCCTGCGCGAAGTTGTTCTTGGAACTTTTTTCTACCAGTTGGATTAATTCGTTCACCAATAATGACAAAAGGAACATCATGACCAATGATTACTTCTTTAGTCGCAGAGCGAAGTATTGAATGCATTTTTATTCCTTTTTCTAGTTCACTGATCGCGGGGTGCGACCAAGGTCTGTCATTAATCGATCAAGAGTGTCATCATGTCGAAAATCTGTTACATGTAATCCTCTAACTCCAGGAAGTGAAAGTGCATGTTTAGAAAATTCTAAAGTTTGTTGATAAGCCTCTTCTGCCTGATCACTTGCTTTTTCTACTCGATCAATTACATCTTGGGGAACACTAATGCCTGGAACTTTTTCATTCATGAACTTCAAAGGTCTTACCCCTTTTATTAAAACAATTGTTGGAAGTAGCGCCACATGTCTATCTAATCCCGCAGCTACTATGCCTTGACAAAATTTTTCTAATCTATCTGGATGATAAGAAATTTGAAGTTGTAAAAATCTCGCTCCAGCAGCAACTTTTTTGGCAACTCTTTGTACACGGTATTCAAATGGAGGTGCTGAAGGATTTTCCACTGCTCCAACGAATAAATGTGGTGCTGGATCAATTTTTCTGCCAGACATGTATTCCCCACGACCAATTGTGGTGGCAAGTCTTACTAATTGTGGACCATCTAAATCAAATACTCTTCGAGCTTCTGTTTCATCTCCTGCTGTTACATCATCACCTGTTAAGGCACAAATATTTTCAATTCCATGCAAACTTGCGCCAACAATGTCAGCTTGTATTGCTAAACGGTTTTTGTCACGACAAACAACTTGCATAATTGGTTCAATACCGTGCATTTTCATGGCAATTGCACTTGCCACATTTGAAGCATGAGCATGTGCTGCGGTGTTATCTGTTGCATTAACTGCCACAAACCATGGTTTTAATCTTTTGGCATATTTCTCAACTTTGGCAAAACCTTCACCATCAATTACCGGAAACTCTGCTGTAAAGACTTGCTCTTTAGTTTTTGTTATTAATTCTTCGAATTGGGACATTTAATTTAGTGTTTTTCTGTCTCAGAAGTTGTGTTTGCCCAACCTTTTGGTGTCCAACGATCTCTTTTTGTAAAGAAATTTATCCAAGATGAATCACCTTTTAGTCTGTTATCAACAGGTGGTCTTAAATGATTGAATTCTTCTTTCCAAACTTTTGGTAGGGGCCAACTTTCACTTCTTTCATAACCTTTTAGCCACACACATTTCATTTCGGGTTTTACTTCACAATGACCATCTTCTCTTACTCCACCGCAAGGACCATTTCTTAAAGTTTTAGGACAAGTCATTGGACAAGTCATACCTGTTGAATGCAAAACACATTGCCCACACATTTGACAATCCCACACAGGACCTTTTACAACATGTTCAATTAAAGGCAATAGTTTTGGCATCAGTTAAGCCTTGGCTAATTGTCTTTTGGCTTGAATTAATTCTTTTGCTTTTCTAACTGCTGTTGATGCATCTGCTGCGTAACCATCAGCGCCTACTGCGTCTGCATATTCTTGGGTTACGGGTGCTCCGCCGACCATCACAATTACGTCATCGCGCATACCAGCTTTAGTTAATTCATGAATATTTACTTTAAACATTGGCATGGTTGTTGTTAAGAATGCTGACATTCCAACAATATCTGGCTTATGTTCTTTTACAGCTTCCACAAATTTTTCTGGTGGAACTTGCACACCTAAATCAATTACTTGAAAACCGGCACCTTCAAGCATGATGTTCACCAAGTTTTTACCAATGTCGTGCACATCGCCTTTTACTGTTCCCATCAAAAATGTTCCAACAGTTTCAGCACCAGTGTCAGCCAAAAGTGGTCTCAAAACATTGAGTGCCCCAGCCATGGCTCGACCTGCGATCAACATTTCTGGAACGAAGAAATCTCCACGTTCAAAACGTGCCCCAACTTCTTCCAAAGAGGGAATTAGCGCTTCAAAAAGAATTGAGTCAGGTGTCATGCCATCGGCAATTCCCTGATTGGTCAGTTCTAGCACTTTTGGTGCATTACCTATTAATGTTTCGTCATATAGCGCTTTTAGGATTTCTTCGTGAGTCATGCTGCTCCCTTTTTCCTATTTGATCTTATTGAATTTGGTAAAGACAACTTGCTAACTTCGTTTTTTAATAATTTGACTAGTTCATTTATTCTTGTTTGATTTAATCTGGTTGAAGGTCCTGATACTGAAAGGGCTGCAACCACAGTTCCTGATTCATTACTTACTGGCACAGAAACTGCAACCAAACCTGGTTCTAATTCATCAATGATTACTGCAAATCCTGATCGTCGTACTTTCTGAATTTCATTTTCTAAGTCTGATTTGTTCACAATCGTTGCAGAAGTTAATTTTTCCAGTTTTCCCTCTGGAATTTGTGCAGCCCCAAAAGCTAACAAAACTTTTCCTGCAGCCGAAGCATGAAACGGAACTCGTTGTCCAACCCAGTTTCTTGAACTAAGTAGGAACTTTGCATCAACTTGGGCAATATTTTCTACTAAATCAATTCCAGCAACAGCTAAACTTGCAGTTTCCCCAGTGGAACTTCCAATTACATCTAGTACTGGTTGCAATCTTGTGACAAGTCTGCCCATAGAACTTGAGCGAAGTGCAAATCTATTTAAAGTTAATCCTGTTTCGATTTCACCTTGGTTATTTCTTTGTAGCAATCCTTTTCTTTCAAGGGCACTTATTAATCTGCTTGCTGTTCCCTTGGCTAGACCTGATGTTGTTGTGAGGTGGGAAAAGGTAACTGGGGAATCGGCATTCAAAACTTGTACTAATAAATCTGCTGCTCGATCGACTGCCTGAGTGCCGGTGGCGCGCTTAGTAGGGGCTGGATTCATCGAAATACCCCTTTTCTAACTTTTCACAATATGGAACTACTGTTTCATATTGTAGGGTATTGTTTGGGGTTGTCGTCAAGTACTAAATTGGAGAAATCCCAAGATTTAAGCCGAGAAAGGGCCCACACAGATCATGTTCCAAAACAAAATGCCTCGCTACGAAATCTTGTCCAAAGACGCCATGGCCACCCTTGATAAGGGTTGGAAAAGAATTGTTAGTGAAATCGGCATTGAGTTCATGAGTGAACGAGCCTTAGAAATATTTAGAAAAGCTGGCCAAAAAATTGAAGGCAACAACGTAAAATTTGATCCTGAATTCATTTTAGAACAAATTGCAAAAGCTCCAAGAGAATTTGATGTGCAAGCAAGAAATCCTAAGAACTCTGTTCATATCGGTGGAGACTCAATGGTCTTTAGCGGTGTCTATGGTCCTCCATTTGTTAGAGATGGCGCCGTAAGAAGAGAAGCAACAATGGAAGACTTCAGAAATTTCACCAAACTTGCTCAAGCATTTCCTGAAATGGATTCTGCTGGTGGCGTGATCTGTGAACCAAATGATGCTTCTTTAGATACACGACACATTGATATGACTTACGCGTTGCAAACATTGACAGACAAAATTTATATGGGAAATGTTGTGTCAGGAAAAAATGCTAAAGATGTATTAGCGATGTCTGACATTGTTTTTGGTGGTCGAGACAAAATTGAAAAAACTCCTTGCACAATTTCGCTAATTAATTGCAACTCTCCCCTTCGTTGGGATGATCGCATGCTTGATGCACAGTTTGAATACTCTGCAGCTAATCAAGCAGTTCTATTAACCCCATTTCTCTTAATGGGTGCGATGAGCCCAGTAACAATTCCTGCCACTCTTGCTCAACAAATTGCAGAAGCCTTAACTGGAATTGCTCTTTCCCAATTAATTAGGCCAGGTTCTCCTGTAATTTTTGGTTCATTTTTGTCAAACATTGACATGCAATCTGGATCCCCTCAATTTGGAACACCTGAGTCAGGAATTGGTTTGCTTTGTACAGGTCAAATTGCCAGACATTTTGGATTGCCATTTAGATCTGGTGGTGGATTAAATTCTTCACAAACAGCAGATGCTCAAGCAGGTTATGAATCTTTAATGACCATGATGCCAACATTTTTAGCTGGCGCTAACTGGGTAATGCACACCGCAGGTTGGCTAGAAGGCGGGCTTGTTGCAAGCTACGAAAAATTTGTGGTTGACATCGAAATATTGCGAATGCTGCAAGCAGAATTTACTCCACTAGAAATCAATGAAGAATCATTAGCATTTGATGCACACGTTGAAGTTGGACACGGTGGTCACTTCTTAGGTGCAGCACACACTATGGATCGCTTCCGTGACTGTTTTTACCGTCCAATTCTTTCTTCCAGCGATAACTTTGAAAAATGGACCAGAAACGGTGCCAAAACTACTGACATCAGAGCTAACGAATTAGCAAAGAAAAAGATTGCTGAATATGAAGCTCCAGCAATGGATGATGCAGTTAAGCAAGAACTTGACGAATTTGTTGCAAAAAGATCGGCTGAACTAAGTAAGTGAAAACCGATATTGAAATAGCACGTGCTTCAACTCTAGAACCAATAATTGATGTTGCTAAAAAAATTGGCATTGATTCAGATTCTGTTTTTAATTATGGCCATCACAAGGCAAAAATCTCATTAGATTTTATTAAATCTTTAGAAAATAAGCCCGATGGCAAATTGATTTTGGTAACCGCTATGACGCCAACACCTGCTGGTGAAGGAAAAACAACGACAACTGTAGGACTTGGTGATGGGTTAAATGCAATCGGTAAAAAAGCAATTGTTTGTCTTCGCGAACCTTCCCTAGGCCCATGCTTTGGAATGAAAGGTGGAGCAGCCGGTGGTGGATTTGCTCAAGTAGTTCCAATGGAAGATATTAATTTACATTTCACAGGTGATTTTCATGCCGTAGGTGCAGCACATAATTTACTTTCCGCATTGATTGATAACCATATTTATTGGGGTAACGAACTTGGAATAGATGTCAGAAGAATTACCTGGAAACGTGTTTTAGATATGAATGATCGCTCATTGCGCGAAATTGTTTCATCCCTGGGGGGCCCAGGAAATGGTTACCCTAGAGAAACAGGTTTTGACATAACTGTAGCTAGTGAAGTTATGGCAATTCTTTGTTTAGCAACCGACCTAGAAGATTTAGAGCGCAGATTAGCAAATATTGTCATTGGCTACACCCGAGAAAAGAAAGCAATTTGTGCTCGAGATCTAAATGCTCATGGAGCAATGACCGTTTTATTAAAAGATGCTTGCATGCCAAATCTTGTTCAAACTTTAGAAAATAACCCTGCATTTGTTCATGGAGGTCCTTTTGCCAACATTGCGCACGGTTGCAACACAGTCCTAGCAACAAAAACTGCTTTAAAGTTAGGTGATTATGTTGTCACCGAAGCTGGTTTTGGCGCTGATTTAGGTGCCGAAAAATTCTTTAATATCAAATGTCGAAAAGCTAAATTGACGCCTTCTGCAGCAGTAATTGTTGCCACTATTCGTGCACTAAAAATGCACGGCGGAGTTAGTAAAGATGACTTAGTTAAAGAAAACCTTAAAGCAGTTGAAGCTGGCTTAGTTAACTTAGGCAGACACATTCGAAATGTTGGCCAATTTGGAATTCCTGCTGTTGTGGCAGTGAATAATTTCACGACTGATACTGAATCTGAATTCCAATTAGTTAAGAAATACTGTGCAGATCTTGGCGTAGAAGCAATACTTTGCACGCATTGGGCAAACGGTAGTAAGGGCACTGCAGACCTGGCCAGAAAAGTTGTGGAATTGAGTGAATCTGGTACCCAGCAGTTTAGACATCTTTATGAAGATTCCATCTCCCTTTGGGAAAAGGTTCAAACAATTGCTAAGTCAATCTATGGCGCTAGTGAAATTGTCGCAGACAAAATTGTCCGGGAGCAGTTTAAGATATTTGAGTCGGCTGGGTACGGAGCTTTTCCAATTTGTATGGCAAAAACTCAGTACTCTTTCTCAACAGATCCTAATCTAAAGGGTGCACCGAGTGGTCATGTTGTACAAATTAGGGAAATTAGACTTTCAGCAGGGGCTGAATTTATTGTTGTTGTCACGGGAGAAATCATGACGATGCCTGGGCTACCAAATAAACCAGCAGCGTCATCAATTAAACTAGATTCTGAAAACCAAATAGTGGGCTTATTCTAAATTTAGATTAGTTTTAAATTCTTAATCTCAAAAAATAAATCTCTAGGATCTCCTGAGATTTTACATGCTTCAACGTCAGTGGTAAATTTCAAAATTTCGGCTCCTCTTTCTCCCAAGTCTATTGCCAAACTAATTATTTGTTTTTTATCTATTAAACCACTTAATATAGAAGATTTCTTACCCACCAAACTCACGTCAAGATTTAATTTATCAAAGCAGGGTGCACTTTTGATTTCAAATTCCATTTCTTTTCTAGTACCCTTTTGACCTACAATTAAAACATATGTTTGATTAGATACGGCCCACCTCCAGGTACTAGAGCCATTAACTTCTTCTGCGGTAAAACCATAAAAATCTACGCTTGGAGAAATATCTGAAAGGTAACGAATGTTTGAATCACCCAGGATTAGGCAACCTTTTCTAGTCACGTCTATTTGCTTCATCCAGTCAAAAATTTCCAAAGATGGTGCGTCTTGATTCCAGGGCTTATTTGGATAGTTTGGCGGAAATGCTCCTGAATAACCGTTGACTGTAGGCACTCCAATTTGCACTGCAAACGTGAGTGCTTCAATTTGATCAAACCACCAACCTCCTGGTCTGTCGTAGTAAAAGTAGTCACAATTTTTTTTGACCTCCGTCCCCAAGGCCAGTAATTCGGCATTAATAAAATTTTCCCTATTCCACCCATTGAAAGAACTTCTATGCTGATCGATAAGCACTATGAGCATTGAAAGAATTATTAACGAATTGATTAAGTATTTTTTGGAGTTTAACAGTATTCTGTCAAAATAAAGAAATAAGAAGAAAATAGCTGCGTATCCAACGAAAATCACATATCGACTTGGACTTCTAATCGAATTAAGTCCGGGAATAATATTGAATAAATAAGAGTGCAGAGAAAGGTTATCACCAAAAACCATTAAATAAAGATATGTAGCAAAAACTGCAATCAACCAAGAATAATCCCTAATAAAATTCCTAACAAAGATATTTGAAAATAATGCAATCGTCCAAAAAAATGGAAGAAAAATACCCAGACCTCCTCCCCAATCCCCAATTTTATCCCCATAAACAATCGGCGTCTCAAGACTAAATAATTCATAAAAATTCTGCAGAATCGATCCATCCATACCTCCTCCATTTGGATTTGCCCCAACGAGAAGATGTTGAATTCTGGGAGAATTTCTAATCAGTTCCTCAACAGACCTCTCAGGTTGAGAGGCAACGAGGACATACACATAATAAAAAATCCATGCAAAAAAAGCATTGAGTGGAGCAAAAAAAACATAAATCTTAATTACAGATGGACTAAAATTCAGTTTAAATCTATGGGAGTATGTCAATAAAAGAAATCTCAAAATAATTGTCACTAACAGAAAAAAAGCAGCATACCAGCAGCTGAGGGCATAAAGGAGAAATGCGATTATAAAAAGATTCACTTTTAAGTGAAAAGTTGTTGTTTTTTTCTCATTAGTAATGTTTAAGAAAAAAACTAACATCCAGGATAGAAATGCATACCCTACTACATTCGGGTTAAATGTGAAGTAGTGCACAAAACTAACACTTGAAATCATTGTTAGAACAAACAAAATTTGGCTGATGAAATTTTTTAAATATTTTTTTGCAACTATTATCCAGCCTATATTTCCTATTATTGCCAGAATTATTGTCACATTAACCCATGAACTTAATGAATCTAGGCCAAAGAATCTAAGAATTGAGTATGCTAATCCTTGCACAAGAAACACATCAGAAAAACCTAATGCTGTTTTATAAGGATAGAAAAATTCTGTATCTCGGAAACTTACCAAGCCATTTAACCATCTCCACATGTGCTCATGCAGAGAAATCATCAATCTAGCGTCAAATGGTTCCCCTAACAATCTACCCGAAAAAACACTTCGGTAAGTATAAAGAGAAAAAACAATTACGATGAAAACTAGAAAGATTGATTTTATCTTAGTTAAATTCAAACGACATCCTAACTGTCTCCCGCAGTACTTCCGGGATCTGCTGCTGATGGATCTGACAATTTATATCTATTAAGTGCCTCGTTAACAACTTTATTTTTAATTTCACCGTTTTTAACCAATGAAATTAGTGACTGAATCACGATTGATTCTGCATCGACAAGGAAATGTCTGCGTAGGGCTCCTCTGGTATCTGAGACTCCCCAACCATCTGTTCCCAAGGTGTAGAAATCTTGCTTTAGATAAGGACGAAGTTGTTCGGGGACCAGTTTCATCCAATCTGAAACTGCAACAATTGGGCCCTCATGTTTTTTCATTAGTTCTGTGACAAATGGAACTTTCGAGTCTTCATCATTATTTAGTAGATTAAATCTTTCTGCTTCTAAACCATCTCTTCTTAATTCATTCCAGGAAGTGACTGAATAAACATCGGCCAAGACATCAAATTCTTCTTTTAACATTTTTTGAGCTTTCAGAGCCCAAGGCATCAACACCTGAGG
>Ga0247831_1004334_pt1 | contig 19129 bp, 37 predicted proteins | sample LaCruzMarch2015__9_FD_192406 | JGI IMG/M metagenome (GOLD analysis project Ga0247831, IMG submission 192406) | Freshwater microbial communities from meromictic Lake La Cruz, Castile-La Mancha, Spain - LaCruzMarch2015_1m | ecosystem: Environmental > Aquatic > Freshwater > Lake | place: Spain... | reverse complement strand
GTGCTAGTATTTCCTGACCGTCTTTGAATTTTGGCATATTCTCACCTCAATACAGACCAAACTGTCCAGTTCTTGCGTTTGATCTTTTTAATAGATAACTTCTGTTGTCTGCAATAATTCCATGCATCCAAAAAGAAGAAGAATTCGATTTCACTATTTAGTGTTACTTTCATTTATCAGACACCATCACTAGAACTATCATGGCAAATGTGAATAATACGCATAGTACATATTCAAACATACTAATCATGCTTCAATCCAATCTACCTCAGACATGGTTTGAATAGATTCATATCCATCATATTCATTGATAATAAACTTAGTACCAACTTCAACCCACTCAACGATGAGTCCATCAAATCCACCATCATAAAAATAATCACCGCCATACTTATCGGTAAAATATGAATTACGTTGCATTGGATCAGCCAAGGCCAAATTATTATTAGGCCTGCCTTCCAGAATCCATTGTACGACCTCTGGATCGAACATGGCAAGCCTTTTCTGATCTTCGGTGTGCGCCCATGTGGACCAACCTGCGCCATGACCTGCAGAAACCAGAACGGCAACGCAATCACCTTTATAAAATTTACCATCTTTAATCATCTTGGCTCCTATAAACTAATTCATCAGTAAAGATATCCCGGACATGGTCCGAGATTTGTTTCTGTGTGAGTAGAATGTTAACAATATGTTCGGTGTCCATATTCTTCAAAACCAGATATGTCAGGGGATCTTGTCCCGTTTTACCTCGGGTACCCCATTCGAATACCTTACGAATATTCGAGTGGGTATCGTCAGAATATACAGAACATTCTGTTGCGGGTGGTGCATTGACTGAATGGCTACGTTTCAGATAATCCATTCCACCGTCCACCGAATAACTGTGGTCATTATCATCCACATAATACACATAATCATGTCGGTGACGGGACCTTAGTAGAGTACCATCGGGGGTTCGAATACAATTTGCAATAATATGGGGCATATTAAACTTCAACAGTTTCCTTAACTACTTCTTCAGTATCAATAACTTTAGGTGCAACAGGTCGGCCAACATAACGACCATTTGGATCAAATCCAGTATAATTAACCAATTGATAGCCAGTTACCTTGCGGCCAGATTTAATTACCTTGACGATACCGCCATCTAGACGAATGTTATAGATGTTTGTACTGAGTCGATACAATACCTGCTCTTGGTCAGTACCTTCAAATACTGAAGCAATTTCATCTGGTGATACTGGCTTACCACTCAGCAAAACTTGAGTGATCTTTTCATGGCGATTTATCTTACCCTTGCGTACAGTTTGAGTCATAATATATTTCTTTCTTTAATTAAAATGGAATGTAGTCGGATACATGAGCCTTCACCATTTCCGGTGGGTCGGACACTTCGACCTTTGCATCAACCTTGGCATACAGATCAAGAAAACCGAGTTTAGTTTCTTCATCAAAACGATTCACGCAAAGGGTAATAGCCTTCATCTTATCACCAAAAATGGCATAAGCCTTTGCGATATGTACCAATCGGCGAGTGGAGATAACCTCATCCACAGCACCCTCTTGGTAACTCTTTCGAATAACATCAGCCCATTGGACCAGGTTATCAACGAATTCTTTATCTTCAATAAGAGGGCTAAGAATCTTCCTCTCAGCTTTGGTATCTGGGAATTCCTGTTCCACAGTAATAGGGAATCGCTCAAGGAAAGCAGAATCCAGAATCTGTGCAAGATATTTACCTTCATCTGCACCCATACCTTTGGTATTTGCAGTTGCGATGATATTGAAACCTGGTGCAGGATATACATTCTCGCCAGACTTCTTGTTATAGTATGGCTTACCTTCAAGAATACCTTGCAAGCACATAAGTTTATTCGAACCGCGGTCAACCTCGTCAATAAGCAATACTGCACCGCGTTTCATTGCAATAAGTACTGGACCATCTCGATTAACGATACTGCCATTGATTAGAGTTGGACCACCAAGCAAATCGGATTCATCAGTCTCAATCGAGATATTGACTCGAATACACTCACGATTCAATTCAGCACATACTTGCTCGACCATAAGAGTCTTACCATTACCAGATTGACCAGTAACAAATACGGGATAGAAATTCTTAGACTGTACAATACTCCGCATATCTTTGAAGAAACCGAACGGAACATAATCTTCGAACCTCTGCGGGATAGCAGTATCAGATTCATCGAGGAGTTTAGGTTGCCGCAAGGCCATGACCTGTGCGGACATATTGACAACCATTTCAGGCTCAGGTGCCGAAACCTTTGGCTTCGAACCAATCGAAGGCACCTTATAATTACCTCGACCTACCCGATATTCGGCCTTATTAAGCAACCAATAAGGCTGCGAAACACCTTTCTCATTCACAATCCGAGAAATATCATCCCGAGTGAGAATTGCTTCCTCACCGAAGATAGACTCGGCAGCAACGATAAAGGACTTTGCATTACGGTTGAACATTTTTTTACCTCTTTAAGTTTTGATATATGTATTGTACCACAGTTCTGGTACAATGGCAAGTGTTTTAGCCATAAACATTAGACCTTTGTTCGGTATGGGTTTCCAGACATTCGAATGTCATCAGATCCCGGCCCTGAAAGTCCTCTTCGATGTTCAGAAATTTTACCTCTTCAGTAGTATGGTGATCGCTACATTCAAAGCAATAAACTTTCATTACCCGTTGGCCGTAAATATCATCAAGTTCCATCTTTTACCTCTTAACCTGCCACGGCGTATTCTGCCAACTCTTTCCACTTACCATTAGGATTCGACTTGCGAATCTTGGTAACTTGAATAAGAGTACGCAACGACAATTCTTTTACCTCGTCACGCAAAGAATCAATAAGATTCAAAGCATCGAGTTTCATACTCTTTTCGAATTCAGGCATGAAATCGGCTTGAGACAAAAGATAACGCATACGCTCGACCTTTTGCTGAGTGGTCATCGACAAATCTACCGTCATCGAACGGGTCAGAATAGCCTGATCGACCGCATGGACAGGCAGATTCGAAATGAATACTACACGGCCCTTGAATTCGAATGCCGATGGCAATTCTTCATCACGGGTATCGGCACGCCACGTAATAATACGGCGCGAATAAGAATCAAGAGCACCCTTAAGAAGATTCAGAGAAACTGGGTCCTTGAGTACAGAATCGCAATCATCGAAAACGATAACGCCGTCTTTATTCTCGAAAAGAATACGGTACAAACCTTTTGGTGTAGAATAACCCTTGATGACACGGAAGGATTTACTGCCGTTGATACGGGTACCAGCATCGAGGGCATCGACCGCGGAGATATCCCGGAAGCCGCAACGGCTCAGCGTAGCGGATACATTGTGCGACTTACCAAGACCGCCGGGACCAGTAACCACAACGGAGGCTTGGTCGCCACGGGCCAGCATGGTCACCATATCGGAGACAAAACCGAACCGTTCGTTGATGGTGAACTTGGACTCCTTGCTGGCAACTGGTGCAGCAGCGCCGGTTTCCGTGGACTTACGGATGACATATTCCAGATGTTCACGCTTCGACCGTGTGACGGTCTTGCCGTTGATGACCGCTGCAAACTTGGAACCGACCATGAAAATTTGTGACATAAAAAGATTTCCTTGCTTTGTTGAATCGACAAAAGAGAGTGTACAGGTTCTGGTTGAAATGGCAACCATCTTCGGCAATCTTGACCGGTTTAGTCAAGAATTCCTGTTCCGGGTACTGTCGGACGGATCAGGTGCATGGCATCATAGAATACGGCCGCAGGCGTACCAGGACCAACGGAGAGGCGCCAGAGTGCATAGGCTTGCAGTAGAGTGAGGTCAAACGCATCCGCCACTGGAAGTTTCTTGGACAATTCTTGGTTCATTTCAGTTTTCATTTATACCACATAAAACCTTTGCCAAATGGTTGCCAATACTGTAAATTCCGCGGTGTCGGTTGTAAGAATAATAATTAGGTGGTTTCCATATGTTTGCATTTGCCCCTATATGTAAAACCAGGACAAGAACAACCAGAATCGGTGATATAGTATTTGGTGCCTTTAGAACCAATAACCACCTTGGTTTCTTTAAGGTCTGCGGCTTTCATAATGTCAAACTGACGATAACGCTTATCGAAGTTTTGTTCTTTCTTGAACATAACCTTTTCAGTTTGACCAACGGGAATATAACCAAGCATCTTGGTCATTGAATCATTGAGAAAATAGGTATGGTTCTTGACCTTACCGCTTTTCCATACAGTAGTTTCTTTAGCTATCTTCATATTTCTCTTTTTTCTTCCTATCATAACGGGTTGCAATCTTATGTGCTTGCCGTGGTTTGATTGGTTTGCGAGTAAAAGGCTTTGGTGCCTTCATTTTCACAATAAACTTAGAATCAGTTTTCATTTTAATTAAATTATAAATAGGTGTGGATCGCGGTACTACCAATACACGTTCCGGATTCAAACATTCTGAAGAAACCAAGGCGAAGATAAGAGCCAAAGGGGCCCTTCAAGTTAATGTTAAGAATCAATATTCGGAAGAATAGTCGCCGTATGATTCATCAGTCCCGTATCCTGCCGATGCCATGGCTGAATCGAAATCACCGTCCATAGAATCGTCATAATCACGATCATAATCGGAAACGAATTCTTCACGGAACTGCGATACAATCATTTCAGAAACGCCGAGCGATACGGCAATCTCATTATCATTATAGCCTGACTCGATCATATTTTGAAGATCAATGGCGAGAGTTGACATAACAGACATAATTACTCCTTAATAGAATTAACAGATTCAAACATCATGGCACCAATACGGCAGAATTCTTGAAACTCTCGACCACATTTGGTGCCACGGTAACCCTCATCGAAATTCCTCTTGATGCACTCAAGAGAATCTAGAATCGAGGTGAATTTATAGATACTTTCGATGCATTGAATCTCATCATCGAGAGATTCGAAACCAGTCTTATTCATATTATTCCTTAGATGAGGTCAATTTGAATATCAAAATCTTTGGCACGCATTTTGCTATCATAGGTGGTGACCCGAGTAGCAAAACCAGTGGATTTAAAACCAGTGGATTTTGGAGAGCCGTTAATCATTTTCTCCAATGCAAGCTGGATGGCAGTATTCTGAGTGGTGAATGGACCTTCCAGTGCATCTTGCACGGTAGAATTAAAACCAATACCATCCAGAATGACCCGAATACGTTGGGAATTCTTGAAACCTTTGATTACTTGACGACGACGCATTTTCTTCTTTCGTTTGTTGATTCGATAAAGAGAATTGTACAGGTTTTGGTAGGAATGGCAACCATCACAGGAATGTCAGACCGGATTGGTCAACAATTCCTCCGCTTTGAACCACCCCTCCAAGGTCCTCAGTTCATCGGTTTCATCGGAAGAGGCAACGTACCACTGGCCTTCCTTGTGGACGTAAAAGTACTCGCACCAGGTTTGCCGCATGCGGAGGTCATCCAGGTCGGCGTAGACCTTAGCGGAACACTCCGAATCGCCACCGTCGCCTCCAACGTAGCCGTTGATGTTCGAACAGGCGTCCTCGTCCTCTGCACCGGTTGCATCGGCGACCAGTATACGGCCCAGACAGGAAAGGTCCCCTTGCCGGATCAGGCCTTCGATTTTCCGTGGACCATTGTATGCATCCAAGAGAATAGGACCATGGTGCCCAATATAACCATCCCAATGGCAGTAAACTGCCTCGATGGTACCATTTTCACGCTGACCGCCAATCATTGATCGCGTTGCCATAATAATTTACCTCTTAACTGTTAATTAAACTACAATACCTTCGATTTTATATTTCTTGAACAAGAATGCCAATGCACCTTCTTTAGTATCCCGCGCGGCCTCTTGTTTTCCGTTCATAACAGCAACCCATTTAGAACGTTCAGCACGGAAGAAAACAGTACCATCAGTACCTTTGGCTTTAATTACCTTAGATACCTTTGGTGCCTTTTCGACCTTTTCAGTTACCTTTGTGACCGCTAACTTATCTTTTTTTACCTTAGGTACCTTTGCTGGTTTCTCTTGAACCTCAGCGGCAACCATTTCTTCCTCGGTGCGTTGGCGAATAGCACGCCATGGCAACATAGTCAGGGGCGAGATTTGTTCACGGTAACCAAATGCACCTTGAAAGGTTTCAAACATAAGGCACCAATTCTTGCCATCATAATAACGATACCAATGACCTTTGAATTTATCACCTCGATCCACGAGATATACACCTGCTTCGGTTGGATTTTCATCAGTATTAAACATCTTTTACCTTTATATTAAAGAGTTTCGAGTCGGACCCATTCACCACCTAGTGGCAATTCGAATTCTTCCGATTCTTCGAGAGTATACACCTCGAAATTATCAGATTCGGTCCAACCTTCATCATTAGACCAGAGCAGAGTATGGTCACCAAAACAACGAACGACAAAGTTATTCATAATAATTTACCTCTAAGTTAATAATTAAGCAGCGAGTTTCAGTTGAATGGTTGGATACTTAACGAAACCGCTGGTATCCTTTTTGGCTTTACCTTTAGCGTACAAACCAACCACGACACCTTTTGGATCAAGGAATCGCAGGTCAGAATCATCGCCATTGAATACTGGTCGACCGAGATAGGTATCAGGCATTGGAGTACCTTTCTTGATGCCAAATACCACGGCGATATTATAACCTTGTGCGATTGCCTTTATAACATCCGAATCATTACCATCGGCAGCCGAAAAGGTCAAGTGATAATTTGGAATATGATTTACCTTGCGACCAAGAATCTTGGTATAATCGTAGAATTGAATCTCGGGAAACGCAAAGAAGATATTAGCATATTCGATGCCGTCACGGATGCATGGATACTTTTCGAATGGAATATCCGAAGTACCATTTGGACGGATAACAGGGATAAGACCTTTCTTGGCCGATTGCTTAATGGCCAATTCAATATCTTTCACAACTGACCGCATAAACTCTATGCGAGAATCGAAACTCTCAAAAAACATAATGGTTTTGCGAATACGGGCCTTTTGAATGGTATTGGTATTCTCACCCTTTTTGAACATACCACCACGGCCTGCGGTGTTAAGGCAGGCCTTAATGCAACCGGCGGTAGCCTTGGCGCAAGTATTATAACCAGACAAACTCGCTGGTGCAAGGTGCAGAATATAGGTATTATAACCCTCGGAGATACCCTTGAGAATCTTTGGATTACCAGTGGAAAGTAGTTTCATGGTTTTTGCTTGTTTCTGTGAAGCTTCGTTGATTCGATAAAGAGAATTGTACAGGTTTTGGTAGGAATGGCAACCATCACAGGAATGTCAGACCGGATTGGTCAACAATCGGAAGGGCCAGCCGTTCAGGCGGAAGGTCTCCAGGTCCGAGTCGAAGGCCATAGCATTACACCACAGGTCGCCGATGGTGGTTAGGTGGAATGAAGTGTACCGGCAGGCCTCCATGAGGTTGGCCCTATGGAAAACGATTAGGTTGGTTGGTTTTGCTTGGTTTTTCATCATGGAGTGGACTGTACAGGAATCCTAGGATTTGGCAACGGATTTTGGATTGTCAGACCGGATTGGTGTGACATTATTTCAACGCCCACGGTCAGCGTCCACCCCCTGCCGTTCGATAGTAGCTATTATACACCGTTCCGCCGGAATGGCAAACATCCGGCCAATCTCCACCGGTCCGGTCAAGAATAGGAAATCGCTTGCCATTTCCTGCGGTTGTGCTATAGTCCATCCATCGAATCAACGAAGCTTCACCGAACAGAGCAAAAATGACAACGACTGATTATCTGGTTTCCAAAGGTTACTCCGCAGAGGAGATTCAAACCATTATGGAAGAAATCGCTTATTATAATGAGTCACCATATCTGTATGATACTGAACCGGCCATTGTGCGTGATATTGCTCGTGCCTGCGCCGTCGAGTTTGAAGATATTCCATTTCGATTCGAGATAGTATGACAATCGTCCGCGTGATTTGAAAAGGTCGACCTGCCTCAAGGTTAATGCCACCACATTTTCTGTATATTGAATAAGGAATAACATTATGTCAGTAATTGCTAACCAGCCTTCGATCGTGTTTGATGATAACGTAGTTTCTTCAATGGATATCATCGCACGTATTGAAGAATTGAAGGAACAAGGCGATTTGGATGATAATGAAAAGGCCGAATTGGCCGCACTCCAGAAATTCGAATCGGACTATGATTATGTTACCGATTGGCATTATGGTGCAGATTTTATTGCCGAAGAGTATTTCACCGAGTATGTAAAAGATATGCTTGAGGGATGCGGTACTATTCCCCGTGATCTCCCCGATTATGTTGCAATCGACTGGGAAAAAACTGCGGATAATCTGAAGTGTGATTATGCCGATGTCGAATTTAATGGAGGTTCATATTATGTCCTCTCCGTCTAACTTTTCCACAAAGTATCCACCCCGATTCTATGAAACAGCACCATTCTAATTACTTCGAAGAATTTATAACCGATGCATTTGTCGGTAGTCTAACAGAAAATGAATCCATCCAAGATTTTACAGTATTGGAAGCATAGTATGAAATGGGGGCGATAATGATTGCAATGATGCGAGTGGTAACCGTATATCTTGCAGGGCTAAAGAATTACCACGCCTGACGAAAGTCTTTATTATCCCCCCCACTCCATAGTATAAGTGCAATAAAGTGCATAATAGTGCAGAAAAGTGTATCCCCGCGCTGGATAGGTCGCGGTCATATGGATACGAATGAGAATTGATCGCATTTACGTTGGATACCAGTGTAAAATGTACGAAGTATCGTCGAAGTATCGTCGAAGTATCGTCGAAGTATCGTCGAAGATATTGTGCGGAGTATGAGTAATATATGGGGCTTAGCCGATTCCCGTGACCCGCCGCGCAAAACCCCATACCATTTCCGCGGTTCCCAATGGTTTCCGTGTAATAACTGAGGTTATTCTGAGGATTATCTGTGGTATACTGGTATTTTCGTGGTGGATACTATATCGCGACCAGCCTCCACGTCCATCCCCCTTTGTTCGACATGTTCCATTATACACGGACCGCCGAGGATGGCAACCATTAGTCTGCCATTCCGTACTGCCGGCGAAGGTGTGGAGCCTCGGCGTGTTCCTCTTTCCACCAGTCACCGTTGGCCTCACGGCTGACACGATCCCGCTCCTCGGCGATCCAGATGGATCGCTGGATCAATTCTGGATCGGTCTCCAGTACAAACCAACCATCGGCGCGCATGGACTCGCGGCCAGCGAAGGTGGAGCGCCTGGATTCCATGTAGGCGTCCAGACCCTCGGCGATGGCAATCAAGGCCTCACGGTTGGAGTACAGGCCCTCGCGCCGCGGCCGGAAGCCATGGACTTCCTTGTGGTAGTCGGAAACGTAGCCGCCAAGCTCGCAGAGGTCCATGGATTGGTAGGTTTTCATTCTTGATCCTTTTTCAACATGGAGCCAATTATACCGAAACCGGTGGTCCTGGCAACCATCCTCTCCAATCCCGACCGGACCGGTGGTGTATTGCCGGATGGTTGCCATTCCGGCTGGCTGTGCTATAGTCCATTCCATGATGACAACGGACAGCAAGATGACCAAGATTACCAAAGCCACTTTTAAAGCCTTCCTCCGCAAGAATCCACGCCCCTTAATCAAGGTCGGATCCAGCTTCGATCCGATGGTAGACTGCGTTATGCCAGTGTCCGGTGGTTTCACCGTGGCGATGAAAGCCAATTATCCGTGCGAGAACAATCTGGGACTCGCCGGCGTGTGGTTGGTCGGTGGATCGCGAAACTATTTCACCGAATACGCCAAGGACGGTCTGGTTGGCATCCGCGTGTCCAATTGCTGCGGATCCTTTGTGGTTGCCGCCAAGGCCTAAGGAGTACAATATGACCACACGGAATGTCCACTTTTTTCTGGCGCCGGACCATCTGTTCGGTTCGTTCGAATTGTACCGCTCCGAGGCGCTGGAAGGCGTTCGGGCTAATCGGTCGAAGTACCGCCTGGCCGGTATGATTCCCACCAACCTGGTTGGCGAGGCCGCCGCGGAGATGGTGTTCGATATCTCCAACAACCCATCCAAGGAGACCATCAAGGAATCCATGGGCTGGACCGGTCGATCCTTGTCCGTTGGTGACATTGTAGTGGTTGACGGCGTGTGCTGGTCGTGGCCTGCTTTCTCATTTGAGTCAGCCGACAGAGCCGCACGTTGGGCGGCAAAGAAAATTGATTGGAGTGAAGTAGTCGAGTGGACTGACCGCCCGAAAGATTGGCCCGAACGAAGCAAAACTTAGGAGAGAAATATGTACAACGACAAAGATTTAGACATCGTGAACGTACTGCGGATGTACGCAACCGACCTTCATTCGGATGGCGGTTTCAACGGCTACGCACGGGCAATGTCTCTTGCAGCCGATGAGATTGTGAAACTACGCGATCACGCTAAAGCAATGGAGGAAGACTTGGTGGGCACCATCGAGCAACGCGATGAACTAGGCGCAGACAAGGCGAGATGGTTTCGCATGAGCGAAGTGTTTTGCCAACAAGCCGCCGAGTACAAGAAACAAGTAGAAGACATGAGCTTAGGGAGGGAATTCAAACGTACGCATACCAAAGAAAGAATGGCACCGGCTACGGCTACGGCAACGGCACCGGCTACGGCACCGGCACCGGCTACGGCTACGGCACCGGCTACGGCACCGGCAACGGTCGAATTAGGGAGAAGAAGGAGGTTAGGAATGACTGACAAGGATGCTTTTCGCAATCTCAAGGCCGCGCTGGTCTTGGCCATCTCCGCCGGTATCGGTGTCATGTTGGCATGGAGAGGTTGAAAATACCACTTGCCATTTCCACCGAAACCTGTAGAATAGACTCTATCGAAACGAAACAAGGAAACACCATGCCAAAAGCTACCATCTCCGCTGCCGATACCATCTCCGCTGCCGATACCATCTCCGACCTGATCGACGCCCTCCGTGAGCGCCAAGTGGAAGACGGCTCCACCTACGCCGATGCCTCTGCCTTCACTCTGGGCTACATTGGTTCGGCTCTCGGTGGTTTTATCGACGGACTAGTCCCTAAGGCCAAGGCGACCATTATGGCCGACCTTAAATCCCGCATCCGCACGGTGAACGATATCCGTGCCGAGCGCAGCGCCGCCGGCCATGCATGGCTCGGTCGGCAACCATCTGAATTTTATCTGTAAACTAACCGAAAAGGAAATAAAATGACACAATCGATTACCTCCACTACCTCTGCTGCTCCTCTGGAGTCCGCGCTGGCATCCTTCGAACAGGCCAAGGCCGCACTGGTCAAGGCTCGACAGGAGGCCATGGCCGCGGAAGCCCGCAAGGTTGAAGGCCGCAAGGCGGTCCATGCACTCATGAAAGAGCTTGGCGTCACGGCCGCGCAATTGGTATAACGGCACGCGCTGGCGTAGCGGCCGGCCCGTTATACGCCACGGGTGCTTCGGCGCCCTTTTTTTGGTTTGCAGTTTGGCGGCGGCTGGTGAAATGCAGCTGTGGGAAAAGCTGGCGGTGGCCCAAACTCTTATTTCAGTAACTTTTTTACCCGGCCAAATCCCACACATTTTCGAATTTTTTTCAGGAGGAATCCTGAGATATTCGAAATTTTTTCGGTCCGGTCCTGAGGATTACTGATTAGGTCTCTGTGCTTTCAGATTCTGAATCATCTGATACACTTCAACCTTTATCGGATTATTCGGTTCAATCCAAACCATGACATGGTTTAGGAAGTTAATGAGTTGATCGAGACTCACGAAAAGTCTTTGAAATCATCCGCAGTCTTTAGTGAAGACTTTGGTGTCACTTCTTGCAATATATTCGACCACTTCTTGAGTTTTTCAACTTTTGCTTCCGCTGCAATTTCTACTGCCTTCATATTAATGATTCCTTTTTGGCTAAGAATAAGAAGCATTGCCTGCAGGTCACCGAGTTCCTCTTCTAGTTTCTGTTTATTGGTCGGTGCTCCTGCGGGATACTGAGCATCCATACCGAAACGGAACACCTTCGAAATGGCCTGTGTAACTTCTGCACATTCTTCTTGTGTAATAAGAAGAGTTTCTTTTGTAATGTCATCCATAGTATTATTCATTTAATAGTGTAGGTTTAGTTGATTCGAAAATATAGTCTTCTGCAACATCTTTCGCTTGGTCGATATTGTTATAAGGTCCACTCTTATGGATGATCTTGTCATCCATGTAATACTCCACAAGATAACCAGATTCTGAGATTTTAACTACATCCGCTTTCTTGGGTAAGTTATAGAGACTTAGAATTTTATTGAGGTTCATTTCTTTCTCCTATTATTATGATAATGTGTTTATGCGATCATTCCGACGAATCGGTTCAATACCACTCGGTTAGACAGTCTGTTTCCGGTGTACTTACTGAATGCGGAAACAAGACCCTTGGTTGTTGCGTTTTCTTTCACGGCGAATTCTGTACCCTCTTCGGTGTTCATAGCATTAGCACGAAGCATATAGTACTCATCAAAACCTGCTGAGGTAACAACCAATGACTTTTCTTTGGTGAATTGTTCACGCAGTTGTTCAAAGTTTGCCGTTAAGGGGAAAAAATCTCTGGCTTCATTTCGAAAGCAACGACCACTCAGGATATAGAAACCAACGATATTACAGTTGGTCCGGGCCTTGAGTAATTTGATATAGCTTGCAGTCAATTGACGGCCTCGGTTACCTCCAGCAATCTCTTGGTTCTTGGTGACCGGATCACGGATAATCAGCCGATCTCGAAAAGAAGGATCCACCGTTTCATATTTGTTATTAGCATTCAATCCACCATACACGGACGTATTATTGTGGCCTTCACCATCAGTCAGAAACACAGTATTGACAATCTGTAGTTTGTATGACTTCTGAAATTCAGGAACAATATTCATTGCAGCAATAACAGTTTCATTAAGTGGAGTACTACCCAGTGAGAACCAGTCAGGAAAGTTTCTACGATATTGAGGTTCAAACATCTGCATAAGTGCGGATCCAGCATAAGTGAATTCCACAGCAGACATTTTACTCGACAGAATATTCAGCAATGAGAAACTATGAGTTACAATATCACCTTGTACTGGCGTTCTACGGTAAGTAGTACCACCAACACGTTCATAATCATAATAAGAAGAAGAGAATGCATATACTTCATAAGGAATAGAAACCTTCTTGCAGAACATGACAAGATTAATCAATTGCTTGATGGTGCTTTGCATATGCTCAGTCATACTACCAGACCAATCGATGAACATAACGAGTCCGTGTGACTTACCACCAGGAACTACGGTAATCTTCTTGAAGATATCTTCGCTGAACTGATAGTTTGCAATACGGGACATATTCAATTCACCAGTCTTGCTGATCGATGCACGTTTCATCTGGTCTGCATTCTTGCGGAGTTCAAACTCTTTTGCAAGATAAGAAGAAATCTTGTTTGCTTCGATGCGAACCTTTTGAAACTTTGCAGTATCAATACCAGTAATTACGGTTGAATCGCCATAACTTTTATGCAGATCGGTAATTTCCAAGTTATGTTGGCGATAACGATTCCAGATTGTCTTGTACGGAACAATCACCTCTTTTGATTCGATGTTTGGAACATTACCATAGTAGTAGTTCATGTTACTGACGGAAAACAACTTTGATTCGTTTTGACGGAATGCATCATCAGTATGTGCGCGGACTTCTTCCTCATCCTTAAAGTCTTTTGAACCAGCACCACGGCGGCCGCCATACGAAGCATCTTCTTTCTGAGTTTCTGGGTACATCATGTTCTTTTCTGATTTACCTTCAGAATCCTCGGAAGACTCCTCTTTATCTCCATCTTCTTCCGATTTGGTCGGAGCAGACTTCACCGGTTTGGAGTCCTCATAGAGTTCATCCAGATCGTCAAAGAAATCATCGATGCCGTCGGAGTCTTCATATTCTCCGTCATCTTCCAGTTCATCATCAGATTCTTCTGGTGCGGTGGAATTCCTTTTGCGTTCTTCTCTCTCCTCACGGAGATATTCCATTACCTTTTGAGTAACTTCAATAACATCATCATAAGTCTTGGTGTTATTAATAAGTTGAACGAGTTCGGTCTCTTCCTCATTAAATTTCACACCAAATGCTGCACCACCTTTAAAATAAAGATTGCAGCGGTCAATGAAATTCATGGTATTCAGGCCGACACCGTTGGTACCAAAAAAATCTTTTTCAATAAGATCACGGTAGCCACGGATAAACGAATTACGAAGACCTGGATACTTTTCCTTGATCTTACGTTCAATCCGCGCATCTTCCACCACATTTGCTACGGACATAGACAACTTCATGGAAATTGCTTTCTGCATACCATCTTCTGGCGTGTAGATTGCGTGTCCTGTCTCATGTCCCATGAAAAGGTCATAGAGGGATGGTGAAATATTTGAGTCCAGAGTTGGAACCGTGAGAATTCGGTTCTTAACATCAAAGGATGCAGTACGAACATTACGTTGTTCGACAATAATGTTCTCGGTTGCCATCAATTTGGCGAGTAGTGACTTGGATTGAATGAGTTCCATGTGATTTCCTATGTAGAAGACTACATTCTATCAGAATTTTATTCCTTTGGCAAGCCCGGACAGTCATCTAAAGCTTTAAGAATGATATTTCCATCAGAATCCAAGTAAATATCGAGTTTCTGACCCTCTTTCCACCCCAATTCCTCGACCATCTCATCTGGAAACGTCAGGATTCCATCTCCGGAGCCATCCGGAGCATCTTCTATGATGGTTGAATAGGTTTTAGTCATACATTTCATCGATAATTTTTGCTCGGCGGGCATATTCATCTTGATCCTTGTGAAATCCCGACATAGTGACCCATTTACGCACTACTTGATCTAGTAGTTGCCAAGGTTGAGGCTCATCAATTTCAGTTTTTTCAGTATTTTGATTCATTATCAGTCTTTCAGTTAAAGTACTTCATTTTTACGTCCAAGGGAAGAAGGATTCATACCCTCAGACACATAAACATAAGAAGATTTATGAATAGGTGCAACACAATTAGCTAAATGATCGACAATTTTTCGATCCGAATCGGAAAGACGATGATAGTCTTTCATGATTCCTGTTTTAGTCAATGCACCCTTGAATCCTGTGTCCAAAGATGGAATTTTTACGTCTTTTCGTATATATGGAGTACTAGTTACGACAGGATTTACTTTTTTAAAAGAAATGTTATTGGTTACAATCACTTTTTTAGGTTGATGTGATTGTAACCACATATCATATTGTTCCTGTTTGGCTTTAGGAACTTTCTTTTGCTTGGATTTAGGAATTGAAGTATAAATCATAAAAATCTCCTCTATTTGAGGATTCATTCTAGCATAAAATTTCTATCCTGTCAAGTAGTTTCAATAATTGTCAGTTTTTACACTAAAATTTTCATATTCATCATCATAGAAATTTTCTTGTTCCCAATTCATCTTCTGTTTACGAACATCCGACTGACTATCTCTATTCTTCTTCTCTTTCAATGCATTTTTGGAATTTCCATAATCATCTGAATAGAATTTTTCTTTGCGAAATTTACCAACGAACTTAGACACTTTTACCACTCTCCTATTTTAAGTTTTTCGAATTTGACACCCTTTATTTTATTTTCGGGCTGGCCTTCCATATCCTCCTCAGAGACATATGTGATGTCAGAATTTGGATACAAATATTTTACTACTTTTAGTATATCACAAACTGTACCGTCTGAATCATTAAAATCAACAACTTCATCGATACACTTCAATTCTTTGATAATTTGTTTTCTGGCGTTATGAAATTCCATTAACCCACCATGTTTTGATGCTACCCACCAATCGGAATGCACACCAACAATTAACCAATCACCCCTGTTCTTACATTGTTTTAGAAAGATAAGGTCTTCTAGAGAGAGTGGATCGTAGGTTCCACAGGTCACAATTATCTCTTCACGTTTTTTCATGGCAGTAGATTAGGAAATGCCTCTTTTATGAATTTATAATTGAGTCCCTTTACACCCAAGTCTTTAGAAAAGATACCCAAAACAACTTCCGCCTCGCGGAATTCCAAAGACTCCAAGATTTGAAGTAGGATTTCATTTCTCCGCTCGGCTGTAAGTTTTTCTGCCGTGGTATTTCCCTTTTGGAACATATAAAGTTTTCGTATTTCCTTGGATAGATTTGAGTATGCTGCACCAGGAAGAACGTCCGGCAATTTATATCTCTCGGGCATTTCAGTTATCAACCATTGAAAATTTGGATGGTATGCAAGTTCGAAGACCTGTACTAAGGTTTTCGAGAGATTTTTTTCAATCACCTGCATTTTTTCTTTTTTACTAACTGCTAGTTCAATTTGATCTAGAACTTCATAGATATTTTTCATTAGAATTCCTCAATTACATCAATAAGATTTTTCAATTTATGGGAAATAAAATAATCAAGCATTTTATTTTTCGGTGCTGGTTTCATTTCCTCATAACTATTTATGATTTTTTCTTTCAGTTCTCTTGGAATAAATGATAGGTCAATAAGTGTCTGGTTTCTGGAAAACCCCACCTTGTCTTCTTCTTTCCATTTTTCTACGTTCTCGGAAAGAAGTTTGTCAATAACATTTTTTGTGACAGGTTTTTGGCGCAACTCACGAACGAAACAATCTGATGGTGAAAAAATATTAGGAATACCATCTCCCTTATCACCTCGGATGATTTTCTCTTTCAAATCTTTAATAGGATCATCTGATTTAATAAACTTTCTCTGTGAAGGGTTGTACTGAACAACATTTTTATACTGTTGCAATTGTAGAAAATCTCCGTCACTGGAAAGAATCAATACTTTCTCATGAGCTGATTGTCTGGGTGCAAGTGTGCCAATAATATCATCGGCTTCGGCACCATCGACATCAATGACCTTATATGGAAATGACTCCTTAAACTCTTGCTTGAACTTGGAGAGCATTTCAAAAATCAGATGCCAATCTAGGTCGGACTTTTCCCGCATCTTCTTACGCCCTGCTTTGTAATATGGAAATACTTCTTTGCGCCAGTATTTACGATTATCGCAGCATAGCACAACTTCACCATATTCCTGACGGAAATTTTTCATATGAGTTCTGATAATATTCAGGATCATATGCCTAATCAGGTTCTCTTCCATCTTAACACTTTTTTCACCTGAAATCTGTGCCATCAATCCGGCAATCAGCACTTGGTTCAAATCAACGAGAATCATAAAATCTTTCAATAATGTAAAATGAGTCCTATTCTATCAGACTTTTTTCAGTCCGTCAAGTGTTTTCTTTATAAACCTTTTGGAGGTGGTGGTTTTCTTGGCAACAACACCATACCAATCTTGAGGAATTAATTGTGATATGTAAACAAGAGGATCTAAAAGAATTGCCTCAAAGTCATCCAATCCTTCAATACCACCGTCTTCATCATCAATCTTGAATAGTATAATATGATAGGTATCACCCATTATCGAACCATCAAGTTTCTTACCTGGTTTCTTGTAGACTTGTTGTTCAACATGTACACTATCATCTTTCTCTCCAGGAAGAAAGAAGATGGCATCATACTTATTTTTCCACATCTCTTTCGGAAAGTTTATCATTATATCCTTTAATGTGTGATTTTCTAACTCTAACCATTATCCAACTATTATAATATCCATCACCTTCCATAACATTGTTGTGGAACTGTTCTTTGGCCTCAAGGTAACTACACTCACCTTTGGACTCACATAAGTGTAGGATTTTTCTGGAGAAGTTTTCTCTTCCCAGTAGTATAACATCTTTTTGCAATAAGTCATTGGATCCGTAGTAAGTTTGCCAATCACTACTGGTTTTATACCTTTTCTTCTTACCCTTTACCTGTTTCGTTTTGGAGAAGTGAAACAGTTTTTTACCAATATACTTTTTATTGTTGGTTAAGTTGGTTATTTCATATACAAATCCACAATTATCACCAATCATGGATTCTGTAAAATCTACACCATTAAATTCCCAATTTAATCCCACGACGAATCTTCGGGTTCTTCATCCTCATCATCTTCGGAATATTCCTCGGAAAGTTCTTCAATAGTTTCGCCACAAAATGGGCAATGTTCTGGAAATTCATCTGAAACTAATTCCTCTAGATAATCAACCGAGTATGTTGATTCGCAACTTAGGCATTCACCTGAAACTGTTTTACTTGTCATTTTATTTCCTCTTTTTTTTATTATTAAGCCCAAACACTAGACCAATCTCCACCCAAAGCACCCTTTGCATAGTCCGTTGCTCTATTTTCAAAAAAGTTTGTATGTGTTGGAGCATTGATCATCTCTTCAACCCAAGGTAAAGGATTTCTCTTAACCTTGAATACACCCTTGAGTCCTAGTGAAATAAGACGACGGTCTGCAATATAACGTATATATGTCTTAACATCCTGGGATGTTAGGTTTTCCATGGGACCCAAATTGAATGCCAAGTCGATAAACTTATCTTCTAGATCGACCATGCGTTCTGCAATTGTGTAAATTTCACGTTTTAGGTCATCATTCCAAATTTCCTTATTTTCTTCAATATAGTTTCTGAATAATTTAATCATTGATTCACAATGTTGAGTTTCATCAACAATAGACCAAGTCACGATTTGACCCATACCTTTCATTTTTCCGTGTCGAGGGAAATTCAATAACATGATGAATGAGGAGAATAATTGCATACCTTCAGTAAATGCAGAAAACATTGCAATATTTTTCGCAACGCTTACTGTATTGGTGGAACTATTCGATTCCGTCAAAAGATAATCGTGCTTCTCTTTCATTTCAGCATACTCCGAGAATTCGTTATATGTTGTCTCTGGAAGACCAAGTGTTTCAATTAAGTGGGAATATGCAGCAACATGCAATGCTTCTCTAGCGGCAAACCCCAATAACATCATTCGAACCTCGGGTTGGGGGAAATGAGGCAAATAATTGCGGACATAACCACCAGCAACATCAATATCTCCCTGTGTGAAAAATCTAAAGATATGTGTCAAGAATTGTTTTTCTTCCTTAGACATATGTTTTTTCCAGTCCTTCACATCGTCAAGCATTG
>Ga0247831_1004330_pt1 | contig 19133 bp, 22 predicted proteins | sample LaCruzMarch2015__9_FD_192406 | JGI IMG/M metagenome (GOLD analysis project Ga0247831, IMG submission 192406) | Freshwater microbial communities from meromictic Lake La Cruz, Castile-La Mancha, Spain - LaCruzMarch2015_1m | ecosystem: Environmental > Aquatic > Freshwater > Lake | place: Spain... | reverse complement strand
GGCAGGGGCCTTCGTCGTCACGGGTTTCGCTGGCGCGGTCCTTCGGTTCTTCATCATCTTCAACTCCAACTGGGGTAAAGATGAGCCGCAAACCCTCCGCTACGCAATCATACTAAACTGTTCCATGGGCGCTGATGGCGGACAATTGCTTCGTTCGCAATAGCCGAAGCAGATGACTCTCGGTCAACCGCAGCCTTCTTCAAGCTCTTGATTACATTAGCTTCCAGATGAAGAAGCATTTGCCTCTTTTCTCCGTCTAACGCCTTTTGTGGCCTTGAGCTTGGCTGATCTGTCATCAACTGACCGCCCCCTGATAGCAACCTATCAGCACGCTAACCGGAAATGCTCGTCCCCACAACGCCTTAGAGTCTTCAGCCTCAAGGGATTTGAACACCCTGATGCCAGTTAGATTTCATCCCCGAACACTTGGGTCGATGGTAACAGAACCATCATCGCGCGTCGGCCATGCCAGAGGCTACTCGATCATAAAGTACAGTTCGCGGATGCCTGCCGCAGCCTCGTCCTCGTCTAGTTATTCCATCGACTGAAGCAAGAGCGTTGGCCTGTTGCCGCCTCTGAAACATGCGCGCTGCTGATCTCACTGAACGAACCGCAGATCGTAGTCGTGCCGTTCACGACGAGCATGCCGCTAAGATGCGCAGTTGTGCTTGAGTTGGCCATGTAGACAGGCGTCGCGCCGAAGTAGGGGCAAAAATCGCTGCAACGTCCGCAGTACCGCGAGGTCAGTCCCGGTCACGATTGATCATCTTGGCATCGATCTCCGGCGCGTCCCACTGCAGCGCCGCGCCTTGCCAGCGTTCGATGGTGGCCTGAAGCTTCGGGTCATCAGCGCAAAGGTGAAACGTATAGATCCGGTTCACGACTTCCTGCATCAACGCGCGCATCTCGGCGTCATCGATGCGCGAGACATCCGCCCAAGGTATGCGCCGCCCCTTGGCATCGATGACGAAGACATCGGAATAGTCGCCGGTCCGGGTGGCGGGGGTCAGCCCTGCATGCAGGGCCTCCAGCTGCGTGTTGCGCAGGCAGAGCAAGGCCATGATCCGGGCGAGGTTTGCCGCGATGCGCTGTTCGGTTTCAGGGGTCATGTCCGCAGGCTAGCCGGATTGTACGCATCCGGCCAGACCTTTGCCCATGTGTTCAATAATCGGTCTCGACGTAAACGCCCGCGCAGTCGTAGGCGACGGCGGCCGCTGTCGCGCCATTGTTCATGTAGTTGCGTGGGCTGAGCAGTTGGGTGGCGGCGGGCATGTCGGTGGTGATGGTGAACTCGACTGCAGCGCCGCTGACCTCCTCGACCAACCGCACGCCGATGTCCGACCCGTTCGGCGTGGCGGCGATGTAGAGCGTCAGCACATTCGTCAGGCTGGCGACCGGGAGACCGGCCCCAAGGTCGATCAGGGTCGGCGCGCCTGTGCCATCGTTGTGGACCAACTGCCAGTTGGTGTGGGTGCCGCGCTGGAACCCGATGCCAATGCAGTTGAGCACTGTGGCCAGAGTCAGGGTCGTCGCCAGCGCCGCCACCGAGCCATAGAGGCCGAAAAACCCCATCCCGGTCGCCTGCAGCGTGGTCAGCGACAGGCGGTTCACGTAGTTCCAGCCGCCCAAACCATCGGCATTGCCGCGCCAGCAGACCCAGCCTGCGGAGCGTTCCTCGGCTGCGGCGTTGGCGGTGGCGGCACTGGTGACGCGCCAGCGGCGGATGCTGGCGGCAAGGCCGGTGGTGGCCAGCGTCGGCGTGGCCACAGTGCCGACAGCGGTGCGCGGCATGCCGTCCGTCGTCACGGTCGTGCTGACTGACGGCGACCAGGTGGCCACCCGGTTGACCCCGAAATGCGGTTGCAACGGGAAATGGCGGCCCGAGGGGCGCTGCACATCGACCCAGCCCGTTCCCGCACGATTGCGGCCATAAAGCGCGATCCGCCCCGCTGGTGGTGGCGCGGGGGCGGCCTCGTGGGATGGCAGCACCAACGGTTCAGGCAGTTCGACCCGGCCGTTGGTGCGGTCGATCCGGATCGCCTCGACAAAGGCCGAACCATCCGGGCTGACCTTGACGCTGAAATCGTCACTGCCCAGCAGGCCGAACAAGGCCCGCGCCGAGAAGCCTGTCTTGAAGGCGAAGGCGGCGTCATTAGCTGCCGCCGCTTTGTTGACGGTAGCCTCGATCCCGGCCCCGGCGTTGTTGAACAGGAGCGCCGGGGTGTTCACCGAAACCCGGTTGTAACTGTCGGCCGTCGCCCCGCCGAGGCCCAGAAGCTGGGCGGTCAAATTGGCCTGGGGCATCCCAACTTGCGTCACGGCATTGGCGAAAGTCACCGTGGGCGTGTTCACCACCGTTGTGCCGCCAGCGCCTGCCGTCGCCGACCCGATGTTGACGACCGTGGTCGATCCGGCAGCGCCGCCTGACCCGAGGTTCAGGGTCTTTATCACACCGGTGGGATTGATCCCTGTGCCCATGCCGTATGTCGCGGCTGTGATGGCAGTGCCGATCGAGGCCGCCGCCGCCGAAACCGTGACCGTGCCGGAGGCGGTCAGCGTGCCAGTGATGGACACGGCCCCCGATGCGGTTAGCGAACCCGAGAAGGTCTTGTTGCCGGTGAAGGTTTGCGTGCCTGCGAGAATTGCCAGCTCCGAGGATGTGTTCGGCAGGGCGAAGGTTCGGGTCGTGCCGGTTGTAATCCCCGACAGCGAGAAGAGCGCCTTCTTGGTCGGATCGGCGTCGTTCACCAGGCTGAAGATGGCGTCAGACACATCAACCGGTTCGCCAACCAAATCCCATGCCGACCCATTCCAGACGACAAAGGTCGCCTCATCCGAGATCCAGGCCAGCCAACCCGGGCGCGGCACCAGCCGCATCCAGACGCCATCGACCCAGAAAGCGACGTTCAGATCCCAGCCTGCCCAAAGCCCAGTCGCGCCCGAGGCCACGATATGTCGGTCACCGTCGACAGGAGTGGCGGGCGGCGTGGTGCGGGTTCGGTCGAGGACCGACAGCTGCACCATTGCGTCCAGCAGGCGCAGCGCCTCATTGTGGGTCACATGCTTTTGCGCCTGCGATGCGAGGATGTACGGCAGAAGGAGGTGGGTGGTGATGTCGGACATGGATGCGCTTTCAGAAGGTGAGCGTGACGGATCGGCCAGCGCCCCGGCCGATCAAGGCAGAGAGCTGGTAGATGCGGATGGCGAGGGGTTGGCCGGGGCCGAGGGGTGCGCCCCAATCGGCAGTCTGCTGGGCGGCAGTGTAAAGGGCGCTGGTCGTTGTCGTGGTCAGCGTGCGCTTGACGGTGCCGCCATCGCGGATTTCCACCTCGTAGGCTTCACTGTCCTCGGCCAGTGGTACATCGCCAACGCCCCACGTATCGGCGGCCAGCGACCGCGACCGGCGCATCCAACGGATCGTCAGATCGCCGGGGCTGCGGGCGATGCGCCATGGCTGTTCGACATGGGCAACAGAAAACGGCCGCAGCCCAGCGCCTTCCGGGGTGAAGGCTACGGCGACAAAGGTCTCATCGCTAACCGGCTTTGAGGCGGGGCCGATGCGCCAGTTCCATGGTAAGCCAAGGTCGGCCTCGGAGATCGGCATGCTGGCAAGGGTTGTATCCAACACGACCACCCGCGCGCCAGTCGGCACCATGCTGACAATTGCGCCTTCCGTGCCGCGTTGGCCCCGCAGGAGCCGGGTCAGTCGGTACCTCCCTGGCGCGATCAGTTCCGCATTTCCGGCTTGGACGACTTCCCATTGCCCAGCGCCAGTTTCGACCGCCAGTGCGTTCGCCCCGCCCAGCAGGGTGATATCCGTGACGCTTTCCAGCGTGCCGGAATAGAGATCGACCACCAGCGCATTGCCCAGATCGAACCGTGACACGGGCCCTGCAAAGAAATCCGCCGCCAGCACACCCATGCGTGCCCGGGTGCCAAAAGTTGTCAGCAAGGCAAAGCCATCCGTCGCGGCGCTGCGGTAGACGGCAATCTCGCCGGGCCATGGTTTGGCATGCGCCGCGACCATGGGCCGATGCGCAGGCTGATCTTCGCGCAACTGTGGCAGGTCCAGCAGGATCACATCCGGCGTGCCAAACACGGTGGGCGTCGACAAGGACGCCGGACGGGGTTCGCCGGGCGGGAGATCGTAAACCGACCGATCCTGGCGTACAGCGTCGACACTGCGCAGGTCGGAGTCCGCGATGGACACCAGGCGCATTTCCGTCAGGCGACCATCGTGGTCGAGCAGGATTACATCGCAGGGATCCAGCGCCAGACGCGAAGGCGGCAAGCGAAACACGGCACTTTCGCGTCCCACCCACGCCTCCATCAGCGCGCGGCGGCAGCGGCGTTCGGCCTCTTCTGGCGGGATGGCCATTGGAAACGACTCGGACGCGATACGCGTCGTGTCGACGGTGATGCGCCGCGCCTCGACCTGCGCTGCGTCATAGTCCTCGTCGGCGCGGGCGACCTGCCATTTCAGCGCCTGCGGCAGTTCGGTTTCCTGTGCGCGGGTCAGTTCCATAACATCGCCCTGCGCTGAGGCTTGGGCGACCATGCCGTCGGGCGTGATGGTCAGACCGGCAATTCGACCTCGCATCAGGAACTTGATCCGTCCCTCACTTTCCACCGCATCAAAGCCGAAATGCCGCGCCAGCGTGGAAATTGATGCCCTTGGGGCTTCCAGTGCCGAGATCACATAGCCCTCGACCGCACCCCAGAGGCCGGAGACGTCGATCAATTCCTCCGGCATGCCAGCGCGCAGGCAGAGGTGACGGACAAGGGCAGCGAGGGAGACCGCCCCCAGCCTTCCGGTCAGCCAGTGGCCAAGCCGCCAGTTCGGGCCGTCAGTCCAGACATCGGTCAGTTCGGGGAAGAACGGATACGGCCGGGCATCCCAAGTCCACGCGGCGCATTCGGGGACATGGACCATGCGATTGCCGTAGACGGCCGAGGTCGGGTTGTTCGCCGCTGCACCCCAGAATAGAAAACTGGCCTCAAGGTAGGAGCGCTGAATCGCATCATCCCGCCAACCGCGCGAGAAGTAGGGCGTGAAGCTCTCGGACGATTTCGGGTCGAAGAACACGTTCGGCTGGTTGGTGCCGCGGTCAATCGCCGGGCACCCCAGTTCCGTAAACCAGATCGGCTTGGACTGCGGCTCCCATGCCGTCTGCGTGCCGCTCTCGACGCCGCCCGGGCGGTTGAAGTGCGGGTTTTGCCACCACGCGCGGAGATCCTTGAAGCGGAAGACCCACGGTTTGGCCGCCGCACCATCGGTGATCGGCGTCCGGTTTTGCATCGTCCGGTCAAGGGCGCTGGCATAGAACCAGTCGAAGCCTTCGCCGCCGGTGATGTTGGATTGCAGATACTCCCGGTCATAAATCGCAGCCGCCAGCGCGGCGTCAGCGTGATCGAACCCGTCGCGCCAATCGGACAGCGGCATGTAGTTATCGATGCCGATGAAGTTGATGTTTGCATCCGACCAAAGTGGGTCGAGGTGAAAGAACACGTCGCCCGAGCCATCAGCGGGGTGATGGCCGAAATACTCCGACCAGTCGGCCACATAGCCGATCTTGGGCCCAGCGCCGAGGATCGCACGCACATCAGCCGCGAGAGCCTTGAAGGCGGTGACGGCAGGATAGGTGCTGGCGCCCGAGCGGATCGTGGTCAAGCCGGGCATTTCCGAGCCAATCAGGAAGGCATCGACGCCGCCTGCCGCTTTGCACAGATGCGCATAGTGCAGGATCATCCGGCGCAAGCCCCAGTCGCCAGCCGGGCCGGTCCAACTCACAGTGGTGCCCGATACGCTGAAATTGGCAGGTGTCGCAGTCCCGAACAGGGATGACACTTGCGTTGCAGCGGTGGCTGTCTTGTCCACCGACCCTGCAAAACCCGCAGCCGGGGAACAGGTGATGCGGCCGCGCCAGGGGAACGTCGGCTGGCCAGATGTGGCGGCATTTGCGCTGTAGGGGTTGGGCTTGGTGTTGCCGGGCGGCACATCCATCAGGATGAAGGGATAGAAGGTCACCCGCAGCCCACGCGCCTTCATCTCCTGGATGGCTTGCACTACTGCGAAGTCGGCAGGCGTGCCGCCATAGACAGGACGGTCCTCGGCGTCGCGGCTGACGAGGAAGGCACTGGCGCGCGAAACGCCATCCACAACCCAAGCCGAGGGCGTCGTGGTCTTGGTGTCCACCTCGACGCCCGGCCGCACCTTGCAGTTCCCAACGCGCAGATCATCGCCGAACCACGCGACAACCAGGCTCACGCTTTCCACAGCCGGAGCGAGGGACTGCAGCCGCTCCAGTGCCACAACGATGTCGGCCGTGTTGGTGATCGCATTCAGGTTCTCGGCCACGGTCGTCCCACCGGAGCCCGTGGTCTTCTTGACGGGGGCGGTCGCATAGGTGAACTCGCCCGAGGCCGGGATCATCGTCACGGCCTTGACCAGCCCTTCGGCCGTGTCGGGATCCGCGAGGGGGCGGAACACTTCGAAGCTGATCTGGGGCAGGCGGTTGCCGAAAGCGCTGAGGTTCAGTTCTTCAAAGACGACATAGGCGGTGCCACGGTAGGCGGGGGTGCTCGCCGCCCCCATCTTGGCGGAAATGAACGGATCGGGGGCCTGCACCTCGTTCCCCGGATACCAGCGCCAGGTGACGCCCGTCATGTCCATCGGTTTGCCGTCCGCCCAGACCCGACCAATGCCGGTGATCTCGCCCTCGCACAGCGCCACGGCGAAGCTGGCAAAATAGAGGTATTCCGTGGTCGTGACCTTCGGCCCGCTGCCCTTGCCGCCGCCCTGGCTGGTGGTGTTGACCTCCTCGCGAAAATCTGTGGCCCAGATGATGTTGCCGCCGATGCGCATGCGGCCAAAAAGACGCGGGATCACCGCGCCCTCGGTCGAAGATGTGATGCGCAGGCTGTCCAGCCGCGCGCCCTCGATCCGTTGGGCCGGGGCCAGCGACGAGACGATCCAGTTGTCGACCACTGACCCGATGGTCGAGCCGATGAAGCCACCGATGGCCGCGCCGGAAAAGCCGAGGATGGCCCCGCCAAATGCGCCGCCAATCGCGGAGCCAACGGCACCGAGAACAAGAGTTGCCATGTGCGGGGTCTCAATCTTTCGGGAACAGGAAGGCGAAGGCGATCTTGCGCGCCCATGTCGGGGTCAGGACTTCCTCGAAGACGCCCAGCCGTTCATAGGCGTGGATGAAACGGTCGGGTCCAGTCAGGATCCCGACATGCTTGGCGATGGCACGCGGGGCCATGCGGAATAGGACAAGTGCACCCGGACCAGTTTCGGTGGCGACGATTTCAGGCATCATTGACCTTGCGCCTTCGGCCAGCACCTCGCGGTGGCCAGTCTCGCCCCAATCCCGACTGTAAGGTGGGATCGGGAAAGGCTCATTGCCCACGACCTCGCGCCAGACACCGCGCGCCAGGCCAAGGCAATCGCAGCCGACGCCGCGCAGACTGGCCTGATCATGGTAAGGCGTGCCGAGCCAAGACCGCGCGACGGCGATGACCAAGTCGGGATCGGCGGTGATCACAGCACGTTTCCTTCATGGCCGCCGTCCTGACTGGCATAGCGCAGTACGGCGTCTTGGCCTGGGATGTTGGGGAAGCCCCGGAAGTTGGCGACATTCGCGAACTTGGCGTTGCAGGTTGCGATGCGCTTGTCGCAGCCCGCCCGCGCGACAAAGCTGTCGCCTTCGGCGATGGCACGCACCGGCGCTTCCAGCAGGGTCAGGGTGGCGATGCTGCCATCCACACCATGCGCCAACATTTCAGTGACCCGCCCCGCATTTGCGCCGCTGGTCCAATTAAGGGTTCCAGACGCGAACCAGCCCGCATCAAATGCGGCTAGTCCCGAGGCCATAAATGCCCTGTCACGCAACAGGTCCGTCACGACACCCGTGCCTTTGTAGATCGCGTTTTCCAGATCGATGCCGCAGCGCGCATTGCCCAACCTTGCATCACACCCCGCCTGAAACGTCCGCCCCACGGTCTGGCCTAACACATGCGCCAGCGACCTGACTTCCGCTACGAAGGCCATGCGGCCGCGCCGGATTTGCCCGACAGCGCCCCGGCGCAACAGAACGCGCTGGCTGGTATCGGCCCAGTTTACCCGCCAAAGCTCGACTGCCGCATTGTCCCAGCGTCCGTCGAGGATATCGGTTTCCATGATCCGGTCGGAGGTCAGCACGCCGGTGGCGTCTTGCGCATCGACCGCGAGTTCGGACCCGGCGCGGATTTCCGAGGCCGCGAACCCGCTCTCCGGTTCAAACGCGGTCCCATCAAAGGACAGTGGACGGTCATGGTCGGTAAAACCAAGCGCCACGCCGTCGGCCCGCGAAATCCGCCAGCACCAGGAAAGCGTGGTGGTGCCATCATCGAGATGAGCTTGCAGAGCTGGCGAAGGGGTTTTCATCGGCACGTTCCCGTCATGCGGTCGTCGAGGTCGGCGATCCAACTGGCCCAGTCGGGAGCCACGCCTGTGACTGTCGCGTTGGCGGGGCGGCCAAGGCGGGCTTCGGCATAGGCGGAACAGCCTGCATCACCAGCGCGCATCGTTGTTGTGCAGCCGGTCAGCAGGATCGCCAGCACCGCGACCGTCACGAACGGCCACGCGCCCGCGCTCCGCGCGCTCGATCTTGTCCGCCATTGCATCGCGTTCCCATTCCAGTTTGCCCACACGTTTGCCTTCCGCGCGGCCCCAAAGCCGCCCAAGCACGACGCCCCCGAAGGCACCGAGGGCAGCAATCAGCCAGAACAGGATGTCAGCCATCATCCGGCTCCCCACCCGACGCCGACACGCAGAGCGCGGCAATGAACGTGCCCATCGCCCCGCCCACGATCATGCCCGCCAGAAACTCAAGCATCGCCCCGGAACCCGCGTTCGATCCGGTCGCGCAGACCAATCAGGCCAAGACCGAGGGTGATCAGGGTCATGGGCGAGGCATCGCCCGCTCCGGCGAGGATCGCGACCAGTCGGGCCAGTTCGGCGAGCTGGCCTTGCTCGGGCAGGAACAGCGCGCCGCTGCCGGTCAGCACGGCGAGTAGACCCGCCCACCAGGTCAGCGAGGTAGGTTGGAAATAGCGCATGGGTCAGACCCTCCGGTTGAAGTTGGAGAAAAAGGTGACCAGGCGTGCGAGCCAGCCACCGGGCGAAGTCGGCGCTGACGGCACGGTCAGCGGCACCGGCTGGCTCGTCGGCCGCAGCAATGCCAGCGCCTCAGCCTCGGTCAGTCGTCGGACCGGCCGCGAGAAATCCACCCGCCCGTTGCGGTCGACCGCCCAGACCGGGATCGTGCCGGTCGGATAGCGGCCGTCGCGGAACAGATCGTGTTCGGCCTCGCGGCGCGTCCGGATCGCGGCGGGGCGGAGCCAGCCCATGAAGCCTTGTGCTGCGGCGGCGCGGTTGCCCGCGTTCAGGTGGCGGGTCAGCGATGCCTTGGCGATGCCGCCGGTGTTGTAGTGGAAGCTGACCAGCGCATCGAACTCGTGCGGCTCCAGCGGCACCTTCGCCGCGCGCAGAACCTCGGCCTCGTAGGCCACGATGTCGGCGCGGAAGAGCCGGAACGCCTCGCGGATCCCGGCATCGAGATCGGCGGGCATGCCGCGCGGCATCTGGGCCGGATCGGGCGGCCCTGCCGAGGCAGTGTGGCCGATGCCGAAGGTCCAGACGTTCTTCACATCGAGATATGGTCCGGGCACGAGTCCTTCGTGCCGGACAAGGGCCATTAAGCCCCGGTCGGTCATGTGCATGGGATCACCCGAAGAGAGAGGAAAGGATCAGGATCAGCGCGGCAACCAGAAGGCCGATACGCAGGCGATGGCTGAAGGCCTGTGCCGGATCGGCGGCATCGCAGCGGATGGCGCGCGCAAGGCGGAGAAGTTCATGCATCACCGTTGCCCCCCTTGCCGCCACGCAGCCGGGCGAGGACGACTTCGATGAAGGCGGGGCCGAAGACGCCGACCAGATAGGCGGCCGACCCCGCCGCACCCCCGGCCGGGATCGCTTGCGATGGCAGGCCAAGCCAGGCGGTGATGACCGCCATCGACAGACTGCCCATCCCGGCGGCGATCAGCCCTCCCAGCAGGATGTGGCGCAGGGCATCGCGCAGCCGCATCCGCGTAGTCAGCGCATTGGTTGCGCCGCCCAACGCGCCCCAGGCCGCCAGGATGACGGCGGTGGAGGTTGCCAGATCGCGCAGCACAGCGGCGACAAAGCCGGTTTCTTCGTTCATCGCCGGATCTCCAAGAGCGGGATGGATGTGATCGACCCGAGCCGCTCAAGGTCGAGGGTGACGTCGAGCATGTCGGTGTCGAAACGGACGGGGACGTCGAATTCGAAACCGGCCGTGATCGCGACGCCCGCGCCGGGGGCAGTGATGAAGGTGACGCTGCCGGTGGTGGTGTCGACGCTCCAGCCGGTCATCTGTTCGACGCCGTTCAGGGCAAGACGGACAGTGCCGGCCACCGGCTTGGCGATGGCACGGGTCCAACTTTGCGCGCCGGAAGTGTAGCGTTTCAGCAAGGCGAAGGTGATGACCGCGCCATTGCCGGTGCCGACGGGTTGGTCGGTCGGGGCTACCCCCTGCGACGGCAGGGAGGATTTGTAGTCCGCCCAGTCCTTGTAGCGAAACCCGTGCAGGCGGCCATTGCGGGCCTCGAAGAAGGCGACGACCGCTGCAAGATCGTCAGCGCGGCGGATGCCGTAGGCCACATCATAGCGGCGGCGCGAGTTGGCCCAGCTGGCATTGCGCTCTTCGTCGCCAGAGGCCAATTCCACCACTTGCGTGCGCCGTTCCGGCCCCCCGCGCGCCCCGCGGCTGATGTTGTCGGGGAACCTGACTTCGTGAAACGCCATCACATGCCCCTCCGGCCCAGCGACACGGCGCGGGCGATGTCGCTCGCCACCTGCGTACGCGATTGCCGGAAGCTTTCGGCATCGCGCGCCATGATGGTGACGTTGACCGCAGGCGCGCTGGATTGGCCGTAACCTGCTGCCTCGCGGCGCGAGAGGACGCGTTCGCCCTTCTGAAGGATCGCCGGAACTTCGTCGGGCTTGATCCCGGCCCAGCCGCCCGCGTGCATGCGCGGGGCATTGGCAAAGGCCAAAGCCGGGACCATGCGGCCCGGGCCCGGCGATCCGACCATGCCACCGGCATGCAGGATGTTGGCGAAGATTCCACCCGCGCCGCCAAGTGCGCCCGACAGGGCGTTGGCAATCGGCCCGAGTATGAAGTTTCGCGCCGCCAACTTTGCCAGATCGGCGATCATCGAAGTCACCAGATCGCGGAAATCGAGCTTGCCGGTCTTGACGAACTCGCCCACGGCGTTCTCGGCCGAGGTGAAGGCCCCGACCAGCGCCTGGCCGATATCGCCGCCGACGTTGCGCGCCTTGGTGGCATAGTCGGCGAGTGCCGCAGTCACAGCACCCCAGCCAGTCGCGGCTTGGTCGGCCCCTTCGGCAGCTTGCGCCCCGGCTTCGCGCGCCGAAGCGCCCGCATTCCCGGCAGCAGCTGCGGTGTCGTCCAGTTCGGTGTTCAGGGCATCCGCCGAACTGGCGGCATCTGCCAGCGCCGTTTCGGCATCCGACCCGGTGCCGGTCACCGCGTCGCGTAGCGCCTGCCAACTGGCCAGCGGACGACCCGCAGCATCGGCCAGCATGCCTGCTGCTTCGCGGTAACCGTCAGCCCGGCCAAGCGCGTCGTCTGCCATCGCGCCAAGCCCGAGGTCGGGAGGCTCTAGGTAAGTCTGCGACAGCGCCGCCGAGAAGGCATCGGCGGCTGCAGCGCCAGCAGTAGTTGCCGCCCCCTCAAAAGGGTTTCCGATCCGTGAGAGTTCCACCGGGTCCAGCGTGCCGATCCGGACCCCGCCTTCGCCGACCGCCCAGTCCGGCAACAGGTCCAGCGCGGCGTTCAAGCCGTTGATGAAATTGTTGATCCGGGTGACGACGCCGTTCAGCATCGCCTCAACGCCAGAGATCAGCCCGTTCGCGGCCTGGAAGGCAAAGTCGCCGATGGCGCCGGGCAGACTGCCCCAGATCGCCACCGCCGCGTCATAGGCTCCCTGGAAGATCGCTGCCGTCCGGTCGCCAAAACTGACCACACCCGCGATGGTGCCTTCAAGCGCCGACAGCCCCGCTGCCTTCAGACCCTCCCAGCCCGCAGCCATGTTGGCGAATGCGGCGTCGAGCGCGAGGCCGATGCGCGACCAGACTTCCGATGCCAGATCGCCGAGCAGGCGGAAGGCCTCGCCGACACCGCCGACACGGGTCACAAGCTGCGAGAACTGATAGACCAGTTCCCCCGCGCCAACGATCAACGCCCCGATGCCGGTGCGGATCAGCGCCCCGCGCAGGAAGACCAGCGCCGTGGCGAGGCCGCGCACCGACAGGGCAGCGACGGCCAGCCCTGCCACCCAGCGACCGGCCATGAAGGCGGCGAACGTCGCCGCATAGGTGGCAAGCCGTGCGAGATTGTCAAAGACGGCGGTGATTGCACCGCCGATGGGCCCGGTGCCGCGCGCCATATCGGCCAGCGCGTTCGCAACCGTCTCCAGCGCCGGGGCGACGGCGGCGGTCAGGCGGTTGGTAAGGCCAAGCCAGATCAGGCTCAGCTTCGCGATGGCATCGCCCGTGCGTTCGATCTGCGCCGCGTCGGCCGCACTCACCGCCACCCCGAAGTCCTGCACGTCCTGCGCCGCTTCCCGCAAGGTGGCGGCGTCGATGCGCAGAAAGGCCAATGCGGCCCGGTCGCCGAAAAGATCAGATGCCACGGCGGCGCGTTCGGCCTCGGGCACGAACTGGTTCAGCGCTTCCTGAATGGCGACAATGCGCTGGTCGAGCGGTAGGGCTTGCAGTTCGGCGGCCGTCAGGTTCAGCCGTTGCAAGGCCCCAACAGCCGATCCGGACCCAGCCGCCGCTTCCGACAACCGCGTGGTCAACTTCTTGGTGGCCTGTTCGATCTCGCCCATTGACACACCGGCCAGTTCCCCAGCCCATGTCAGCACCTGCAGGCTTTCGACCGTGGTCCTGAGCGAGGCTGCCATGTCCGCCTGCGCGCCGATGACGTCGAGCCCCGAACGGACCATTGCCACACCGGCAGCGGCCGCAGCGGCGGTGACCGCCGCCAGTGCGATCCCGGCTTTCCGGGCAAAGCTGCCAAGTCGGGCATTGGCCAGTTCCATCTCCGACGACAAGCGGCCAAACCCGCGCGTGCCCGCCTCGCCGATCCCTTCCAACTCGGCCCGGACCTGACGGCCGCCTTCCGCGACCAGCCGGACAGAGACCCTCTTCTCAGCCATGTCCCTCTCCGATCTGTTCGTTCAGCTTGCGCACCATGACCGCCTCGATCTCGGGCAGCAGTTCGGCGGCGATCAGGGCGTCGATCCCGAGGGCATGGGCCATCGCCAGCGCCGCGCCCATGTCCCAGCCCAGCACCGCGCCGGGGATCACGCGCAATTGGCCCCCAAGACGGCCGACCAGATCCCAGACCTGCCAGCCATCTTCTGTCTGCGGCTTGTTCAGTCTTGCGGGGCAGTCGAGGCAGCGCCCCGCGCAGGCCGCGCAGTACCGGTCGCCCCCGCCGAAGGACCATTCGGCAAGGGCGCGGAGACGTTTTTTTCCGCGTCCAGGATCAGGCCCTTGGCGACGTATTGGGTCTGGAAGGCCTCGAAGACTGGCCAGATCTCCAGAAGGGCGTCGATGCCTTCGGGCGAGACCGGCACGGCATCGCCCGCGTCATCGCCGACCCCTTCCCAATCGAGGACCGCGCGGCGTGCGACGGCCTTGGCCATGGCCAGCGCCAATTCCTCCTGAGTGGCGGCCTCCGGCAGGGCTTCGATGGCGGGATCGGCGCGGGCCGAGACCATCAGGGCGGTGGTCAGCGGTGCTACCTGCAGGCGAAGGCCGGGGGCGAGGGTCAGCCACGACGGGGCTGCGGTCAGGTTCAGTCTGATCATGGTCAGTAACTCACAACAGTGTTGACGAGGACGGCGGTGCACATGCGGGCGGGGCTGACGGCCTTGGCGGCCTGCCAGTCGAAGGTGGCCTGGATGCCTTGCGGGCCCGGGATCTCGATCCGGGGGCGCGGTAAGTAGACGGCGTGCGCCGTGAAGGTGAAGCTGGCGTTGGCGCCGAGGCTCCATGCGAAGACTAACTCGCAAGGCGTGCCGTCGATGGCCTGCGTGATCAGCGCTGTGTCGGCGAAACGGACCTCCACTCGGCCGGTCAGCGATGCCATGCCGGGGTCTGCTCCCTCGATGCGACCGTCCGAGCGGATGGTCTCGATCCGGTCGAGGCCGTTGGAGTAGGTCACTTCGGCCGAGATCACGTTGCCGAGCGGCGAGCCGTTCCGCGTGATCGACCCGTTGAAATGCCCGAAGCGTTGCAGGGCCAACGAAGTCGGCGTGCCAGCGGCGGTGGTAGCCGCGACACTCTCCCCTTGCGCCACCAGCCGTGCGGTGGCGGTCAGAAGCCCCGACCGCGCCATCTGCCACGACAGCTGGTCGCAGACGCAACCGGTGTACATGGCAAAGCGCGGCACCTCGGGCATGGCCGTCTCGATGGCCATGCTTGGCAGCGTCCAGTTGCCGGACTGGAAGGTATGGGTCTTGGGCGTTGTGCCGGAGGTGACCGGCGCGCCGAAAGCCGCCTTCAGCCACAGCCCAAGGTTCTCGACATCAATCGGTACCACCACATCGCCGTCGGCGGTGACCGCGTCCTTGATCGGGGCCAGCGGGTCGCGCCCCTGGCCGAGCAGTTCCGAGGCGATCAGCGGCTGCTCAGACCCCAGCGTGGTGCTGGCAAACGGCACCGTGCGATAGCCCGTGGCGGGCGCTGTGCCATAGACAGATTCGAACGCAAGCGCCATCTGCGCCCGCGCCCCATGGGCTCGTGCCATCGTGTTCTCCTTTGGTGAAGGGGGTCAGCCGAGTGGATCGGCCGTGGAATAGTGCAGGATGACCGGGATCACCGCTGCCTTCAGGCTGGCGGCACCATCCACGGCCAGATCGACCGGGCGCGGTGCTTCCGCCTCGACCCAGTCGCAGAGCCCGCCCAGCGTGCGGTCGGCGGCAAGCGCCGCGCCAATGCTGGCGCAGAGGGTGTCGAAGGCGGAGTCACGGGAAGCACCCTGCACGACCGCCTCGATCTCGGCCCTGTGCTGATAGTGGTAGCGCAGCGGCGAAAGAGTGACTTCGGGCTCTCCTGGCTCGCCATCGCGAAGGATCAGGAGGCCTGCGGTTGGCACGCGCTCTGGCAGCACGTCGCCGCGCAGGGCGGTGGCGGGCAGTGCCGAGAGTCGCGCGTGCAGCGCGGCAAGGATGGTTTCGCGGGGGGTGGGCATGCTATGGCTATTCTGAGGTTAAAGAAAGTCGCTACGAAGTGTGCTCGCTATCGAGCAACATGGGCCCTTGACCAGCCTGATCTCTGTAGCGACTTTGGTCCCACGCTGACGGGAGTCGCAGTTGTCATACATAATCGCACATGTTGTCTTCGATAGCACCGGGACGACCTATCCGGTGAACTGCCTTCGAACCGATTTGAAGATCGGTGATGAGGTTGTCGTCAAGATGAACAATCGACCGCTGAAGTGGGCGCGAATTGCTGACATCAACTTTCTTCACTGGAATTGCCAAAATACAATCGAATGCCTCGCATCCGAAGCCAGCAGCACCAAGGGCGAAATCGTGCTGCCGCCCGGCGAATCCCGAAGCGTAGGAGGGTTAGCGCGTCCCTATGATCTGGCAGTCTTCCTTTACAAGATAGGGTGGCTGCCGCGTCGCGCCGCCAACAAGATGTACAGGATGGCCTATTCGGCAACCAATCACAGTCAAACTTCGCTCATTCTGATGCGAAAGAATGGAATTGATGTCCAGATCATTGAAGGCCTGCCCGCCGAAGAAATGAAGCCCAATTCCGTTCTCTCAACTAGCCAGAGCGACGGCCCCTTCATTCGGCAGCCCTTCCATGGAAGCCAGGACAATATATTAGAACGCACGGCGAAATTCGCACAGTCTTTCCTACAAAACGGGGAGAATCTTGAGGCTATGGTGGAGCCAATACAGACAGCCAAAGTCTTGCCAAAGCCGCCTCCAAGGGTTCGGGATCGCGAGGATGACCTGTATTCCGCCCTTGGGGGCGACGGCGGGCCGATCTACCTATCTGATGGCGTTTGGTTAACACCGCACGGAGGCGCGCACGACTGGGGGAGATGACCACTCAGTCTCTTTTCACATTTTGGGGAATATCAAAAGGACCTGCAATTTGGCTGACATCACAAAATCCGACAAACTCTTGACCCAGAGAGATGACGATCAAACCAAAATGGTCTCGGGTCAGTACGTCTTGTTGCGCATCATTCATGAGGGTGACAGCTACACACTCATGACTGCAACAGCCAAAGAGGACGATGGCTCTTACCAAGCATACCCCGACTTGGAGAGATTAGTTGCGGTAGCTGAGGAAGTGCTCGGTCGTGGCGAACGTCATACGGACAATTGGGGACGTCCGTACCTGCTCTTCCGCGGGGTCGACCACCCCAGGACAATCCGCGACTTTGCAAACAGGATCGCTACAAGACTTGGCCTTGATCCCGTTGACGAACCTTGGGCCGACGAAGAGATGAGGGATATCTACGACGAGTTCTCGGTCGGAGATGGCGATGAACCCGCGTACCTTTCGGACGGCGTTTACATCAATAAACGCGGCCGACTGATCGAGTAGGACCGGTTCCACGGCTGACGAGACCGCAACGCGGGTTGCATCGTCGGCCCCGCCTCGACTGGATAGAGGTCTCTCATCGCATACGCCCTTCAACCCAGTTCGCCACGATCAGCCCCGGCACGCCGTCAACCGCCCGCTCCGCATCCCGCGCAAGGTCCAGCCGCTTCGGCAGCTTGACCTGCGGCACCAGCAGGAAGATCGGTGCGGTGACGACGCCCCGGCCGGTTTTCGACCGTGACGCCACCGCACGGCCTTTCGTGTTCAACCGCCCCTCGGCCACCAGAAGGCTCGGCTTGCGACGGCGGTAGATGAACCGCAGTCGCAGCCCGGTGCGGCGTTCCCATTCGCCGGGCGTGATCCGGCCGCCGCGCGTGGACTTGCCAGCCGCTGGCGTGGGGATCGCCAGCCAGAAGCCGTTCTTCGAGCGGATCAGCGGGCCGGTGTCATGTGCGCCGATGATCACCGGGGCGTTCGACCAGACCAGCGCCGCCGCGTTCAGACTTTCGCCGGAATTCGGGAAACTGGCGGAGCGGATCGAGTTGGCGAGGCGCGTGCCCAGCCCCGCGCCGGTGATCTGGGTGCGCCAGGCGGATTTCAGGCCGGTGCCAGCCTCGCGCATCGCGGCAGTGACAGCGCGTTCCCCGGCCGCGACCTCGGCCGTCATCAGGGCGACGATGTCGGGATCGATGGCGAGCTTCAGTTTCATGCCGGACGCAGATCGACAGTCCAGATCAGCCGCTCGCGATCACGGGCGGGCTCGCCCTGAATGAGAAAGGCGTCACCGTCTATCTCGATCCGGTCGCCCGGGCGCGGGGCTGGCACCTCGGCCACACGAAGGTCGACACGGGTGGTTTCAGACCAGAGCCGCGCGTCGCCAAAGTCGGTGACGGCATCGGCGCGCCGCGTGACGACGCGCACCGAGACGGGCGCGCCACCATCGGGGATGTAGACCACATCCCGACCGAGGTTTGGGTCGGCGAAGAGCAGCTCGAGCGCGGTTTCAAATGCGAGCGACATATTTACCCTTTCTTGTGGAAGATATGTGCACTATGTTTCCACCAGACAGGAGGACGCCATGACACACCCTCGCAATCTTGCTCCCGCCCCGGATCGCAACGCGGTCCTGACCAAGGCCATGCTTCGTGCCGCCGAGCGGCTGGGTCTGTCCGGACGGCAGCTTGCCGAAATCGTCGGCGTTTCCGAGGCCACAGTGTCGCGCCTCAAGCGCGGCGAGGCCACGCTCGAGGCCGGGTCGAAGCCTTTTGAACTCGCCGCACTTCTCGTTCGCGCGTTTCGCTCGCTCGACGCCATCACAGGCGGCGACGAGGCGGTAGCCCGCGTGTGGATGACGGCTGCCAACGCGGCCCTTGCCGCATCTCCACTTGAACGGATGGCGACTGTGCAGGGACTTGTCGATGTCACGACTTATCTTGACGCCCGCCGCGCTCCGGTCTGAAGCGCGGCCCTTCCGGGGTCAGGCGTGGCGGTTTGTCGAGGCCCAGCATCGGGTATCGACCCTGAAACTCGTCGACAGCCTCGCCGAACAGGCCGCGCTGGAGGACATTCTGGAAGAGACAAAGCCGCCGGTGCCGGACGCGTGCCGTCACCTCGACTACCTGTTGTCCACGCCGTTTCGCTATCGCCCCTATCCGCACGGCTCGCGGTTCCGACGCGCCGGATTGACGCTCGGCGTCTGGTACGGCGCCGAACGGCCCGAGACAGCGGCGGCCGAGATGGTGTTTTATCGGTTCCTGTTTTACGCCGAGAGCCCCGCAACCCCGTTCCCCGACGATGCGGCGGACTACACCGCCTTTCGCGCTGATCTGGCAACGCCGGTTTCCCTGGACCTGACAACCGGTGCGCTTGCCGCCGATCACGACCTCTGGACCCATCTGACCGACTACGGCCCCTGCCAACAGCTTTCTGATGCCGCCCGCGAGATCGGGGGCGAGGTCATAAGGTACGCATCGGTCCGCGACCCCGAAGGCGGCGCAAATCTTGCAGTGCTGACCTGTCCTGCATTCGCCGCGCCACAGCCGGTGGACCGCCAGACTTGGCGCATCCGCATCGGCCAGAGCGGAGCGCAGGCCATCCGTGAGCACCCCAAACTCGGCCTCGAGTTCGGGCGCGACAGCTTCGGCACTGATCCGCGCCTGGCTGGCATGAACTGGGACCGCCCGCGCGCCACGTAACTCACGATGGTCACGTCCGCCGCGCCGAACGCAGCACCTGCGGGCGGGTGCAGATCGGCAGCGGGTTGCTTTCGATCTCGAGGCGGACCCATTCGTCGCGGTCGCGATCTGGGATCATCCGCGCGTAAAGCGGTTGGCCCAGCGTGTTGACCGTCTCGAAGGTGTCGGCGGGGGCGTGGTAGATTTCGAACAACCCGTCGACGGCT